>Ga0210406_10007612_pt1 | contig 10963 bp, 8 predicted proteins | sample IncBWC30MmetaG_FD_155454 | JGI IMG/M metagenome (GOLD analysis project Ga0210406, IMG submission 155454) | Forest soil microbial communities from Barre Woods Harvard Forest LTER site, Petersham, Massachusetts, United States - Inc-BW-C-30-M | ecosystem: Environmental > Terrestrial > Soil >... | reverse complement strand
GATGATAGCGGCAAGGTCACCGGCACTACCATTGAGGTCCAGACCGAGCGAACCATCGCGGCCATCAAGGGCGTCGTCGAAAAAGCAGGCTTCAAGATGACCGATCTGGTCAGTGTCACCGTTTATCTCACCGACCTGAATGATGTTCCCAAGATGAATGAGGTATACAAACGACTCATGCCCAATCCCAAGCCCGCTCGCGCCACGGTCAAGGTCGCCGGACTCATTGGTGATGCGAAAATCGAAATCTCAGCCATAGCCGTCAAGCAGTAATTAGTTTTCGGGTGGCCCATCCATCGAAGCGATCGCTATATGTTCCGGCCCACGTAACAAGACGTGGCCTACCCGGAAGTTAGAACTGCGCCTCAGTCTCGATGTGTGATAAATCGCTCCGTGACCTTCGTGAGGAACTTCAAATTTCTGGGTTGTGGATGACGGGCCAACCGGAAGCAATCCCGTAGTGCCCGAAAACTCGGGAGACCTGCTCATCCATTTATCGGCAAATTCACTCTGTAACGAGTCGTAGTTGCCGAAAACCCCGTTTTGCACGACGTTCCATCAATCTGCTGGTCGGACTTTCACGACGGCTCGGTGCTCCGTTAGCCTGTGGCGGTGCGTATTCGGCTGCTCCCGAACGGGGGCGGGCGAAGTTGCCGCTATCGCCGTGTTTCGTCACCTTCGTTAGCCCGTTGCTCAACAAGAGCACATGCTGTCTTACATAGGGAGCTTGTCTAGGAAGGAGTTCATCTCCTTGAGCACATCAGGTTCATTCGATAGATACAGATAGTGATTAGCATTGGGAATGCGAACGACATGGGCTGACGGAACGCCTGCCTCGAAGGCATCTATCTGCCTCGTTGTAGTCTCAAGGTCGTATTTGGTCATTGCCGCCTGTGTTGCTGGAGTGTATTGAGACAGAGACCCTAGATTGTGAGGGATCGCAAATATCGCAAGAACAGGAATATTGACCTTGGTGTACTTCTGTTCTCCTGAGAGAACTGCTTGAACCGGGCCGAATTCAGGAATAGGTCCTTTGGGGGGAGAGGGCAGGCCAGCAATTTCCTTTTCGAAATACTGCAACTCCTTGTCGAGTTGCGGCAAGCTGACGAGAAGTTTCGCTAACGCATCCTTCGCATTCGGACCAGTAACGAGTTCATCTAATTGCTCTTTCACATCCAAGGCATCCAGAGTCGTATTTCCTCGAGCGCGGTCGTAAAACGCATAAGAATTACCAGCGTCAAGGTATATCAGCCCTGCCACCTTCTCGGGATAACGTGTCCCGATCGAGCTGAGTTCTTCTCCGGCAATGGAATGTCCTACCAGTACCGGTCGCTTAAGCTGTAGAGCATCGATTACGGCGAGAACGTCATCGCCCAGTCGATCTGCTGCGTAGTTTTTCGTTACCGGCGGAGGGGAACTGGAAACCCCGAACCCACGCCGCGTAATGCCGTAGACGTGGTACGTGGCGATGAATTTTGGCGCAAATCTATCGAACGCATGCGCGTTGTCTCCCAACCCCGTAAGAAATACTAGAGGCCGCCCGCTACCTCCCCAGTCGACAACTTCCAGTTTCACATCCTTCTCGACATTGACAAAAGAAATGGTGTGAGGCGTTGCATCTCGCGGCCATGCTGTGGCTTTTGTCGCGCGTTCGAAGTTAAGCGGGTATATCTTCCCCTGAGTCCATTCACCAGCCAAGGACGTTCCCGTATCGCCGAGTTTTCCTTTATAAGAGGCATTAAGTGATGCGAGTGAGAAGACTAACTCCGATCCATGCAGGGCGATCGCCGTGACGGGTATTTCGTTGGTGCTCTGATCGATGCTGAAAAGTGTGGCTTTCCATTCGCCCTCGGGCACCTTTTCGACGTGCAGAATGATCTCCGACGATGTCCTGGGCCCAAAGTAAAGGCGTAAGCAACACCAGGAGCGTGCACACGCACAGAGTCAACTTCTTCATGATCAGGAGTCCTAATGTGAGATGACTGATAGACGTTTGTCTTTCGTAAATGGACTTCGCTCTTTCTGCGAAGCTACCGTTGTAGCAACTTCGGATCTATCTTCCTAAGACGCAGCAGACTCGAGATCGCTCGACTTTTTCTACCGCCTATGTGCGAGTAGCCTTAGACGACCCGCACTCGCACACCGGTCTGATTAGAACTGTCGCATTTTGAGCAAGTTCACCAGGCCAGCGGATTCGGCGGGTTGAACTTTGTCAAAACCCCAAATTTCATGCACTACAACTGAGCGGTTTGGTCTAAGCCGGAGCCAGATAGCTTCGGATCACCGACGATGCAGGCTCGATAGCTCGATACTAGGGCGTTTTCTCGGTACCAATCCTTCCCCGGAAACCTAGCCCGATCCCAATGCGTGTATTGGCCGGTCGTCGATAGTTGAAAACAAACAAATCGCGGAAAAACTCCCGGGGATTTTCTTTATTCGCTGCGCAGTGCGTGCATAGGGTCGGTGGCGGCTGCACGGCGTGCCGGCAGCCACGAGGCTAGCAAGGCAACAACGAAGAGGAGAAGCGTTACGAGACAAGGCGTAACGGAGTCGTACCAATCGGTTCGGTAAAGGCTGGTAAGCAGAAGCCGAGACGCGAAGGCCGAAAGTGCAAGCCCGCACAGGCAGCCGGCGACGGCGATTATGGAGCCGTGCGAAAGCACCAGGTTAGTGATTTGTGAGCGGCTAGCTCCCAAAGCCATGCGAACCCCGAATTCGGAGCTGCGCTGAGCTACCAGATACGAGATCACGCCAAAGATTCCAACTGAAGCGAGCAGCAGGGCGGTAACCGCAAAAGCGCCGAGCAGAACAAGAGTAAAGCTGCGCTGGGCAAGCGATTCTGAAATCAGCGATTGCAGAGTCGCCGCTTCATAGAGTGGCAGTTCACTGTCCAGTGACCAAACCTGCTGCCGGATCGCTGACAGAAGTTCGGGACCCGCCGTGCTGCCGCGAAGAATGAACGCAGTCTTGCCGCTGACTCCGCTTTCGATCTGGAACATATCAAGGTAGATCATAGGCGGAGCATCGGTGTCGAGTGACGAAACGTGCACGTCTGCGGCCACGCCGATAATTGTGAACGTTGCGCGGTCGCCCCAATGGAAGCGTTGCCCTACTGGATTCCGGCCAGGGAAATACTCGCGACTCAGAGCTTGGCTGATGATGGCGACAGGCGGAGAGTCTCGCCGATCACCGAGAGTGAAGTCGCGGCCCGCAACAAGCGTAATGCCCATAGCATGAAAGTAGCCTGGACTGACCAACGAATTCTCGGCCGAGTGAAAGTCATCCTGTGCTGCATGTTCCAGGCGAAATCCAATTTGACGCGTGTCACTCAGCGGCAAGTGGCTCGCTTCTGCAACGGAGGAAATCCCCGGAAGGCGCGAGAGCCGATCAAGCAATTGTTTCTGCATGATGTCTCGCTTGCTTGGATCTGGATAACGGACATGGTCGAATACCGTGCGAACGACGAAGGCGTTTTGTGGGTCGAATCCGAAAGGCGATCCGAGCAAACGCGTAAAACTGTGCAGCAAGAGGCCTCCAGCAATCAGCAGCACAAATGCAAGAGCGATTTCCGCGGTTGCAACGGAATTCTGCAGGCGCTGACCGCTGCGATCTGAATTGGCTTGCCTGGCTGCACGCAGCGACGCCTGCGGAGGAACACGGGAAAGACGCCATGCGGGGGCAAACCCAAAAAACAGGCTGGTGATCAGCGAGAGTGCAAGCGCAAAAAGCAGGACGATCGGATGAATAGCTACATCCTGCAAGCGCGGCAGGCTTGTTGGGCCGAAATGCTTCAGTCCGGCGACAAGTAGGATGGCAACTAAAATTCCGGCAATGGAGCCGAGAAGACCCAGGAGTGAGCTTTCAACAAGGCATTGACGGATAAGGCGCAGACGGTTTGCTCCGATAGCCATACGAAGCGCCATCTCCTGTGTACGGGCACTTGCACGAGCCAGCAACAGATTTGCAATGTTGGCGCTGGCAATGAGCAATACACAAAGAACTGATGCCGCCAGCAGAATCAGGAGTGGACGGGCGCGCTCAACAGAGTGAGCAGAGAGAGGATAGACATGGGGCGACACGCGAATGGTTCCGCTGTATCCGTATTGCCGCATGAAACGGTTCGCAATCTGATTCATGTCCGCCTGCGCCTGCTGAGGTGAAACGTCTGGCTTCACGCGGCCTATGAGTCCTACCCCGAATTCCATTGTGCGATTGTCAGGGTTCAGAAGATTGGGCGCGAACGCCATCGGCAGCCAGAGGCTCGCTCGTTCAGAGGGAGGCGCCGCATCGAATGGGAAGCGAAAGGACCTAGGCATGACTCCGATGACGGTATATGCCGTTTCGTCGAGATGGACGGTCTTTCCGACAATATCGGGGGCAGATCCACATTGGCTCTGCCAGAGCGCATGGGATAGGAGGACGACGTGGTCTGTGCCATAGCGATCTTCTTCCGGGGTAAAGTTGCGGCCAAGTTCGGGCGTAACCCCGAGCAGCGGAAGAGTTGACGCGGAGATGCGAGCGGCGTTGATACGCCGAGGTTCACCTGTCCCGGTAAGGTTGAAGTCAGCCGTCTCGAACGCGGCAGTTTCGGAGAAAACGCTATTCTGAGAATGGTAGTCGAGATACTCCTGAGCCGAGACGCCGACGTCGTTGCTGCCCTCCAAGGGAAGGCTCTCAGATATGAGGACCAGACGGCCCGGATCCCCGTATGGCAGAGGATGAAGGAGAATCGTGTTGATGGTGCTGAATACGGCAGTGCTAGCGCCGATTCCAAGGGCAAGCGTAAGTAAGCAAGTGATTGTAAGAGCTGGCGCTTTACGCAGCTTACGTGCAGCGTATCCAAGATCCGCCCAAGTGGATTCGAGCGGGGACCACTGCCATATCTCGCGGCTGCGCTCTTCGATCAGTGCAACGTTGCCGAACTCATGGCGGGCGGAGCGTTCCGCTTTCGCCCGGGTCATCCCGTTATCCATCAGATCGGCAATCTTCTCTTCGAGGTGTTCGCGGATCGATTCCGAGAGTTCGTCATAGCGACGACGTGTGAATAGTTGTTTGAGCCATTGCATATGTCACCCCCTACGATTGGGCAACTGCAAGAACGCGGTTGATGCCGGCAAACATCTTCTCGAAGCTTAATCGTTCTTCTTCGAGACGTTTACGGCCAGCTGCGGTCAACTTGAAAACCCGCACCGGGCGATTCTTGGCCGAGAGTCCCATTTCAGACTTCAGCCAGCCAGCCTTCAACATGCGTTGCAAGGCTGGATACAACGAACCTTCCTCAATCTGGAGAAGATCGTCCGATACGGCTTTGATGTGCTGTGCGAGCGCATATCCGTGCATCGGCTTTCCTTTCAGCGTCTGCAGGATCATCAATTCCAAAGCGCCAGCAAAGAGGTCGCGATTTTCGGATGCTTTGACCATTGGCCCGATGGTACATCGAAAATACTATTTCCGAATTAGTATTGTGATGAATGTGCGAAAGCGCAAGACGAACGGTTCCTTATCCATTCGCCCAGCGCGGCAGCGATTATTCAGCCTGCTCGTGTTGATGCGTGGCAAAACGCGAATGCGCTGGTCGCTGTCGGTTTTCCTTTAGCTGTAGAATCGATTTGCTGATGACAAAGGACTTAGGCTATTCCTGAACCTGTAGAAATATTCCGTAGCCTGTAGAAAAATGCCTTTACCTGTAGAACAATTGCGCATACGTTTTAGAGCCTTCAGAGACGTCCCAGCGAGCGCTTTGCACTGCAATTGCCACGCCAACTGCGCTCTTTAATCGATGCCCACAATTCTACTGGTAAGAGAATTTCTACAGGTAAAGGAATAGAACTGCGCCTCCACTACCTAATTTCTACAGGTAAAGGAAAAACGACACGCGTCGAATTGAGCCCAATGCCCAAAGAAGAAGGGGGACATTTTGTGTAACAGTGCCGCGCTAGAACACGAGCTTCAGAGAAAGTTGAATCGCACGTGGGCCGCCCTGATCGTAAAGCGCACCAGCCGCCCCGAAGCTCTGGTTGAGCATTTTGATAGACTGCCCGAAAAGCAGGTCAGACAAGTTGGGATCGATATATCCGAAATTTGGATGGTCCTCCCCAGTAGGCAGCAGAACCGCCAGTCGCGAGATTTAGGATACCGCTCTTCGAGGGAGCGTCTGTCGTGGGTGATTGCTAACGAAATGCGCTTCTGTTGATTAAAGGCATCGCGCAGACCTCTGGGCGCTAAGCCTGTTACCAGCGGTTGGGAATGAGCCCGCAATCGAAAGCCAAACTCAATGGAGGAAAACCATGCGTTCCAAAAATCCTCAATCGCTTGTCGCCGGTGTCACATTTTTCGGGCACTCCAATATGCGAATTCCTTGACGTCTATACAATAGTAAACTACATAGGTATCGGTACGCTGCTGCGCGAAATATGGCGCGGGACACTGGAGATATTGCTCATGCAAAAGCGTTGTGTCATTCTCCCCATGCTTTACATGATGATTGGAATTCACTCGGCAAGCCATGCGCAGGTTCTGACCGCCCAGTACGATAACTTCCGGACCGGCGCAGACCTGCACGAGACTGTGCTGAAGCCGTCGAATGTTAACACTCGTGATTTCGGAAGGCTGTTTTCAAGGACCGTCGACGGGGATGTTTTTGCCCAGCCTCTGTATGTTCCGTCGCTCATGATTCCCGGAGTGGGAAAGCGCAATGTGGTGTTTGTCGCAACCGAGCATGACAGCGTCTACGCGTTCGATGTGAACGGCACGCGCGATGCTCCGTTATGGAAGGCGAGCTTCGTCGACTCGCAGCACGGCATAACGACGCTATCCGAACACGATGTGTTTTGTCCGTTTATTACGCCCGAGGTCGGGATTACTCCGACACCGGTGATCGACGCGGCTAGCAAAACGATGTACGTAATGGCGCGGACGAATGAGCATGGTGTGTTCGCGCAAAAGCTGCACGCGCTGGACATCACCAACGGCAAGGAAAAGCCGGGCAGCCCAGTAGTGATTTCGGCAACCGTGCAGGGCTCAGGAGACGGTGCCGTGGGCGGCAAGATTAGCTTCGATCCGCTGAAAGAGAATCCGCGAGCCGCGCTGCTGCTCGTAGGCGGCGAAGTCTACTTGACGTGGGCTTCGTCGTGCGACATCGGACCCTATCACGGCTGGGTGATGGCCTACGATGCCCATACTCTGCAACAACGCGCCGTGCTGAATACTTCTCCGGACGGCGGAGATGCGGGGATCTGGCAGTCGGATGCGGGAGCGGCAGCCGATGACGAAGGCAACATCTATGTAGCAACGGGCAATGGCACCTTCAATGGAGCGAAAGCGGGCGGGCGGGACTTCGGCGACAGCGTGTTGAAGCTGCGGCTGGAGGGGCAGAGACTGGTGGTGCGCGATTACTTCACTCCATTCAATCAGAAGGTGCTGGACGCGAAGGACTGGGACCTGGGGAGCCAGGGACCGGTGTTGCTTCCGGCACAAGCGGGCGCTCATCCGCATTTGCTGGTGGTTGCGGGGAAGGAGGGCAAGTTGTACTTGCTCGATCGCGACAAGCTGGGGAAGTTTCAGGAGGGGTCCGACAGCCAGATTGTGCAGTCCATCAAGGGGGTTAAGGATGCGTATGGAGCTGCGGCGTATTGGAACGGGCACATCTACTTTACTGATCGAAGCGATACCACGCGCGACTTTGCGATTGAGAATGGGCTGCTGGTGACGAAGGGAGTGACGGCACGAATGTCGTCACCTGGGGCGACACCAATCGTTTCGGCTGATGGGGCGAAGGATGCGATTCTGTGGGTGGTGTCGACGAAGGAGTGGAACGAGGCGCACATGGACAGGCCCGCAGTGCTGCATGCGTACGACGCGAGGGACATTACGCATGAGCTGTACAACAGTGAACAGAAGAGCGAACGAGATCGTGCCGATATGACCGTTCGTTTCGCCATACCGACGATTGCGGACGGTCATATCTTTGTCGGTGCTCGTGGCCGATTGGATGCCTATGGCTTGCTCAACTCAGACAGTCGCTCTCAGAAGTAAGGGTTCGAGGTCGTAAGCCTCGCAGGCCTTGGCCAAGGGTTCAACTTTCCCAAAACCTCTTTCTCGGGAACCTCGCGACGGCCCGCTACGCGGGCCAAGTTTCCGAGTTCGCAACGACATGGCAGATCTTTCGCAAAATAGAGTATGCTGCGGGCATGCCGCAGGACATTTTGTCGGCAGCCAGGAGCAAGCCGAGCAATCGGACCCGCAGGCGCTGCAATGGGTTTCTCCTCAACGTGCTCTGCGCCTCGCATCTTCCACCGGAGGCCTGGCGTATAGAGGATCGGGCAGACTTATCTTCGGCACGCTGAGTCACGAACAAATTGGAAGAACGAGGGCATATGTCATCACAAAATGGCGACAAAGCTAGATTCAACAGGTTAAGGAAACAAAAGTTCCGCCGCCGCGAACTCATGGCAAGGTTGGCGACCCAGTCGGCGGCCAGTGCGGCGCGGTTAGGTAAAACTCCGCCTGCAAAGTTGGCGCAGCGGTAGTAGCGGCGAGCAGGACGGGCCAGCCAGCGCGGCCATTGGGCGGGTCTTACGGGTGGGTTGCATCGACAATGCGACGTTTCCTAGGCTGCGAAACCCACCCATAGCGGTGCCGATCGATCCACAACTAGGCTCCGTACTTTCGCGTTGCGTTCGCCTAAAATCCCCTCATGCCACGCGTGAACGCTTCCATCCAGGACTATCCCACCCACATCATCTTAACGTCGATGACCTCGACTGTGTTGTTGCCAAGCGCGGCCACAAAGAGACGCTCGTTGTCCGCATCAAATGCAAGGTGGTCTATTCGTCCCTTTACGTCAGGCAGGGGAATAGTTTTTTCCAGGCGCAGTGGCGAATTAGATTGCGCGTGGGAAAGCGCAACTCCAACGATCAGAGTAGCGACTGCAGATGCGTATCGGGCTTCTCTGTACGAAATCATGGTTGTTTCCTTCCTAGTTTTTGAAGAATTGGTAGCGTTGCCTGAAAGACCGAGAGAGGATGAGACCACCGACTTTAGCCGTCGACAGATCGTCACGTTTTCCTCGAATACGTGAACTTGATGGCCAGCCGGTTTTGGTAATCCTCCGGAGGATTTGTCGTAACCAGGCTGGCAAAGCTTTGGCCTGCAGTGTAGATCACATTACACATCACTGTCGGGCCGATAGTTCCAGCGTAGGCGAATGTTTGCGGTTGCGGCTTTAGTATTGGCGGTGTCCATCTGGATCAATGAGGATAGTGTAAGAAATCTGGAAAATGAGTAGTTCGTCTGAAAACTGCCGACCAGGACAGAAAATTTGCCGCCCCTGACGGGCAGTCGGAAGCGATTCCACTGCTCAGAAAAGTTGAAGGACAACCGCTCGTTGGTGCGATACGTCGAACCGACACGTAGTTCGTGTAGGTGGCCGTTGTAGTAAGTACCGAAGTCTGCCCACCGGGCCGGGTAGCTGTCGCTTCCGTTGGCGCTAGGACTTCAACTCGTAGGTCATCGAGATGCTCCCCGATTTATGTACGCGGTGAGTCAGCAAGGCGAGCTTAGTTGGGGCATAGGGAGGAGACATCAAAGGCGTGCCGTCGCCAAGCATCACTGGAACTGTCGTGATATTCACCGAGTCCACCTCGCCAAGGTCAAGCAGCTTTCGAAACAGTTCACCGCCGCCCATCAACCAAATGTCTTTCCCTTCCTGCTTCTTAAGAGCTTGTATCCATGGGTGGGTCAGCTCAGATACGATTGTCACGCCCGGATGATCTTTCGGTTCTAATTGCTTTGAGAAGACAAAGGTACGCATCGGCTTTCGATGGGCGAACAGCCCGTAATGTCGGGCGGGCAAGTTCGGCTACCCCGGCTGATTGAAGTTGCTCAAATGTATGGTCCGCCGTCTGACTGCAAGGGAAAAGTTGGTGGATGAAGAAAGTCTGCGTCAATGTATCCGGCCTGTTTTGTGGAGATGTCTCTCCTGGCCATGATGAGATACGCCGCGTACCTGTCCTTCGAAACCCCTCGGCCGTGTAAGGGCCATTTGAGCAAACAGGCTTCAGGTGCGCCGTTTTGACAGTTCTTTCATCCTTACTTGTCCGGTGCAGACGTCGGTGGGAGAACTGATCTTGATGGTTACGCTTGCCTACGCAGCAACTGGCTCTTGAACTGCCCGATAGTCCTGGCCACTCGATAGCACCGCCCATGCGATCCGTGCCAGCTTGTTGGCTGCCGCGACGATGAGCACGTTGCGTGGGGCTCTCGTTTCAAGAGCCGCGATCCACGCGCCCATGGGAATCCGCTCTCGCTTACAGCGCAAGACCATGGCGCGTGCTCCATGGATGAGGATCTTGCGCAGGTAGCGGTTACCTCGCTTACTGATGCCGGACAGTTTTGCCTTGCCGCCGGTCGAGTACTGCTTCGGCACTAGACCCATCCACGCGCGAACTCTCGCCCCTTGTGGAACGCAGCGCCGTTGCCGATCGAAGCCACGATCGCTGTTGCGACCAAAGGGCCGATGCCAGGGATCTGCCTGAGCCGCAGGCATGCCGCATCACTCGAGGCGATCAACTCTACTTCATGGTTCAGATCGACCACCTGCTGTTCGAGATCCTTCCACTCGTTCCAGAGCAGAGCGAGCAGGTTCCGCACACGCGGAGTGAGACCCTCCTCCGCGTTCTCAAGAATTTCAGGCATACGCTCGCGCAGCTTGGCCGGGCTCTTCGCGAACACCAGGCCGCGCTCAAGCAGGAAGGCACGCAACTGGTTGATCACGGACGTTCGTCGTGTGATCAAGCGGTCGCGCACACGATGCAGCGCCTGCAGATCGAGCTGGTCATCTGTCTTGATCGGCACGAAACGCATGCATCGTGTGCGCGATCGTCTCGTCGCGCGTCGAACGTCTGTGATCAACCAACTGCGAGCCTTCCTGCTCGAGCGTGGCATGGTCTTCGCCACGACACCC
>Ga0210406_10007610_pt1 | contig 10964 bp, 7 predicted proteins | sample IncBWC30MmetaG_FD_155454 | JGI IMG/M metagenome (GOLD analysis project Ga0210406, IMG submission 155454) | Forest soil microbial communities from Barre Woods Harvard Forest LTER site, Petersham, Massachusetts, United States - Inc-BW-C-30-M | ecosystem: Environmental > Terrestrial > Soil >... | reverse complement strand
CGCCGGAGCCGAAAAAGGCGTTTACGTCTCGTTCGATGACGGCGCGAACTGGGAGTCGTTGCGATTGAATCTGCCAGCGAGTTCCGTGCGCGATCTTATTATTAAGAGCGACGATCTCATCGTGGCGACACATGGTCGCGGGTTCTGGGTCCTCGACAACATCACGCCGCTGCGGCAACTCAACAGGAATCAGCGCGAGGATCTGTTGTTTAAACCGGAGACTGCGTTGCGCGTTCGCGCGAACCTGAACACCGACACGCCATTGCCGCCGGACGAACCGGCCGGCGAGAATCCGCCAGACGGCGCGATGATCGATTATTTCCTTTCGAAAGATGCGAGTGGTCCGGTAACGATCGAGGTCAAAGACGGCAAAGGCCAGTCAATTAGAAAATATTCGAGCGCGGATGCACCGGTCGAAGCGAATCCAAAGCGGCTCAAAATTCCGAGCTACTGGATTCGGCCGCTGCAATCGGTTTCCACGAAAGCAGGCATGCATCGATTTCTGTGGGACATGCATTACACACCGGTCCCGGATGTGGTACCGGAGTTTCCGATGTCCGCGACGTATCGCAACACGGCACCGGAAGCGACATCACCCTGGGCCGCGCCGGGTAATTACACGGTTATGTTAACGATTGACAACAAAACTTTCAGCCAACCGTTGACAGTCGCAGTGGATCCACGCGTTAAAACGTCGGCCGCCGACCTTCAGGAACAGTTCGATCTCTCGTGGCAGTTGTATCAGCTGCGGCTCAAGCTCGCCCCGATCGGCAAGAAGTTCGACGACATCGCCGAGCAGCTAACGAAACTCAAAGCACGGGCCGCGGAGCGACCTGACGTTACTCAAAAACTGGAGGCCTTTGCTCAAACGCTCATGAGGTTTGGGCCGCCGCATTCGCGGCCAGGCGCTCCACCCTCGCTTTTCGTTTTGGAATCGACGACGCGATTGTTCAACGATATCCAAGGCGCAGATGCTGCGCCGACGGCCGCAGTCAACGCCGCTGTCGCGGATCTTGAGACAAAAGTCGGACCTATGATGGAGGCGTGGCACAAATTACTCGAATCCGATCTTTCCGCGCTGAATCAGCAATTGAAGCAAGCGGGATTCCCGGAAATCAAAACAGAGGTTGGGCAGTTGAGTCGTTGAGGGGTGGTTGTGGTGGGGGCAGTCGTCGCCAGCGGTTACAACGACATCTTAGAGGGCGTGCCGGCGGAGGGGCTCGAACCCACACGATCTTGCGATCACTGGATTTTGAGTCCAGCGCGTCTGCCAGTTCCGCCACGCCGGCGCTTCGGACGGAGGCGAAAGAATACGAGCTTCGCGCCCAAGCTCAAACGCTGCCGACGAGATCGAGCGGCTGTAAACTGCGCGGCGGCCCGAACACTTCGCGCAGAATAATCGCGTTCCGCAAGCCCGAAGTCGATGTCAGCAGGACCGCGATATCTGTTTTCGATTGCCCCGGCGTCAGGACCGGTTGAGTTGCGACCGCGTACGCTTCCGCTGCCGTCTTGATCGTCGGTGGCGACTCGCTTGGCGGGCCTTTGTAGGCTTCAAACGTCGATGGCTCCGCGATCTTCGATGTAGAAGTTTTGGCTTTGTCAGTCGGAGGCAGTTGACCCGGCAAGCCTATTTTCCGTGGCAGATCGGGCGGACGCGTGGTCAATGGCGGAAGCGGCGGCACATGTGTCAGGACCACCGGCTTTTGATAAGTCGGCCGCGGCCTAACTGGAGGCGGTGGTTTTGATGTAGTCGGTTGACCAAGCGCCTCGAGAAACTTGCGGATGCGGTCCTCATCTGTTTCTGCCTGCCCGCGTGGAATTGGTGGCGGCGTTTGCGGGCTGGATGTCGGTTTTCGCTGCAACTCGTCCGCATTTCTGCGCGTTTTACTCGCCGCGCGCGTTAGCAGCTGAAACAAAAACGCGCCCGCCAAGAACAGGAGGAAAAGCAGATTTTCGAAATGTACTGCGATCATATGCGGGATTGTTAAATCGTTACACCGAATCTCGATTCACGGATTACGAATTACGATTCACTTCTCATCAATCACGTTCCTTCCGTCCGCGGCTTGTCCGTTCCCGCGATCGATTCCCGCATCGACGTGTCGGCCTGCACATTTTTCATTCGATAATAATCCATGATACCGAGATGACCCGAGCGGAACGCTTCGGCCATTGCTTGCGGCACGAGCGCTTCGGCCTCGACGACTTTTGCGCGCATCTCCTGTGTCCTCGCCCGCATCTCTTGCTCGACTGCCACTGCCGCGGCGCGGCGCACTTCCGCTTTCGCCTGAGCAATACGTTTGTCGGCATCCGCTTGTTCGCTCTGCAATTTTGCGCCGATGTTGTCGCCCACATCGACATCGGCAATGTCGATCGAAAGAATTTCAAACGCGGTGTTGCTGTCGAGTCCCTTGGCCAGCACCGCTTTCGAAATGCGGTCCGGATTTTCGAGAACATCCTTGTAAGAATCAGCTGAGCCGATCGCGCTCACGATGCCTTCGCCCACTCGCGCGATGATCGTCTCCTCGGTTGCGCCGCCGACAAATCGATCAAGATGGGAGCGCACCGTGACCCGCGCTTTCACTTTGGCGCCGATCCCGTCCTTGGCCACACCGTCGATTGTCGTCCGGCCCATCGTCGGATTTGGCACATCGATGACTTTCGGATTGATGCTTGTACGCACTGCTTCAAGCACAGTCTTGCCAGTTCCTTTTGTGGCCAAATCGATTGCGCACGCGCGATTGAAATCGAGCGAGATGCCGGCCTTGTCCGCCGCGATCAATGCGAGAATTACCTGACCGACATCCCCGCCCGCGAGAAAATGCGCTTCCAGAGGATCGGTGGGAATCTCAATCCCTGCTTTTACTGCGGTGATTCGGCTGTCTACGATCAATCCGACCGGCACGCGTCGCAGCCGCATGCCGACCATCTTTCCCATCCCGACGGGCGCGTTGGCAATGCGCGCGCGAAGCCAAACACCGAAAAAGTTGAAAAGAATGACCGCGAAAACAAACCCGAAGACCGCGAGAACCGCGATACCAACAAGATAAAGGGCGTCCATAGATTATGAACGTAGCGAAAGCGACCGGACGCGAAAAGTCTAATTGCGTACGCTCTCTTCTAGCTGCTTCGCTCTGTGAAGCGAGGTAATGGGTCAGTTTGAAATTGGCTTGCTCCCTATTGGGTGTCCGGCTGTAATGGTTGGCGTTGTCGTCGCCCTCTCCAACTCCGTTTCCGTATCCAAACCTTTGGGGAATAGACTGGCCGACGAGTGTTTCTATCGGACTTGCGTTGGCATCAGTCCTGTTGGCAATAGTGACAATTCTCTTAATTTTGTGCGGTATTTTTGCATTTATTAGCGTCAGACGCATAGCAAGATTACAAGCAGAAGAAACAGCGAGGGAAACTTCGTCGAGACTAGCCGAAGAAGCTGCGAATCGGTATCTTCAGGAGCACTTGTCGGAAATTGTTGAGGAGTATGCTAAGTTTATGGCAGGAATGGACACAACCTCGGATACGCAGGCGAATCTGATAGCAGAGGAGGAAAGTCATGAAGGCGGTTAGCAATGTATTAAGCACTGTTAATCACTTTCGAGAATCAATCCCTGTAGATGTAGAGGGGCTCGCGTTGGCTCTCGGAATCAAAGTCCGCAAGGCTTATCTTTCCGATAATATTTCCGGCATGATTCGAAAGGTAAAAGAGGGTTTCGAAATAACGGTAAATGCAAGACATCCTGAGACTCGTCAACGATTCACACTCGCCCATGAAATAGGTCATTATGTGCTGCATCGGTCTTTAATGGGCGATGGGAACGTTGATGATCGCGCCTACCGCTCAGACGGTTCTGTACAGAATAATTGTATCGGCCCACGAGAAGAAACAGAAGCGAACAAGTTTGCTGCCAATCTCCTCATGCCTTCCGAGGCGATAAAAAAGCTTCGTGCCGATGGAATAGATACACCTGCGAAAATGGCGTATCTTCTGAAAGTTTCTGAGGGAGCCATGAGAATCAGATTGGGCCTAAAGCAGGCCGATTAGTTCCTCGATTGACCAAACGTGATCGGAAACGCCTGCTTCCATCGCTGGCGTGACTCGCAAGGTTTGGTGAATTCGGCAGAAATTGTAATACATGAAGTAGAGCGCCAGTGCGTGCTCGTGGTTTTCCAGCTTCTTTGAAAATCCGTTGGTCAATCTCGTAAAGCGCCGCATCGACATGCGCATCGTGAGGTTTTGGCGTTCCGAGAAGCTGGTTGAAACGTGATTGTGATCGGGATTGCCGCTGATGACAGCCTTACGCGCTCCCATGCAGATTGCTGGGCTGTAGCGCGTTTCTGGAGTTTCGCTCACCGTCCCGTAAATCTTTTGCAGCATCGCGTAATCAATCTCCGCCCCGAAAGCATCTTCGACGGCGCTCAAATACGCTCTGTGTCCGTCCGTAGTGAGTTGCACCCGATTGGCAAGACGTGTTTTCAAATCGTGCATGAAGTGGTAGGCGCACCCTGCATCGCGGTGACCGACAAACCAACACGGAATCAATTTGGTTTCTGCATCGAGCGCCGTCCATGTCCAAACATCGCCAGCGCCCTTCGCTTTCATTTCCGCGCTGCAATTCTTTTCCTTCGCTCCGACGAAACTCCAAATTTCGTCGCATTGCATACGCTTGCATTTCAGATTCACGAAAGCCTTGTCCTGATAATCCGAGCAGGCGCGGCCAAGATCGCAGAGAAGTTTGACGACAGTGTTTTTCGCAACGCCGGTCATGCGAACGGTGGCTCTGATGCTATTGCCTTCGACCAAGCAAGAAACAACCTGAGTCCGTTTGGCGGAATCCAATTTGTTCATGGCTGGCATTATTATACGAGCAAGCACGCATTGCAAGCAGAAAATAGAAATAATTTGACAGTGCGTTCAGTCCGTGCTAGAACGCTTGATATGGCAGAAGGAAAATCTATTCAGGCGTTGGGCGGGGAAGCGCGAGCGAAAGCTTTGTCCGCAGAGCAACTTTCCGAGAGTGGGCGCAGTGCAGCTTTGGCAAGATGGGAGAAGGAGAAAAAGCGACCGCCAATCCCTAAAGCTACTCACGAGGGGCCGCTTGAGTTGGGCGGAGTCGAGATCGACTGCGCGGTACTAGAAGATGGGACGCGAGTTCTATCGCGGGCCGGGTTTGTCCGCGCAATTGGGCGAACAGGAAAAGTGAAAGGCGGCGAAGCACATAAGCCCGAATCCAACTTGCCCGTTTTTTTGGGGGCAGAGAACCTTAACTCGTTCATTTCAAGCGATTTATTGAGGAATTCAACTCCGATTCATTACAAGCCTATTCGAGGAGGTACCGCTATGGGCTATCAAGCCGAGCTACTCGCTGCCGTATGTGAAGTGTTTCTGACCGCCCGCGCGGCAGGGGCGTTAGCTAAAAATCAACTTCACATTGCGACGCAATGTGAACTCTTGATGCGAGGCTTTGCCCGCGTCGGTATTACCGCACTGGTAGATGAGGCCACAGGGTTCCAGTACGACCGTCCGCGTAAAGACCTTGAGCAACAACTGGCGAAATTCCTGTCAGAAAGCCTGCGCCGATGGGTTCGAACATTTCCCGCCGAGTACTTCAAGCATCTATGCCGCCTGCGGGGCGTTGAGCTTCGGCCAGATATGAAACTCCCTCAGTATTTTGGCATGCTTACCAACAACATTGTATATCGTCGTCTTGCTCCCGGACTGCTCAGAAAACTCAAAGAGCGGCGAGACGAGCGCGGGTCAAAGAGCAATAAACTGCACAGCTGGTTGAGCGAGGATATTGGATTGCGCGGCGTATTAGTTCATTTAGGAACGGTGATCGGTTTTATGAAGATGCACACGAACTACGACGCATTTGAACGACAACTAGACTTGGTTGCTCCTATCTATCCGGACGAACCGGGGCTGTTTGACAATCCGAAAGACTGGGAGGAACCGAAGTGACCCTATCTGCCACGACCCGAACGAGAATGACGCTGCGAACTTACTTTAACTCCGGTCGCTTTCTGGAAAACGGAAAAAGCGGTCTGTGCGAAGTCACGCTTCTCTTTCCGCTTCGGTTTGGCTTTCGGACTGCGCTTGGCTTTTGGCATGACGCAGATTGCCACAAATCGAAAGCGCCGAGAAATTAAATTTCAAACTGACCCACTACCTGAAGCGAAGGTGAATCGACCGCTCCGTCGGGCGATGCTAAAATAATGCGGCTCCGCCGCCATGTTTACAATCGAGCAAGGGACTGCTCGATCCACCTCATCTAGAAACGTGACGGCTGCAATGTTTCGTTGCAATTGAGCTAAGACAGAATACGCATTGCGCGTTGTGACAACGAAGAACGCGAAAGTCGCACTGGTCGGCGCTTCCGGTTACGTGGGCGAGGAATTGGTGCGCCTGTTGCTTGGGCATCCGCACGTCGACTTTGTCGCAGCAACGTCGCGGCAATTCGCCGGTAAAACACTTGCTGAGATCTTTCCGCGTTTTGCCCATGATGAAAAAGCCAACGCGCTCAGGTTCACTGATGCCGATCCGAAACAGCTGGCCCGCGACGCGGAGATAATTTTTTTGGCTTTGCCGCACGGACTCGCCGCCGAATTTGCTAAACCGCTATTGTCAGCCGGCGCGCGCGTGATCGATCTCAGTGCCGATTTCCGGATAAAAGACGCCGCCGTTTACAAAGAATTTTATGGCCACGATCATCCCGCGCCCGATTTATTAGGCCAGGCGGTTTACGGGTTGCCGGAAATTTATCGCGACCAAATTCGAGATGCGAAACTCCTGGCTTCCCCGGGTTGTTATCCCACGAGCATTCTCATTCCGCTGCGGCCACTCATTCGCCGGAAAGCGATCGATCGTAAAACAATTTTGGTAACAAGCTTGAGCGGCGTAACCGGCGCCGGCCGCAAAGCGGAGACCGCATATCTTTTTTCGGAATGCAACGAAAGCGTGCGCCCCTACGGCGTGCCGAAACATCGACATCTTTCCGAGATCGAACAGGAATTGTCGATCCTAGCCGGCGAACAAATCGTGATTCAATTCACGCCTCATCTGGTGCCGGTTAATCGTGGAATCGTGACCACGATTTACGCCGATATTGCTGGAGACGTTGTTGCCGTGGAGCCGGCAGTGCTTTTCAGCGGCGCATACGGCCAGGAACCGTTCGTTCGTTTGCTTGGCGACCAGCGTCTGCCCGACACGAAAAACGTGGTCGACACAAACTTCATCGATATCGCTTGGAAGATCGACAAACGCACGAATCGTCTCATTCTCATGAGCGCGCTCGACAACATCGTCAAAGGCGCGAGCGGTCAGGCGATCCAATGTTTTAACCTGATGCGCGGCTTTCCCGAAAGCGCGGGGCTGCTGTGAAAGGGTGGCGCTCCCCAAACCCGAACCTCCGCGCCTAAGAACGCAAGATGCCGGACGAAAATAACTTCAAAACAATCTCCGGCTCGATTTGCGCGCCCCGCGGTTTCAAAGCCGCGGCGGTTTTTTGCGATATTAAAAAGCTCGGAACTGGCAAAGGCTCGGAAAAAGGAAAAAAGCGCGACCTTGCGCTCATCATTTCGGATGTTCCAGCAGCCGTCGCCGGAATGTTTACGACGAATCAAGTTTGCGCCGCGCCCGTGAAATTGAGCGCGCAGCGCTCGGCAAAAAAGTTCGCGCGAGCAATTGTGGTGAATTCGGGAAACGCAAACGCCTGCACCGGCAGGCAGGGATTGAGAGACGCCGAAATGATGGCGCGCAAGACGGCCGAAGCTGTAGCGGCGCTCTATGAGCGTCGCAAAAGTTCAAATCGAGCGACGCTCATCGACCACCGCTACAAAAGAATCAGTGCTGACGACGTGCTCGTGTGTTCGACCGGCCGGATCGGCGTGCCGATGCCGATGAAAAATATCGAGCGCGGGATCCACGAATGTGGGCCCCTGCTGGCAAGATCGACAACGAACGCCCGGCAAGTTGCCGAAGCGATCATGACCACGGACACGCGTCGCAAAGAAATCGCGGTCGAATTTAAAATCGACAATCGAGCGGTGCGCATCGGCGGAATCTGCAAAGGCGCGGGAATGATTAAGCCGGGAATGGCTGTAGCTACCGACCTGTGGCCGGTTGGAGTGAAGCACGCAACGATGCTCGCGTTCGTTACAAGCGATGCCGCAATTGAATCGAATGCTCTCAAGCGCGCATTGGAAGCGGCGGTCGCGCAAAGCTTCAATCGCATCACCGTGGATGGCGACATGAGCACGAACGATTCGGTGATCATGCTGGCGAATGGACTTGCCGGAAATTCGAGAATCGAGACTCGAGAATCGAGACTCGAAATCTTCCGGCGCGCTCTCGCCTTTGTTACGCTCGAACTGGCTAAGATGATTGTGCGCGACGGCGAAGGCGCGACGCGATTCATCACCCTGCATGTGCATGGCGCGCGCAACGCGCGCGAAGCAGAATTAGCAGCTCGCGCAATCGCGAATAGCACGCTCGTGAAAACGAGCTGGTGCGGCGGCGATCCAAACTGGGGACGAATTCTTTGCGCGCTCGGCTATTCGAAGGCGAAAGTGGAGGAGTCTATTATCGATGTTGGCTACAGCCGCGCTGGCGAACGCGAGATTGCTTTTGCATTCCGGCGTGGTCGCCCGACAAATGTCGCTTTGAACACACTCGCGAAAATCACCTCGGCGCCGGAGTTTGATCTCCATGTCGATCTTCACGCCGGGGCGCAGGACTTCGTCATGTATGCGAGCGATCTGACGGAGGATTATGTCAAGCTGAACAAGGGCGACGTGAGCGACCCGACTAGTCTTGGAGGTTAGGATGCGAATTCAATCCACAGCGCCTGTGGTGGCAGACGTGTCGCCTGCAAAACTTCAGAATGTGCGGCCGACACGGCCGCCTCTACAGTAGAATCACGATGGAAGAGATCATTTCCAAAGCGGCGACATTGCTCGAGGCGCTGCCTTACATCCAGCGTTTTCGCTCCCAGATCTTCGTCGTGAAATATGGTGGCAGTTTTATGGATTCGCCGGACGCAGAAGTGCGGCATCGCGTCGCACGCGACGTTGTTTTTCTGGAAGCGGTCGGGATTAATCCGGTCGTCGTCCACGGCGGCGGCAAAGCGATCACGCGCGCGCTTGAGACTGCGGGAGTTAGATCGGCCTTTGTTCAAGGCCATCGCGTGACCGACGCGGCGACGGCAAAAATTGTCGATCAAGTGCTTTCGCGCGAGATCAATCCGGAAATCGTGAAGGCGATCGAGGATTTTGGCGGGAAAGCACGCGGCTTTCCCGGCTCAGATATTTTTCGTTGCCGAAAACTGTCTCAGAAAGATGAAGACGGTGAGGATGTTGATCTTGGATTCGTCGGCGAAGTTGTCGATCTCGATGTTGAGCCGCTGCGAGAATGCATTCGGAGGAGCGTGACGCCCGTCATCAGTCCCACTGCACGCGGGCAGGACGGAGAGCTTTACAATTGCAACGCCGACATCGCCGCGGCCAGGACGGCCGTTTCGCTCAAGGCGCGCCGGCTCGTCTTTATGAGTGATGTTCCCGGTTTACTGCGCGATCCAAAAGACGATGGCACGTTAATGAGTCACCTATCCGCTGCCGAAGTCCCCGAGCTGAAAAATTCCGCTGTCATCGCTCACGGAATGATTCCAAAAGTGGACAGCGCGGTAGCGGCGATCGAGAGCGGCGTGGAAAAAGTGCAATTTGTCGATGGAAGAATTCCGCACTCGGTCTTGCTCGAAATTTTCACGGATGCGGGAGTGGGCACGGAGGTGGTTTTGTGAAAGCCGGAGAAAACGTCCAACCCCGAAAAACTCTCGGGGCAGGCTGCTCAACGCTCAACGCTCAACATCGAACTCAGAACTCTGTGCGCGGGACGTTCGAGAAATTTGTGGTGCCTTCGTATGCGCGGTTCGATCTCGTGCTGGAGCGAGGCGAGGGGAGCTATGTCTGGGATATCGATGGAGGTCGCTATCTCGATCTTGCTGGCGGCATCGCGGTTTGTTCGTTAGGCCACGCCCATCCCGAGATCACGAAAGCTTTAACCGAGCAATCGCGAAAACTCATTCACGTTTCGAATCTTTATTATAATGACCTGCAGGGGCAGCTGGCCAAGCGCATTGTCGATCTCATCGCGCCAGGTCGCGTTTTTTTCTGCAACAGCGGCGCGGAAGCGAACGAAGGCTTGTTCAAGCTTGCTCGCAAATTCGGCCATGATGAGGGCCGCTTCGAAATGATCGCGGCTCTCGATTCATTTCACGGTCGAACGCTGGCGGGAATCGCGGCGACCGGTCAGGAGAAAGTGAAGAAGGGCTTTGAGCCGACGGTCGCAGGGTTCAAACACGTTCCGTTCAATGATCTGGAAGCGATGCGGCGTGCGATCACGCCGCAGACCTCTGCGATTTTGATCGAGCCGATCCAAGGCGAAAGCGGAATCACAATTGCGACCCCGGAATATTTGCTCGGACTCCGCAAACTTTGCGACGAAAACAATTTGCTTTTGCTCTTCGATGAAGTGCAGGCCGGGCATTTTCGGACGGGAAAGTTTCAAAGCTGGCAGCGCATTTTGGAAAATCGGACTGCCGATTTCCTACCGGATAGCATCTCGATGGCGAAATCGTTAGGCGGCGGGTTTCCCATAGGCGCGTTCTGGGTGCGCGAGAAATACGCGAAAGTCCTTTTGCCCGGAACTCACGCGAGCACGTTTGGCGGGACGCCGCTCGCTTGCGCGGTGGCATTAACAATTCTCGACGTAATCGAACGCGAGGATTTGGCCGAGAATGCACGACGCCTCGGCGATTCTCTCATGGCTGAGTTGCAAGCGCTGGCAAAAAACTATCCGAAGGTTTTGTGCGCCGTCCGCGGATTCGGTTTGATAATTGGTCTTGAATTTGAACCGAAACTTCCGGCTTTCGAGGGGGAGGAGAAATCGCCCGCAATTCAAGTGGTGAATCGCT
>Ga0210406_10007607_pt1 | contig 10969 bp, 8 predicted proteins | sample IncBWC30MmetaG_FD_155454 | JGI IMG/M metagenome (GOLD analysis project Ga0210406, IMG submission 155454) | Forest soil microbial communities from Barre Woods Harvard Forest LTER site, Petersham, Massachusetts, United States - Inc-BW-C-30-M | ecosystem: Environmental > Terrestrial > Soil >... | reverse complement strand
GCCAAACCCTGAAAATAGAGGTCCATCGAGTCGGGGTTCGGAGCCTGTTCCGCGCGCCGCGCCTCAGCGGCGATCAATTGGGCGTTGAGCGTGCCCGCCAGGCGCGCGACGATTTCGTCCTGCATGTCGAAAAGGTCGGCCACGGGCTTATCGAACCGCTCGGCCCACAGATGACTGCCGGTCTCGGCGTCGATGAGCTGGACATTGACGCGCATCCGATTGCCGCCGCGCTGAACGCTGCCCTCCAGGACATAACGAACGTTCAACTCGCGGCCGATCTGCTTCAAATCGACATGCTTGCCCTTATAAGTGAAGGCCGTGTTGCGCCCGATCACGAAGGAGCCGCGGATACGCGACAGATCGGTGGTCAGGCTCTCGGTCACGCCATCGACGAAATGCTCCTGCTCCGCGCCGCCGCCGATATTGGCGAACGGAAGCACGACCATCGAGAGGCGCGGCGGGGTGGATTTTTCGGGCGGCTTCGCCACGGTCTTCGCCTGCGCCGGCTTGCCGACTTCAAGCGAATAGACGCGGATCGGCTCGGCAATGTTCTTGAGTTGCGTCGGGCCGAGATCGTCGACGGCGAGATCGAGCCGTCCCTTGACCTGCCAGTAGGCCTGCTCAGACAGACAGATCGCGCCGGGCTTGGCAATGCTCTCCAGACGCGCGGCGATATTGACCCCATCGCCCATCAAGTCGCCGTCGGTCTCCTCCACGACGTCCCCGAGATGAACGCCGACGCGAAACTCGATGCGACGTTCGGGCGGTAGGCCGGCGTTGCGCTCGACCATGCCGGTCTGCACTTCTATCGCGCAGCGCACAGCGTCGACGACGCTGCGAAACTCGATGAGGCTGCCGTCCCCGGTACGCTTGACGCTGCGGCCGTGGTGCGCGGCGATGGCGGGTTCGATCAGATCGCTGCGCAGGCCCCGCAGGCGCGCCAGGGTGCGGTCCTCGTCCGCACCGGCGAGCCGGCTGTAGCCGACGACATCGGCGACCAGGATCGCTGTAAGCTTGCGGGTCTCGCTCATTCCTCCGGCATCCCGGCCTTGCGCAGGCCGTCGAACAAGTTCGGGATCGGCGGAGCCAGCGGGATCAGCGATTTCATGGTGAGTGTGGGCTCAAGCCGGTGCACTTCCCCCAGGGCGCTCTTGGCGTCGTCCATCTTGCCCGCGAGCGCATTTGCGGCGGCCAGACTTGCGTAGGGCCACATATTATTCTGCATGCCGAGATCGATTGCCTTGTGGTAGTCCTCGATAGCGGCGTCGAAACGCCCAAGGCCAAGTTCCGCATCGCCCAAATACTTGGTCGAGATTGCCCTGAGCGGGTCGCGCGGACCAAGCCGGATTGATTGCAGGATATCGGATTTGGCTTGTTCGAAACGGCCAAAAAAAAGATTGGCATTACCTCGCACCCCCCAGAAGGGACCGAAGTTTTGATTGATCGCCAGGCCGGCGTCAGCCGCGTCAATCGCCTTGTCCGCGCGGTGCGAATAGTAAAGGTAGACGCATTTCACGTAATACGCCCACAAGGTGTCGGGAGCGAGTGCAATGGCTCGGTCGGCCTGACCGAGCGTTCTCGCATCGTAGTCGGTCTCAGGGTTTCTCCAAGCGACTGACTCATTGGCGTAAGTGTAGGCGCTGCCCGCCAACGCATCGGCATTATTGGGGTCGATCTTCAGCGCCTGTTCGAACAGAGCGCGCGCGGCGTTGTTTTTTTCCTTCGTCTGTTGCGATGTCCTCGCCAGGGCCCAGCCGCGCATGGTGAGATCGACAGCGTCAGGGCTCTTGGAGCGGGCGGCCTTTTCCGCCTCCGCTTTGACGAGTTCGATACCCAATGTATTCGCCAATCGCGCGACCACCTGATCTTGCAACTTGAACAGGTCGGCCACGTCCTCCTCGAAGCGGTCGGCCCAAAGATGCGCGCCGGATTGCGCGTCAATCAGCTGGGCGTTGACGCGCAGGCGGTTCTGATCGCGTTGCACCGAGCCTTGGAGGACGTAGCGAACGTCAAGCTCCTTGCCGATCTCTTGTCGTCGATGGCCTTGCCCTTGTAGAGGAAGCGATAGCCGGCCACTTGCGGCAAAAATTAGCGTAATATCAGATGGTTGCTAAATCGGCCGGGTGACGTTGTCCAGCCAATGTCCATTTCAGCTTTTGGACCGCTTGGGCATCGTCAGACTAGCGTCAGAGGATCAGCGTTGCGCCGATCAGCGCTTACCAATCCTGCGTGACACGAACGCGCTAAGGGCGCTGCCCAGCACGACCCACACCATGTCATGAACTGAAACCGACAATCGCCGGATGCCGCCTGCAAGACGGCCAATATGACCGGTATTGGCGATTTCTCAAGCGGTTGCAGGTTGCATAGCCCCCGACGCGCTCGAGGCGTCCGGAATAGCCGTTGCGCGGTGAACTCCGTCCAGCCCGGAACCGTCATGGCGCACGTCTCTGTCAGTTCGAGTCGAGTACGTCACGCTCAGCGCCTTCTATTGCCGGGCGTGAGAAATTCTGCGAGCGGCCGGGGCAGGGGTTCGACGCACTGATGCCCGGGATTTGGGTCACATCCGCGCGCTATGGTTTCACAGGGGGCCTCTAGAGGGCCGCAGTCGGGTCTTGGGGTTGGTGAGGCTAGCGGGCGACCCTTTGCGGGGCTCCTGGGGCGTTTATGGGGCGAATGACGCGGGGTTGGGGGCAGGTTAGCGACGAGGCGGGTTATGACGCGGACGACGGTGGAGGAGGATCAGTTGGGTTTGTCGCCGAACCTCTGCTCGGCCGCGACGGCCTGATCCCGATCGATGCATGGCACGGCGTCGACGCGCACGCGCGGCGGCTCGCCGCTGGCGGCGGCGGTCATGAGATGCCGCAGGCCCTTGATCACGTGCAGGCCGACGCTGTTGGGTTCGCTCGGGTCCTGCCAGAGGCCGATCACGACCTCGGCGTCGGCGACGATGGTCTCGATGTAGCGGAACGCCGCGCGCTTGGTCATTCCGCGCATGGCGAGTTGGCGCTGATTGGCGAGCGCGATCATCATGCGGGTGAAGTCGGCTTGGTCGCACCAGGCGAGGGGGATCGGGGTTTTGTTCATGCGGCGGGCTTGCTTCAGCCCGCCTTGCCGGCTTTCGTCCGGCGGGTGAAATTTTGGTCACGTGGGGCGTCTGCGTCAGACATGCCCCTCCGCTTCACCCGCCGTCTCTCCCTCATCCCCGGCTTGCGCGTGAACCCGAGCAAGGGCGGCGCGAGCCTATCTATCGGCCATCGCGGCGCCTGGTACGCATTTGGCCCGCGCGGTCATCGCCCGACCTGGATAGACAGTCTCGCGTCGCTCGAGACGATAAGACGGCGGGAAGTCAGTCAGTCATGGAGCGGCCCGCGCACGGGCGGTGTTTCGAAGGTAGAGGGTCCGAATTGACACTCGCCCGGGCCCAAGTCGCGGGCAGTCCATTCGTCCGGAATCGGACCCGTCGCGGACATTTGCGCTCTGCCCTGACGTGCGACCGCTCTCGACGCGGCGCGGAAGATGGCAACTTGCTCCTTCCTGAATCGGTTGGATAATGCCCGAGCGGTTGGCACATGCGGCCGCTGGCTGGGGCTGTTGATGCGAAACACTCTGATAGCTGTCGCGCTCCTCTCTGCGGCCTCGGCGCACGCCGATCAATCCGTTTTGACTTACCACGGCGCGCTGGACCGCGCCGGGAGATATGTTGTGCCCGGCCTCACTTATGAGCGCGCCCGGGGCTTGCGCCTCGACGCTTCGTTCCACGCGGCTTTTCAGGGCAAGGTCTATGCGCAGCCGCTCCTTTGGCGGCGGCCGGGATCAGGCGAGAGGGCGAGCTGATCGTCGTCACGGAGGACAACGAAGTTTTCGCGCTCGACGCACAGAGCGGCAAGCAGATCTGGGAGCGTGCGCTTGGCTCGCCAGTTCAGCGCTCCGCGCTCCCTTGCGGAAATATTTCACCGCTCGGCGTTACCGGGGCGCCCGTGATCGATGAACAGCGCGACGCTCTATCTCGACGCGGCGGTCATGCGCGCCAGTGGGCCGCGACAAGAAATTTTCGCGCTTTCTCTCGCCGACGGCTCGATTGAGCCCGGCCCCTAGATGTCGCAACAGCGCTCAACTCCGAACTCGTAACGTGACGATGCCGCTTGAGTAGGTCGATCGCCCGGCGCTCAAGGCGATGCCGGGCGGGCCTTACGAATATTGCGAGTGGCCTCTGCGCCGGGTCGGCGTCGACTATCACGTCGATATCGACGCCCACTATTACTCCGCCCCTAACGCTTCGCCCGCGCCGAGGTCGAGGCGCGACTGACTGCGGGCGGCGTCGAGATCTTCCACAAAGGCGAACGCATCGCCCTGCGCGCCAGCGCCAACCGCAAGCACACAACCGTTCCCGAGCACATGCCTTCCAGCCATCGCCGCCACGCCGGCTGCCCGAAAGATCGGCCCAGCGACCGCGGCCCTGGCGAGCAGATCCTGGAGGCCCGGCCCCATCCCGAGCAGGGTTATCGCGCCTGTCTCGGCATCGTCCGTCTCGTCGGCTCCTATGGCGCTGCGCGAGTCGAAGCGGCCGCCGAGCGCGCCATCGAGATCGGCGCCAAGACCTATGGCTCCGTCAAATCTATCCTCGACAACGAGCTCAATCGGAGGTCCGCGCAGAACCGCCCGCGGGGACGGCGCCGATCCGCCATCCAAACATTCGCGGGGGCGCTACCACAATTAGTTAGGAGCGGACGCGAGAATTCTCTCGCGAGAGCGCGATCGACAGCTTCAATCACGGGCTCATAGCGGTGACGAGGGCCGATTTCGACAGAATGAACTCCGAGTCCGCGGAAACTCCCGGTCCATAGTTGTTTACACTGCGGACGCCCCGCCGTCGACCGCGATATATTGCCCCGTGACGTGGCGCGATGCTTCGCTCGCCAGAAATACCGTAACGCCTTTCAGGTCCTCGTCGCCGCCCAAACGTTGTAGCGGTGTGCCGTCCAGGACTTTGTCACCAATATGTTCGAGCAGGCCGGCCGACATCTTAGACGGGAAGAAGCCGGGACAGATCGCGTTGACATTGATCCCATAGCGTCCCCATTCCGACGCAAGCGCCCGCGTAAAGTTGATGACCGCCGCCTTCGACGTGTTGTAGGCGATCGTGTGCACGCCGGAAGACATGCCGCGCAGGCCGGCAATCGACGCGACATTAATGATCTTACCCTGCTTACGCGGAATCATGCAGCGACGGCCGATCTCACGTGCGAGAAAGAAAGGCGCGCTGACGTTGAGACTCATAACCTTATGCCAGGCCTCGTCTGGATATTCCTCGGCCGGCGCACCCCAGGTGGTGCCCGCGTTGTTGACAAGGACGTCAATGTTGCCGAGGTTCGAAACGACATCGTCAACAAGCGTCGAAATCTGGTCCGTCTGCTGCAAATCGGACACCACAGTGCGCGCCTCAATTCCGAGCTTGGAGAGATCCTCCTTGGCGTTCCTCAGCTCGTCGGCCCTACGCGCGCTAATCGCAACTTTGCATCCCATCTCGCCGAGCGCGGCAGCCATCTGCAAACCCAATCCCCGCGAACCGCCTGTGACGAGGGCAACCCGATCGTCGAGTTGAAACAGTTGCTTTACGTTCATCATCCTGCCTCATCGGTTTCGAAGATCCTGCTTCAGTGGTCGGCGGATACGTACTTCAGCGCCATAGATTCGTTCTGGCCAGGTCGCGATCTGTTGCCCTCTATAGATGTCTGCCAGCTCATGAATGAGTTTCTCACCGAAGCCGATCCCCGCAAATCCACTGACAGCGAGAGTGTCTCCGAGGGGATCAGTCTTACCGCCTCGTGCGCGGAGACGACCTTTCCTCGGGTTTATGTGATCGCGCTCACTCATGAACATATGTTCCCGGCGCTTTCGTAATCGGCTTCCATTTTTCGCTACCGAGGCTCGCTGGCGCCGGCCGCTGTCCGCCCGAGCGCTCGGCCAGCCATGCCTGCCAATGCGGCCACCAGGATCCCGCTGTAGCGGTGGCGCCCCTCAGCCAACCATCAGCCGTAGACGTTAATTCCGGATTGAGGAAGTACTTAGCTTTGACGTGCCCGGGGGGTGGGCTGATGAGGCTCTGAATGTGTCCGGCTGCGCTGAGAACAAATTGCGTGCGTGCGCCGAAGTGTTGCGCGACCTTGTAGACTCCCTTCCACGGCATGATGTGATCTGTCGTGCCCGCGACGAGGTACTTGTCGCCCGTTGTCTTCGATATGTCGACGGGTGTGCCCAGGACCTTGAAGGCATCCGGCTTCAGCAAGTCCCCATCGACTACAAGATCCATCATTTCACCGTAGAACTTCGCCGGCAGACAGGTTGCGTCGCTCGCCCAGTAGAACAGATCCGCAGCGGGCGGATCGTTACCCATGAGATAGTTGCTGACCCAATAGTTCCAGATTGCCTCTCGTGGCCGCATCCAGGCAAATCCGCGGCTCATATCCGCTGAGCTGAGAATGCCTTTGCTATTCACCGCCGCTTTCGCCGCGGCAAGCGCCTTCGGTGTGGCGAAGAGCCCAGGCGTGGAGTCCGTCACATCGAAAGACGCCACCAAGAGCGTCAAGGCGCGGATGCGCGCATCACCCTTCGCAGCGAGATGGCCGGCGAGCGCCGCGGCCGTCATTCCGCCCGAGCACGCCGCATGCACAATCAGGTCATCGGATCTGGTGACGTCCCTGATGACCTCCGCCGCGACGAGCAGATCGGCAACATAAATGTCCATCCCCCAGTCCCGATGTTCACGCGTCGGATTCCGCCAGCTGACAGCGAATACTTGGAAGCCGCTCCGGACCAGGTACTCGATCATGCTCTTTCCGGGAGCTAGGTCGAAGACATAGAATTTGTTCACTTCGGGCGATACGAAAAGATGCGGACGGGCATGGACCGTCTCGGATGTCGGAGCATACTGGATCAGTTCGAGAACGGGGGTGCGAAGCACAACCGCGCCGGGCGAGACGGCCAGATTTTCGCCGGGCCTGAATGCCGTCTTGTCCACCTGCGACGGCATCCCTCCATTGTTGACGAGGTCGTCGACAAAGTTCCTGAACCCCCTGAGGAGATTAGTGCCGCGCATTTCAATCGTTTTCTTCAATGCATCGGGGTTGCCGAGCAATGTATTCGTCGGCGCGAAGGCGTCGGTCAGCGCCGAGACGGCGAAGCGCGCGCGCGCCTTGTTGTCGGCGTCGAGGCCTGATCGATCGACGAAATTATGAAGCGCCGCGGTCCACGCGAGATATGATTGCAGGTAGACGCGATAGAGCGGGTTCTCCCGCCAGATGTCGCTACCGAACCGCTTGTCTCCGACTTCCGGGGCAAGCTCGGAACTGCCAGTGTAAGCGGACATCAATTCACGAACCAGCCCCACGGTCTGTTCCAGCGCCAACGCCGGATACCGCGCCGCCTGCTCCCCTAGCTCGCGATAAGATTCAAGCAAGGTCTCCGGCCGCAAGCCGATGAAGGGATTCGGCCCGAGCATGCCTTCAGTCGCTTGTTCCACGAGATCCGCATGAGCCGGCGAGATCTGCGGTTTCGCGAGGTACGTGGCCGCGTTGGTTGTCACCCTTTCCTCCTCGATCCGCGCTCAGGCCGCTATACAATTTTCGATGGACTTGGCGAGGCGCGACGACCTCGTAATTTCCGCGCGCATGGCCCGGCGCGGCACGCCGAGCGCGCATCCCTAATCACCGCTATCGCCTAAACCTACCCTCACATGTCCCGTGGCCTTTCCAGTCAACCTGCCTCTCGATGCATTGGTTGGTCCGTTCTCCGCTGTTACAATCGAATTGGCCGCCCCGCACAGATCTCCGCGGCACCCAGGGCTGTGACGCCGCGCAAAGCGTTCCTCATGAGATCGGCGAGTTCGTACGAGTCTTCCTGTGACAGAATTTCCTGGCAAGTGAGCCGCCGCCGCATCGAGCTCGTCTCGCTTTCGCGTTGTGATCGTGACCTTCGCGCCAAGTTCGCCGAGACCTTGCGAGATCTGTAACCCCTGACCGTGGGGTCCGCCCATGACGAGCGCCGCCACTCCTCTTGGGTCATACGACCTGGCTGGGCTCGCCAGTCCTTTCTTCCTCCTTCGATGATGTTTTCAGTCAGGCCAAAAACGGCAAGCTGCTCCCCTGCGGCGTATCGTCGGCAAGGAAGGCTCGGACCACCAGCGCGATCTCGGCCGCACGGGTCGCTATGAACAGGTGCCCGTCATCGACAAGGTGCAAGCGGGCATTTCGAATCAGCGAAGCCATCAGCTTCGCATTAATCACTGGCATAAGGGGGTCGTCCGTGCCCGCGAGTATGAGCGCGGGCTGGCGCAACGATGGCAGCCACCATAGGCTGGTCCAGCCACATGCGGCCAGAATCTGGTACATGTAGCCGCGCCCCTTGGGCGATCGCAGTTGAGCGGCATGGGCGGCATCGGCGGCAAGGAGGTCAGGCCGGTCTCTCATGACGCCGCCATAAAGTTCAGCGCCGATTGTCGGCAGATAGTTCGGATCGGCAAAACGGCGTGGGCTGACCATTTTTAACAAGGATCGGAAGCGACCCGGAACCATCAACATCCCCTGCGATGTGGCGGCAAGGACGAGTCGACGGCACCGCCGACGATATTGGACCGCGAACTGTTGCGCCAGCGCTCCGCCCCAGGAAACGCCGAACACGTCGAACTCCCCTTCATAGCCTAGTTTCGTCATCAGCCGATTGGCGAGGCGCGCCATGTCGAACAACCGATAGGGCAACAGCGGTTCTGGCGACGCGCCAGCGCCAGGTATATCGAAAACGACAGTTTCTATGTCGCCGAGCGCCTCGATGAAAGGTTGCAAAAGTTCGAGATTAGCGCCGATGCCATTGAACAGCAGTAGCGGCGGCCCGTCGCGGCCTGTTCGCCTCACGGAGACTCTGATGGAATGACCAAAAATTTCAATTTGGGATGTTTCCGTGGCGATAGTCACGTTAGCGTACCCCGTATCTTCCATCAGACTTTAACGCGTGCGGCCAAACCGACTACCTGCGCCTGCGTCGAAATATAGATCGCGCGCCGACTTCGTTTCCGCGTGCCCAACAAAAGCTGACGAGACGCGCGACGAAGGGCGCACGAAAATGGACGCCGCGCGGCGTGGGGCTGTCGTCGCTGAGCGACCGTTTCGCCGCCCCGACTGACGTTAGGAAGTACTGCCATACCTTTGCCGAAGGATCTTCTTGTCCAGTTTCCCGACGCTTGTCTTTTCGAGTTCGGGGACAAAGAGTATGCGCTCGGGAATCGCGAATTTCGGGATGGTTCCGCAACTGACGAATTCCGCCACGTGGCTTCGGATCGACTCGGCGTCGGTGTCTTCGCTGGGCTTGAGTACAACGACCGCCAGCGGACGTTCGCCCCATTTGTCATCCTTGACCCCTATGACTGCGGCCTCGGCGACTGCCGGATGACGCAAGATCAGATCTTCCAACTCGATCGACGATACCCATTCGCCACCGGTTTTGATGACGTCCTTCAAGCGATCCGTAATCTGCAGATAACCGTCGCTGTCGATCACTCCAATGTCGTTTGTGTGCAGATAACCTCCCTCCCAAAGTATTTCCGACGCTTCCGGATTTTTGAAATAGCCTTGCGTCGCCCAGGGCGCACGAACGACAATTTCGCCTGCGGTTTTTCCATCGTGTGGAACGTCGCGCATCTCCGGATCCACGATACGCAAGTCGACTAAAGGTATCGACAGTCCGGCCCGCGTCCGCAAATCCAGTTCATGTTCAGGAGAACCCTGCAACGCGGCCTTGATGTGCGAAACGGCCATGATCGGCCCCGTTTCCGACATGCCATAGCCGGCAAAAATGTCGATCCCGCGTTTGAGCGCCGCCTGAGCCAGACTCCTCGGCAGCGCCGAGCCACCCACGATGACCTTCCAGCCGCGCAGATCGGTTTTATCCGCATCGGGGTGGCTGAGCATCATATTAACGATGGTCGGCACACCATGCGAAAGTGTTACCTTTTCCCGACGGATCAGTTCGAGCAGTATTTCCGGAGCGTAGCGTCCTGGATATACTTGCTTGAGGCCCAGTAGCGTCGCGATGAATGGAATACTCCAAGCATGCACATGAAACATGGGTGTGATTGGCATGTACACGTCGTCACGATGGATCCGCCCCTGCGACCCGGCGCTCCCGAACGCTAGGCCCGCGCTCAAGGTTAGCAGCACGAGTTGCCGATGGCTGAAATAGACGCCTTTCGGAAGGCCGGTTGTTCCAGTTGTATAGAAAGTCGTGGCGCGTGTGTTCTCGTCGAAATCGTCAAATACAAAATCCGGCGAGCCGGCGGCGAGCATACCCTCGTACGTGTCGGAAAATCCTGGTGGTATAGGGAACTGGTCCGTGTCGTCGATTAGAATGAAATGCCTAACGCCTTCGAGATGATCCTTGATCTGGTCGAGTATCGGAAGAAGTTCGGCATTGACAAGGAGGACATTCGCGCCCGAATGGTTAAGCGTGTAAGCGAGTTGTTCGGGCGTCAATCGCATATTCACGGTCATCAGCACCGCGCCCATCATCGGAACTGCGAAATAAGTCTCCAGGTAGCGATGGCTGTCCCAGTCCATCATCGCAACCGTATCGCCCTGCCTGACGCACAGCGCGCTCAGACCGCTAGCGAGCTGGCCGACGCGGTGGCGTAAGGTCCAGTAATTATAGCGCTTTTGGTCGCGATAGACGATTTCCTGCTCAGGATTCACCGCGAGGGGCGTGTGCAGCAACTGCTTAATCAGGAGCGGGTACGCATACGCTGAACGTGTACGATCAATCAAATTCGCACGCATATCATGCATCCTGATCGGGCTTTGGCGGCCATTCCCGGCGCGTTCGAGACGGGGAGTTCCGAACAATAAACTCTGCTACCGCGGTTCGCCGAAAGTCTCTCTCGCCAGTGGGGGGCATTTGGGGGGGCATTGAGGGGGCATGGGGG
>Ga0210406_10007605_pt1 | contig 10970 bp, 10 predicted proteins | sample IncBWC30MmetaG_FD_155454 | JGI IMG/M metagenome (GOLD analysis project Ga0210406, IMG submission 155454) | Forest soil microbial communities from Barre Woods Harvard Forest LTER site, Petersham, Massachusetts, United States - Inc-BW-C-30-M | ecosystem: Environmental > Terrestrial > Soil >... | reverse complement strand
CAGATCTGGTATTCGCCACAAAGCGTCGAGTCGCTGCGAGGTGGCGTCGATTGCATACAAGTCTTGGCCGCTGGCCATGTACCACGTGCCGCCATCAAAGGTTGTCGTAAAGCGGTTGATCTCAGCATGACACCACGGAGCAATCCTGCGAGAGTGAACATCCACTCTTGAAAGGCACCACACGCTACCTCGATGCGCCATGGTGATGAACTTGCCGCCGCTGTCCGAAACCACTACGCGGTCTGCCGGTTCGTCAAAGTGGGCTATCGTGCGACCGTCCCTCGTAATTAGCTTTAGGCCTACTTCTCCCAGTGCAACCGCGCAAGTTCCGTTTGGAAGCAGCACTGCTTCCGATATCTGCGTCGAGCCTCGATCGTTTGCATCGATGGAGTATTGTCGGGCTGCACCTGAGTCGTTGATTTCAACCTTTCTGCACGGAGACCGCGGCGGAACATCCGCGCGCAGCGCTCCGTCACCGGAATAGTCGATAAGCTGGCGCAAGGGAATGGGCCCAAGCGATTGCAGTCCCTGTCCGGCATCACGCAAGATGGCCCGTGCTGCGAGCCGCGCCAAAGTCTGTGTCTGCGGAGTTCTGGGTTCCTTGCGGAGGGTTTCTGCAAATTCCATTCTTGCCGGAGCCTCTTCCAGAGAATCACTCTGCAGGAGCTCAAACGCCTGTGTCCGAAATTCCGTATATCCATCCCGCGCTACGCTAATGAGTCGGGCTAAAGATCGCGCCCCTGGCCGCCCTCCGATCGCAGCTGCTCGCCTCATCCATTCGACAGCGGTAGACCTCTCGGATTCCAGTGGCCAGAGAACGTCAACGGCGATTGCAACATTGCCTGCGTCCGCCAGTGATTGCGCCCAAAGCTTTCGCAGTTCAGGCGCGGCTGGATGACGCGACTTCTCGAGTCGTAGGACCGCCCCGTGGAATGCTCCCGTCCTACGTGCAACCTGTATAGCTCTTTCCTTTTCGCCAGCTACAAACCATTGGCGAATGATGATTTCAGGGAGCAGTTCCCGAGCTTCTGCTATTTCGGCAGCTTCGCGCAATCTACCGTTCCGTTCTAAGAAAGCGACCGCTTCTTCGTTTGAACGGAGAAGTTCGGCCAAAACGAATGCAGCCTCCGCAATCCTGCCTTGAGCTTCCAATCTCTTGAAGGTCGACCTATAGAGCAGATTCAGGTGGGAAAACAGGGATTGACCCAACAGCATTGTCGAACGGGGGCGGCGCCCAAATGGATTGAGCCTCAGATTTTGCCTGACTCCCGGCAACCCAAGAGTCATCTTCAAAATAGGAGAGTCAGTGATCGAAGACAGGGGAATCGCGTGTCGCAGCGCCTCATCCACGTCGCCCTGCTCAAACATTTGCATAACGCGACTCAAGTAGCGTCCCTGCCTCCAGCCGAGAGCACGCGAGAGTCGAGTCAGCATGACCATCTTGCTGATCGCCGAGGTCAGCCACAATGAGAATTTTGAGGGCGCTCTCGTGGCGAACACGCTCTGCTGCGTTAGGCTTTGGGACTGATAGTCGCTTCGAGGCCAAAGGCCTCCGAGCGCTCTTATGACCCCCCGGACAGTGCCCGTCATGCTCCGAAATGAAATACGGCGCAGCCAATCAAACTTCTCCCGCTTGTTCGATTCGGGATCACCTCTCAATCGAGCCAATAAATTCTTCAGCTCCAATGGAGGGGGAGGAATCCGTCCAAGTGTTTCGCGGATATTTGGCAGCTCCACTGGCTTCGCAACAATTGGCCCGGGCGGTTCGTCGCCGAGAGAGCGCCCCAGAACAAATTTCAATCCACCTGTATCAATCCAGTTGTGAACCAGCTCCCGGCTCTCATCGCTCAGCTGCGCCGTTGATACGGTTCCCCCTTCAGAAATGATGAGAGTTTCCACGGATTGACCGAAGGCACTCAATTCTTTTTGGGTTAGTGGCATGCCTGTGAGGAGTCTCTGGTTTCGAACCAAAGGCAGACCAAGAGCTTCGCCGACAGACACAAGAACTGGCCTTGGAAGAACCAGCAGAATTCCTTTTTTCAATCGATGCACTCGACTGTTTGGCTTCCATATCGAAAGAATTCGCCTGATTGCTTCGTCTTTGCCTGTAATAGTGAGAGCAAAAAAAAAGCCGACTGCAGGAACACTCCCACGGTGAACCAGCGATGACGGCTTCACGTTAATCATTTCGATCCCCACTTAGATAGCGGCAGAGACTCCGCGCCAGAGGGAGCGAGTGCACCGTAACGTCTCCTTTTGTCGTCACGTACGCAATCCACGGTTTGCTCTGGGAAACGGTCAAATGCGCGATGGAGTCAGGACTCTCGAAAAGCGTCCGTTCCCAGTCCGGCCCTTTCAAGGTAACCACGTGCCTGTTCTCCCTCAGCGAAATCAGGGCCTCGGCATAGTTCGGCTCCTGAATCACGCCCACGATCTCTTGTGCCTGTTCCGTTCGGATTTCGTTTGTTCGGTTCTTGCCGGAGACCACTAACCAATTGGCTGGACTTTTCTGGACGGCCAGCAAACAAAACGGAGGTTGGGTATGCGCGCCAAATCCAAAGAAAGCCTTTTCGACTAAGTCGGAATCACTCGATACTACCGTCCTAAACCGGTCGCGTCCCGCGAACGTGTATTCAACTGTACGTTTCGTGTTGTCGACGCTGAGATATGCGGGGGTTCCCGCCAAGCTCGTGAGAGCAAGCACGCCAGATTCTTCGACGAGCGCTACCTGTTCGTTTCCTGCTGGTTCGAGGCGAAACAAATTCCCAGAAGCGTCCAAAACAAAAAGGCTCGACTTGTCGCCTTGTGGAACAGGAGGGCGAACACATGGAGAAAGCAATCCCTGATCGTTTTCCTGTGGCCAGACAAATTGATCAAGGCGAAGAAGGTAATGGCCCGATGGTGGGTAATTTTCCTTTCCGACGTAGGATATCCGCAGTGAGATCTCTTCCAGTGACACAGTCATCGTTGAACGGCCCAGGCGATTAGCAGCCACAATTCTTCCTATGTTTCCCAATGCATGTCGTTTGGCATTGCCAGGGGTGTGCAAGGGTGAGTTTGGCACCGGGAACGACATTAGGGTGCCGTCACTAGTCGTCGTGAACAACTGCCTGCCGCCCTGTGCAAAAATGAGTCCGCGCGAACTAGCTATCGTCGAAAGCTTCCGAGGGACGCTGACGCCGATTTGATATGGGTCTCGGAGTAGCCTCGCGCACGTGTCGTTGTCGGGTAGGTCCAACAAGATTTTTCTTGGCCTGCCCTTCGCGCGATGGATTTCAATCGAGACTTGTCGCACCTCTGGTTCAAGAACATCCTCTACTTTTACGCGAGAGACCACATGATGTGGTGAGATTTGGTGAAGCCTTGCGCCCCCGACAAGCCATATCTCTTCCGGCTTGTTTGTCTCAAGAGAACGCCTAATCCAATCATTCATCACGGAATCAGATACGTTCGTGGATGTCCTTGCGCGCAGCAACTCCATCATTTCTGATTCGCCTGAACCATGCAGCAAATGCATTCCCGGATTCTGGAGGATTCCCCATGAGAAATTCGCAAGGGCACGGTGAGCGCGGCGAATAAGCGCAATTAGAGTCGCCAGATGAGCCAAACGAGGAGACCCAAGTTGGTCGGGACCAGCGTCAAAGAGAACAATGGAACCCAGGCCATGTGCGCGGTCGCGTTTTGCAGTCTTTAGAAAGAGATGCTCGCACATCGTTGCGCGGCGTTCGAACTCCTCCGGGATTTCATCAGCAAGTAACCAATCTGAAGCGACAAGGCGTTCGTAGCTTCCCCGGTTGACGAGTCCATCAAAGCCGTCCGGGTCGTCGTCACCTGACACGTCTTCCAGGTGGAGAGGGTCGATCGCCGCTGCGATCCTCTGGACTAAAGGACCGATTGCCATACTCAACTCATGAGGGAACACACTGAGTTGCTTCGACCAAGGAGTCAACGATGCCGGCAGGGAAATCATGTTGTCTCAAGAAGCCAGGACTTCAGCACGTCCCGAGAGAGTTCCCTTGCCTGGGATAGGGAAACGACCGTATTCCTGGTTTCGATCAGTGCTAACGGCGGCGGAAATGGACTCCGCTCGACTAGTGCCTGTTGAAGAAGGTCCACTGGGACATTGGGTTCTCTATTGGTAGGCAAGAGGAGATGGGGTGCGCGTTCGTCTGAGCCTAGATAGGCTACTCCGTCCACCCACGGAAGTGATTCAGCTTCACCAAGAAGAACGATGGCGTCCGATGTGGCAACTCCCTTCCATCTTGCCCATTTTGTGTGGTCGGATGCTAGGAGCTTCCTGGCTAGTTCTTTCGCAGCCTCCCCAGACGCAACGACTGCGGCGGGCACGCGAGGCTCTTCACGAAAATGCCAGTTGATCTCAAAAGAATTCGGTTTCAATTGGAAACCTCACCGGGTGGCTTGAGATGTCCCACTATTCGAGCCCGCGCCTCGCTCAGGTCGGGAGGCATGGCTTCCGCGGTGAAGGAAGCATCGATCTCACGCACGACGCCTTCTAATTTGAGTCGCCAACTCTGTGCCATGTCTGCGTCACCATCCGGCGGCGTTGCGAGAAGCTCGTTCGCAGATGAGACAAGTCGTCTTCCGCGGACGAGTGGGCCAGCAGACGCCTCCTCTGCCGCCGCGGGCAAAGTTGCGCTCTCGGTGTGCCGGAGTAAATCACGGAGACTCTCTCTCGCAATCTCCTGTTGCTCCTGTGTTGGAACAACGTAGATTAACGGCCACAAATCGGCGTCGCTGGGTCTCGAACGGCCCGAAACCACCGCAGCAGCCGCAATTAGGCTCTGTGCCTTGACGACTCTTCGGTCAGAGAGAACGATGCCCGCGCTTCGCAGGATTCGCAGCAAGCGCGCCAGTTGAGGCCGAATTGGACTGAGATCAGCTTTCTGTGCCACCTCAGCCAGCGCATCGATGTCATTCATGGATGCAAGTTCTGAGAATTTGGAATGATCGAGTTTCCAACCACTTTCCAGCAAAGTTTCCAGCTGTGGGTCATCTATGGACTCCACAAAAACGCGAACCAGAAACCGATCGGCAAATGCTGCCAACGACTCATCCGTCGGCAAACTGTTTGAGGCTCCTACACAGATTCGCATAGGACACGTCAACTGCGTGTGTCCACGGCGAAAAACTCGTTCGTTCAAAATACCCAAAAGCGTATTGAGAATCGCCGAAGAGCCTTGGAAGATTTCATCCAAAAAGGCAATCTCCGCCTCAGGCAACATCCCGCTGACATCTGTCTCCACCGTGCCCTCGCGCAATTTACGAAGGTCCACGGGACCAAAAATCTCGTTCGGCTCTGTAAATCTGCCTAACAGGTATTCAAAATATCGTCCGCCGGTGGCTTGCGCAATTCGTCGTACCGCTACGCTTTTCGCCGTTCCTGGAGGTCCGATTACCAATAGGTGCTCGCGTGCTACAGCGCTAAGCGCAACCAATTCTACAAGTGGTTCTCGGTCAACAAGTCCGCGGGCGGCAGCCGTGACTGCGGAGCGTAGCTTTGCCGAAGCCTCTGGCAGGTCAGTAGTCATAGAAGTAATTTAGTCTAATAGGTCCAGGCATGCGAGCGAAGACAAGACTTCGGCTGCCTGACCTGGAGCAGTCAGAGCAGGCGGTCCTGAATTAGCTCACTGCGGCGAACTCGGAAGAATCATGCGCATATGCCATTGGTGAAATTCGCACATCGAAAGAGTGGCCGCGCACGGAACTCTGCCACGATGAGCTCTCTTTTTCGTCTTGTGCGGGCCCTTTCGCCGATCGACGAATCAGCCTGCAATCCCAAACTGAAGAGCTTGCGCCAAGCAAATCCTATGGCGTGGAAGGTGTCGCCATTTGAAAACGTCGAAGTCGCGCGAGCAGGTTTCCTCAGTGAGAAGGATCAGCGAGCTTTTGTGAAGGCCCGCGGAAGAGAAGGACTTTCAGATGCTTGTTCGGGCTGGTCTTTACACAGGTGCCAGGTATGGAGAATTGGGCCGGTTGACCATCTGCGATTTCAACGCCTCTGCGGGCACTCTTTTCATCGAAACAGAGGTACGTACACCTGGGACCCAGAAACAGTGCGATTCTTCCAGGAAGTGTGTGCAAAGCGCGATCTGGGCGAGACGATGGTCTTACGCGAAAGTGGCGAGCCCTGGGTCAAAGATAGCCAAAAGGAACCAATGCTGCGGGCCTGCACGGTTGCCCAAAAGAATCCCGACCCAACGGCTATCGCGAGGATGTTCACAGAACCACTTCTACCTAGCGTTTACCGGGACTTTGCCGGCTTTTCTTCTATAATCAGGATCACGACCAGCGGCGTTCTCCCCTGATCGAGCACGAGGAGCACACGAACGTGAAGCCAAAGAACACGATCTGCCTCTGGTTCGACAAAGACGCGCATGAGGCGGCGCGCTTCTACGCCTCCACCTTTCCGGATAGCAAAGTAACCGCGGTTCACGAGGCTCCCGGTGATTATCCGAGCGGCAAGAAGGGCGATGTGCTGACTGTGGAGTTCACCGTCCTGGGCATTCCCTGTCTCGGTCTCAACGCCGGCCCGGCGTTCCGGCACACCGAGGCTTTTTCCTTTCAGATCGCGACGGACAATCAGGAAGAGACGGACCGTTACTGGAACGCGATCGTCGGCAATGGCGGAACGGAAAGCGCATGCGGTTGGTGCAAGGACCGCTGGGGCCTCTCCTGGCAGATCACCCCGCGCGCGCTGACCGATGCGCTTGCGGCTGGTGGCGATGAGGCAAAGCGTGCCTTCGAGGCGATGATGACGATGAAGAAGATCGACGTCGCCGCCATCGAGGCAGCGCGGCGACGCTGATGTGAACACGCCGAGCGTCCGTTTCGTCCTGAGTCGTGCGCAGGCCGGAGGCTATCGGTTTCGTGCGTCGGAATAGACCGACGCGCGCCCTAGCCTTTGCGATTCAATTCCGCTTGCCCGATTACTTATGCTTTTCCCAAGATTGCCACGCGCTTTTCCAAGAAACCTTGATAATCGTGTTGATTGGCGCAGTGACTAGAGCAACCGCTGGGACTGGCATCCCGCCGACTGCGAGTATGCACATCCAGAACGGCAGGATGTAATACACAAATGCGCTGTATGAAATCCCAAACGGTCCGTAGTAATAAAGAAATGTGAGAAAGTATCCGAAAGTCTGGGATGATCGAAACAAAGGACCATAAACGAGTCACTGCTCAAGGGAGGAGCTTATGATCGACGGGATTGGCGGCGCTTTTCTGTTTTCTAACGATACAAAGAGGCTGGCAGCCTGGTATCGCGATTGCCTCGGAATAGTTCCTCAGGGCGAAGATGCTGAGTGCAGTTCAATCTATGCATCGTTCGAATATCGGGATCTTGCAAACCCGGAGATCAAGAGAACGATAGCGTGGGCGATTATGCCCACTGACCAAGACATCAAGGATAAGCCGCGAACGGGTAAGATCAATTACACAGTGAGGAACATGGGAGAAATCCTCAGCCATCTTAAGAGTAAAGGCGTGGTAATCGAAAAGACCGAGGAATATCCCTCCATGGGGACCTTTGCGTGGCTTAAAGATCCAGATGGCAATCCGATCGAGCTTTGGGAGCCATCCAAGGAGTAGCCGCGCGTCCAGCGAGATTTGACGTTTGCCGCTGGGTCTTTACATCCTCGGTGCTGGCGTTCCATCGGACCATTTGTCTACTACGACTAGGAAGACGGACAGTGGTGGGAAGGATTACTTCGACTGAGCCCACCTAGCTGGCACGATTGCCGTCGCGCCGGTGAGGTCACGAGATTGCTTTGTATTCTGTCAGGCGAAACTTCAGCGTGCAGTGTTCTTTTGGCTACGTTGCCCGCTGGCCTTTAGCATTTCGTTGAGATCGCCGGCCGGACGTATCTCGAAAATGGCGCCGTACTTGAGGGCGGGATGCTGAGATATGAGCTGGTGAGCGTGATTCATGTCTCGGGCCTCAAGGAAGATAATGCCGCCGAGTTGTTCCTTGGTTTCGGCGTAGGGACCGTCCGTCGTGGCGACTTTGCCGTTCTTCCAATAGAGGGTTAATGCGGTTTCGGCAGGTTGAAGCGGTTCTCCACCGACCCAATGGCCGCTGGCGCGGAGATGGTCGTCGTAGGTAAAGCAGGTGTCGAACATCGAACATCGCTTGTTTCTCGGCCTCGGTCATGGCTTCGTGTTTGCTTCTGTCGTAGTAGCCCAAACAAATGTATTTCATGGTCCGTCTCCCCTTGATGGCGGCCATAGCACAGGTGTCGCAGATTGTTCTGTCACTGTTTGGAGTAATGAAGCGCAACGCATCCTGATTTGAAAAACTTTGACTCAACAAGTTTTAATTGCAATTTCTTCGGCAGGCTAACACCCTCCAACAGCCGTCTCCCTGCTCCTGCAATGGTTGGCCCAACGACAAAACGATATTCATCCACCAGGCCAAGCTCCATAAGTTGTGAAGGAATATCTACACCACCGACTAAAATGTTTTTGCCTTCTTCTTGTTTCAATTTAAGCATTTCGTCGCGAAGGTTCGTGCGAACAATTCTCGTATTTCGATCTTCAGGGCCATCTAATGACCGTGAAAAAACAATTTTGTTGACGGAGTCAAATGCCCGAGCAAATTCGGTAACTGCTTTTGTCTCAGACTGGTTTTTGAGGACTTCAGGCCAATAGGGAACCATCAATTGATAGGTTTTACGCCCAAAGACCTGCAGGTCAGCCTCTCGCGTGAGGTGAGTAGAATATTCAAGTGTTTCTTCATCAACAAATTGTTTGGTGTGGTCGCAGCAGCCATCTAGGGTGATGTTGATTGCAAAGATTAGCTTTCTCATTTGAGTCCTTCCCTTTTCGCCGTTATCGCTGACGTCGGCTCACGCCTACCCGCCTATGGTCCCGGTCCGCAAAGGACCGTTCAGCTTGTAGGTGCTGAGGATGACGCCCGATGGCAGAGCTTTCGTGCTGACGAGCTCGAATGAGCGTGGCGGGGTTCCCTCCGCAAAGATGCGCTTCCCCGTGCCCAACAAGACCGGATAGACGACCAGCAGGACTTCATCCGCAAGCCCATGTTCGAGCAGCGTCGATGTCAGCGTGGAGCTACCCGCAAGGATAAGGTCCAGGCCGTCCTGCGACTTGATGCGGCGAATGCCCCCGACAATGTCCGGCCCAAGGCTCTCGGCCGGCCCCCATGCAAGACCTTCCGGACGGTGGGTAGCGACATATTTTGTTGCCGCATTGAGGCGGTCCGCCATCGGACTGCTCGGCGCCTTTGGCCAGGAGCCCGACCACATATCGTAGGTGCGACGGCCAAGCAGCAGACCGAAGCTCTCGCCATACGCGGCGAGGATTAGTTCTCTGCCAGCGGGGGTCCGATAGGGCGCGGTCCAGTCGCTGTAGGGGAAATCGTTTTCATCGGCGGAGTGCTGAATCACGCCGTCCAGCGAGATATGTTCCATGATCCTGATCTTTCTCATGCGGTCTCCTTGAATATGGCTTTTTGCTCGCCTGCGGCAGGCGCGGTAAACACTATTCCGATGGGGTGTTCGACCGAAAAAACGGGCGCACCTCGCCGGACGCCCGGCAGATGACGGCGCCCTTACGTGCCCACGCCAATGCCTCGTCCATGTCAGCGGCTTCCAGTATCCAAAAACCGCCAACGTGCTCCTTCGTCTCTAGGTAGGGCCCGTCGGTGATAAGCACCTTGCCATCGCGCTGCGTTCGCAGCGCCTTCGCTTCCCTCGCCGGGTGCAGCCCGCCAGCGAAGAGCCTGACACCCTTAGCCTCCATCTCCTCGTTGAGCGCGTCGATATCGCGTTCCATCGATTTGTCCACGCTAGACGGGTTAAAATCGTCTGGCAGGTGAATCGCAACCAGGTATTGCGGCATACCTTCTCCTTTAACGGTCTTCGGGCAAGCAGCACTGCTTTGCGCACTGCATCTTCATTCTATAGTCGTCGCGCAGGGAAAAAATCGACAGCCTGTGCAAACTTTTTAGTTTAAATTCTGTAAGCCGCCGAGCGAGAAAACGGCGCTCCGGTTCCTGCCGTGCCAGGGCGACTGTTGTATCATTCAGGTGCGTTCGCGGGAAGAGGCGCTCGAATGGGCCAGGTGAGCACCGATGGCCAACAACGAGATCATCGAAGTGCGCTAAATCTACGAGAGGGCCGATTTCTCCATTGTCGTGCAGAAAGCAGCCGTGCAGAAAGCAGCCGAAGGCTTCGAAGAGCATTCGAACGCGGCTGCGGCAAAGGCGTGAGCGAGATTCAGGCATGAGCGACACACATAAAGCGATCGAGGCGATGTGGAAGATCGAGTCCACGCGACTCATCGCAGGGATTGCCCGCGTCACCCGCGATATCGGCATTGCGGAGGAACTCGCTCAGGACGCTCTCGTTGCGGCCCTTGAGCGGTGGCCGGAAGAAGGCATTCCGGAAAAGCCTGCGGCCTGGCTGATGACAGCGGCAAAGCGGCGCGCGATCGACTTTCTACGTCGTGGCCGGATGCTGGAACTAAGGCATGGAGAGATTGCGCGAGAGCTTGAATTTCAGCAGCAGCGACTCGGTGAAGCAATGGATCAAGCTCTTGACCAGGTGATTGATGATGACGTCCTCCGCCTTATCTTTACCGCCTGCCATCCCGTCCTCGCGGTTGAAGGGCGCGTTGCGCTCACGCTGCGCGTGGCCTGCGGTCTCACCACGGCCGAGATTGCCCGGTCTTTCCTGGTGCCGGAGAAGACGTTAGGCCAGCGCATCTTCCGAGCCAAGAAGACACTCGCCGAGGCTCATGTTCCCTTTGAGACTCCGCGCGGCGACGATTTGAGAAAGCGGGTTGAATCAGTACTGTCTGTGGTCTACCTGATCTTCAACGAGGGATACACCGCAACCTCTGGAGAGGAGTGGATGCGGGCGAAACTGTGCGTGGAAGCCGTCCGCCTTGGCCGCAGGCTGGCAAAGCTTCTTCCTGATGAGTCCGAGGTCCAC
>Ga0210406_10007603_pt1 | contig 10970 bp, 8 predicted proteins | sample IncBWC30MmetaG_FD_155454 | JGI IMG/M metagenome (GOLD analysis project Ga0210406, IMG submission 155454) | Forest soil microbial communities from Barre Woods Harvard Forest LTER site, Petersham, Massachusetts, United States - Inc-BW-C-30-M | ecosystem: Environmental > Terrestrial > Soil >... | reverse complement strand
TGATAGAAGTTCACGAAATGAAGAACGTTCTTTGGAACAGGCTGCGGGCTGGTTGCATCGAAAGTCACTATCAGCTCGACGGGAATGTTCTGCCTGTCGAGCGCGTTGGCAACATCAAACGTCGCGTCGGCGCCCAGCGAATGGCCGATGACAACCACGATATCCTTGTGCCCGCGTGAGTACTTTGAGGCGATGCGCTGTGCGACCGATTGCCATCCATGGGTGCTGTACACCTGGGCGCTGTAGCCCAGGTGGTTGAGCTTGCCCGCAAGCGTGTCCATGCCGCGCGAGAAAATGTCGGCAAGTCCCCGAAGCAAATCGACCTGCACTTCCGACGCGGCGGCGGGCTTCGTGCCCTGAGCGTTCGCGGAGCCGATGATCGGATCGGCCGGCCCGAAGCAAGCGCTGCCGCAAATGAGGCCGATAGCAAAGAGCCTGCGCCATTGATACATGAATACCCCCTGCGTGAGTGGTGTGAGAAGCTATACGATCCACGGCGCGGCCGAAACGCCATCCCCATGAGCTAATCGGCGCCGCATTGCGACACTCGTCGCGCGGCGGACTCATCGCCGCTCTTCGCCGCGCCCTCGGCCAGCGCGCAGCCTCCGGGCTTGTCCCGGAATTGCGCGTTTTGGGAGAGCTTGAGATCGATCAACGCCATGACCGCACCGGGCTCGCCCAGCTCGGCGGCCTCGGTGGCGTCGTAGAGAATGCTCCCCGGATAGTCGATGGTGAGGTCCGGATTGTCGGCCAATAGCTGCAACAACTGCAGCCGCGCCTCGTAGTTCCAAGCGGCCCAGGTGCGGAGCAAGGCCGGTCCCTTTTTCAGGTCGCGGGGCACCACCTTGCCTTCGATGTAAAGGAGGCCGAGCGCGCCTTTCACGCCCGGAACGTCGGAGGCGCGCCGGCCGGCGAGCAGCGAAACTGCGCGCTTCGGGTTCGCCGGGCCGCCTTCGCCTTTGATCAGCATGTCGGCAAGCGGCGGGATCGCGCCGCCGGCATAGCCGGACAGGCCCTGTTCGAGCAGCGCGCGCGCCCGCGCCGGGTCGCTGGCGCGGATCGCAATCGCGAGCTCGGTCCGGGCATCGCTGCGTCCGGCTTGCGCGAGTTTTTCGAGCAAGGCGATGCCGCGCGCTTTCTCGGCCGGATCGCTCGATTTCACCAGCAGGCGGCCGAGCAACACCTGCATGTCCGCCGCCTGCACGTCCTTGGACGGATTGGCGACCGCACGCTCCGCCCAATGGATGGCGCCGGCCGGATCGCGCTTGACCGTGTCGCCACGGTCGAGCAGCACCGCCAGCATCAACATCGCATAGGCGTGACCAAGCTCGGCCGCCTTGCGCAGCGCCTGCTCGGCCTCGGCGCGCTTGACCAGCTGCGGTGCATTCACGTCGCTGCGGTAATAGGATTTGTACAGGTCGTAGATTTCGAACAGCGCGTCCGCGTCGTTCTGTTCGCCCAGCTCACGCCATACCCCGATCGCTTCCTCGCGTTGCCCGTCGGCGGTCAGCGCGCGCGCCAGCAGGTGTTTGAGCCGCAAATCATTGCGTTCGAGCGCCACCGCCTGGCGGCAGACCTCGACCCAGGTCTTGCGCGTGCGCGCCTGCTCGTCCCAGTCCCCGTCGAACGCAGCGTCATTCAGGCGAAGGCATTCGCGCGCGGGGCCGCCTTGCGCCGGAGTCTCCGCGGCACACGGCGGGATCGTCGCCATCGCCGCCGCCCCGAGACACAACAAAACAATAAACCGCCGCACGACGCTGCAACGTTGTCGGACAAGACGGGACTGGCTCATGCTTCCCAGACCCCGCAAGATGACGCCGTGCCGCGAGCGTCGAACCGTGGGCTATCACCGGCGTCGCAGGCTTTGGCAAAGCGATCTCGATGTTACCTGCGTGCGGCGGCGAGCGCCGCGGCACAATCGGGCGACAGGTTCGAGGCGTTCTCGGCGAGGCAAGCGATGATCCGGCCTCCTCCCGGCGGAACGTCACCGCACAGTCGGCGCTTATCCGGGCCGCAGATCCGCAAGACGTAGAATGCCTCGCCCGGGCGCAGCGTCGGCATCGGCCCGGGCATCGGGCCCGGACCGACCGCGGGTCCGGGTCCGCCTGGCGGCGCGGCTGCGGGCGCCGCTGCTTCGCTTCCGGAAGGAGGAGCGCCGGTACCGATCGCCGCGACGGCGCTGCGGCACGACCCCGAGAGCTGGGAGCTATTCCGCTGCAGACATTGCAGCGCTTCGGCGCCTCCAGGCTGCACGCCTCGGCAATGCGCCATGAAATCGGATCGGCACGCGGCGCGGACGGCGCTGACCTGCTCGGGACTTGGCTGTTGCGCTTCGCTCGGCGGCGGGGCCGACGAAGGCGCTGCGCCGACGCGCGGCTTGACGCCCGGTCGTCTGCGCGGGGGAGGCGCCGTATCGCCGGGCTGCGCGTTTTCACCCGGTTGCGCATCCGCTGCCGGCGGCGTGGCTCCGGGCGCCGCCGATTCGCTTCCGGCAGGAGGAGCGCCGCCAGCAATCGCCGCGACGGCGCTGCGGCATGGTCCCGAGAGCTGCGAGCCATTCTGCTGCAGACATTGCAGCGCTTCGGCGCCTCCCGGCTGCACGCCCCGACAATGCGCCCTAAAATCCGATCGGCACGCGGCGCGGACGGCGCTGATCTGCTCGGGACTGGGATTTTGCGCTTCGCCTGGAGGCGGGGCCGACGGGGGCGCCGCGCCCACGCGCCGTTTGACACCCGGTCGTCCATGCGGGGGAGACGCGGCGGGCGCAGTCTCTGCGGGCTGTGCGGTTTCAGCCGGCTGCGCTTGCGCTGCCGGCGGCGTGGGCGCCGGCTCGCCAGATCCGACCGCTGCGCGGCACGACGGCGACAACTCGGCGGCATTCGCCTTCAGGCAAAGCAGGATCTCCGGGCTCTCGGGCTTGATCCACGAACAGTGCGCGAGCATGTCGTTCAGCGTGCAGGCCTGCCGCACTGCGCTGAGCTGATCTTGCGCGTGTCCTTCCGCAGCGGCCTTCGGTGGCGGCTGCGGCGCAGGAGTCGCTGGCGGGCATCGGCTGCCGCCGGTGTCGCGTGGTGGGGCGCGGCCGGCTGCGCGGCAACAGCGCTGACCGCTGTCCGGCAGGCCGGCGACAGCTTCGTCTCGTTGCTGACCAGGCACATCAAGGCGGCCTTGGTGCCGGGCTCCACGCCGGAGCAATTCGCGGTGAAGTCGGCGCGGCAGGCCGAGCGGATGGCGGCGCGCTGTTCCTCGGTCGGTTGCTGTGCCGCGAGCGTTCCGGAAATGCTGACGAGAAGCAAAGCTCCGAGCAGCGACGATCTGAACATGGAAAAATCCTCACGACGTTGGCCACCGTAGCAGTGCGGCCGAAACAATGCACGCAGGGGCCGCTTGCGTCCAGGGCGGCATTGCCGTGCCGTGGCGAGTGGCTTACTGCGCGATTTACTCACGCGGTTCGGCACGGACGCATTCGCTGCACGGTAGCGTCGCCCCGCCGCTTCGCGCGGACGCTTCGGCGCCCTTTAGTGACCGATGCGAAGCGGCGGTTCGCCCCATCCGACGATCAGTCGCCCTGGCGCGCGGTCTCTTCGTCGCGCGGATGCAGCCAGTTGTCGACGATGATCGCAAGCAGCAGCACCACGCCGCGGATGATGTTCTGCACCTCGGTATTCACGTCCATGATGGTGAAGGCGTTGAGCAGCGTGCCGATCAGCGCGCAGCCGACGATGACGCTGAACACGCCGCCGCGTCCGCCGACGAGGCTGATGCCGCCCAGTACGACGACGAGGATGACATCGAAGATTTGCGTGCCAACGATCACGATGTTCGTCTGCATATTGCCGGTCTGACCGATCCAGACGAGCCCCGCGAGCCAGGCGAACAAGGCAACCAGCACATGCTCCAGTATTGTCAGTGGTCGCAGCGCGATGCCCGAAAGCTTCGCGGCTTCGGGATTGTCGCCCTGGGCATAGATGAAGCGGCCCGTCGAGGTCCGTGACAGGAAGAAGTGCATGACCACCGCCGCAGCCGCAAACACGATGATCGGCATCGGTATGCCGAACAGCGAACCGCGGCCCGCGAATAACAGCGCATCCGCGTCCTGCGGCGCATAGACGACGTAGACCGGCGAGATCCAGTACGATGCGCCGTAGACAACGAGCGTCGTCGCCAGGGTGACGAACAGCGCCGGCGCCTCGACAAACGCGACCATGAAACCGTTGATGCAGCCGACGGCGACGGCGATGACGAGCGCGAGGACCGCTGTCCAGAACGGCGGAAGTCCATGCTGATTGGCGATGAGCGCCACGCCCCACGGGCAGGCCATCAGCGCAATTTCGCTCAGGTCGATGCTGCGGCTGATGACGATCAGCCCCATGCCGAGACCGAGGATGCCGAGAATGGAGATGCTGCGGACCAGGCCGAGGATATTCCGCGTCGTCGCAAAGCCAGGCAGCGCCAGTGCAAAGACAATGAGCAAAACGATGACGATTGCGGCGACGACCTGTTCCTGGCTCAACTTGTTGAGGCTGCGCCACCAAGGCGTCGTCTTGCCGGATGCGGTGGTCGTGACGGATGCCATAAGACGTTCCTTTGGGGCAATGCGATCAGTGGATGGCGGCGTACATGATCTTGTCTTCGGTGGCCGTCGCTCCATCGAATTCAGCAACGATGCGGCCAAGGCGAGCGACCAGGATGCGGTCGGAGACGGCGAGGATCTCCGGCAGATAGGAGGAGATGACCACGATGGCCTTGCCTTCGTCGGCGAGGCGGCGGATCTGGGCATGGATCTCCGGAATGGTGCCGACATCGACGCCGCGGGTCGGCTCGTCGAAGATGACGATCGAGGGATCCTGCGCCAGCGATTTGGCGATCACGACCTTCTGCTGATTGCCGCCGGAGAGCTCGACGATGCGCGCCTTGCGCAGCAGCGCGGCGATCTTGAGCCGCTCGATCCAGTAGCTCGCCAGCTTGTTGCGCACGAACCGCGATACCAGAAAGCTCCAGCCGGCCTTGGTCGCAAGCTTGCTCACATAGAGGTTGTCGTCGATGCGCATGGTCTCGAAGTAGCCGTTGGCCTTGCGGTCCTCGGTGATGTAGCAGATGCCGTCATTGATCGCCTGCTTCGGCACGCGGTAGCGGATCGGCTTGCCGCGCAGGTAGATCATGCCGCCGTTGATAAGGTTGCGCTTCAATGCGCCGTAGACGATCTTGGCGATCTCGGTGCGCCCCGAGCCGATGAGGCCGGCGATGCCGACCACCTCGCCGGCATAGACCGAGAACGACATGTTCTTGACTATGAGGCCCATGGTGACGTTCTCGACGGTCAGCACCTTCTCGGTCGAGTGATGCCTTCGGCTGCCGTCGCGCTGGCGGGCGTAATGGGTCTGGGTGATGTCGCGGCCGACCATGTGCCGCACCAGCTTCTCGCGGGTCATCTCCGAGGTCTTGGCGGTGATCACCAGCTTGCCGTCGCGCAGCACGGTGATGCGGTCGGAGATCTTCAGCGATTCCTCGAGCGCGTGCGAGATGTAGATGACGGCGACGCCGCGGGCGCGCAGGTCGCGCACCAGGTTGAAGAAATGCACGATCTCCTCGGGCGTGAGGCTTGCGGTCGGCTCGTCGAAGATGATGATGCGGGCCTTGTTGTAGATGGCGCGCGCGATCTCCACCATTTGCCGCTTGGCGGTGCCGAGGAGCGCGACCGGGATCGCCGGGTCGACGTGGAAATTGAGCGATTGCAGGAGCTGCTGCGCCTGGATGTTCAGCGTGCGAAAGCGTGTGAGCAGCTTCTCGTTGCCGAGTTCGATGTTCTGCGCGGCCGTCATCGTCGGCACCAGGCTCGTTTCCTGATAGACCATGCAGATACCGGCGGCGAGCGCGTCGCGCGGTGACTGGAAGTCGACCGGCTTCCCGTCAACGCAGTAAGTGCCCGAGGTGAGCCGGATCGCGCCGGCAATCGCCTTGCACAGCGTCGACTTGCCGGCGCCATTCTCACCGACGAGGGCGTGCACTTCACCTGGGTAGAGGTCGAAATCCACGCCCTCGATGGCGTGCACGCCGCCGTAGATCTTGCTGCCCTTGCTGACGCTCAAGACCGGTTCGCGCGCGCATTGCGGCAACACCTTCTCCGCGGAACGATCGATGACGGCCATCTCATTCATTGGCGCATACCCGATTGGTGCAGCAGCACGCGGCCGCTGCCTTTTGACACGATGACAACGCCCTGCGCGGTTTCGATGACGGATGTGATGCCGTGATTTTTTCCGCCGACGCGGCTGTGCAAGGTCTCAACAACCTCGCCGTCGGCGTCGAGCCGCGCCAGCAGCCCGTATGAGCGCGGCGGCGCCCACGGTTTCTCAATGCCGAGCGCCCTGAGCCCGCCGAGTTGCAGAGGTTCGAGGCAGTCGCGGGTGCTGGAAATGATCGGCGCAATCCAATAGGCCGGCGGAACAGTCCGCATCATCTCGTTGCGGAAATCGTCCTCGCGCAGGACGAACTCCACGAGGTGCGTGCGCACGCCGAAAAGGCTAAGCCAGAAGCCGCCGCCGGCGGCTCTTGCCAGCCGCGACGGATAGCCCGGCATGTTGCGGATCACCATTTCCGGGGCGCCGATGACACCGGGCGCTGCAATGCGCGCGCGCCGGAGGCAATGGCCGAAGCTTTCCGTGAACCAGAGATGGCCGTCGGGCGCGACCACGAGGCCGCCCGGGTAGTTCAGCCCGCTCAGCAAAACGCGCGCATTGTCGAGCGCGGGCCGGCAACACGCGATACGGCCGCGCGCGTTATGCTCCATCAAATCGACGCACCAGTCGGCGGCGGGATGGAGCGTGCTGCCGTCGCTGACAAAGATGGTGCCGTCGGCGGCGACGGCCACCGCCGTGAGGCATTGCAGCGCTTCGCCATCGGCTTCGGCGAGGACGCTTCTGCGGCCGGCCGCGTCCATGGCGACGAGGCCGCGCTCGGTGCACGCAAGCAAGCGGCCGTCGGGATGGAAGGCGAGGGCACCGACGCCGCCGTCGAATTCCGCGAATACGGCGCGATCCCGGTAGCCCGTGCCGCTGAGCCGCCACACCTTGTTTGCGGCGGAAACGCAGATGGCGCCATCCGGGGCTTCGGCGACCGCATCGGCGCCGGGAAGCGGCTCGCCGATCGTCGTCGCCTGTTCGAGCCGATCATTCGGACTGAACGCGCCGTCCATCGACGGAATTGCGTGCGGGTCGCGATCTTTGAAAAATATCTGTTCGAGGTCGCGGCGCAGGTACGTGAGAAAGCTCATCGCATCACACTCGCCGCTTGTTGCCCCAATAGGCCTCGTAGCCCGTCCAGGTCGGATCGCAATGCGCCGGATCGAGCTTGATGCGCCCGATGCGGTTGTTCTCCAGCCCGCCGAGGTAGAGGTCGCCTTTGTGCTCTCGCATCGAGGTCAGGGTCGCATGCGAGATGCCGGTCGGATCCCAATAGGACTCCAGGACGTTGCCGGCTTCGTCGAACTTGACGACGCTACCGTAGTTCAGGTTCGGCCCGAGCCACTCGTCGGTTGGGACCTGCTTGGCCATGCGGCGGCGGAACGCCGCCTTTTCCATGGAAAGGTCGAAGCTCGGCGTGCGGACGCCGACCAGGGCCAGCCAATAATTGCCGTCGGAGGCGCGATTGATGTTGTCGGGATGGCCGGGTATTTCGTCGATCAGGATTTCGGTGGTGCCGGCATTCGGGCCTGCAAGCCAGTAGCGGTAGATGCGGCAGGCGGTGGTCGACGCGATCAGCACCGAGCGGCCGTCATGAGCGACGCACATCCCGTTCGGGAAGTAGAAGCTCTTGATCAGCTTGTGCGTCTTGCCGGTTGCGGGATCGTGGCACAGTACGCGGCCGTTCGGACGGCCCTCTACCACTTCGAGCGGATAGGTCGCCGCCTCGTAACGGGTGGTGCAGTCGCTGAAGTAGATTTTTCCATCGGGCGCGATATCGAGGTCGTCCGCCATGCGCACGCGCGAATCGTCGTTGAGCTTGGTCCAGGTGCGGCTGGTCTCGTCGGTGACCTTGAACACCTCTCCGCTCGGCCTCACGCCGTACACGCCCATGCCGCCGACACAGACGATCAAATTCTCGTCCTTGTCGAACTGCATCCCGTAAGGGCGCCCGCCGATATGGGCGAACACTTCCCGCTTTTCGAAGTTCGGGCCGGAAAAACGGATGATGTTGCCGTCGCGGGTGCTGCCGTAGAGCCGGTCTTGCCGGTCGAGGATCACGTCTTCCGGGCCTTCGACCTGATCGAGTCCGATGGCCTCTGCGCCAACCAGCCGGTCATTTTGGGCGTAGGGAGATTTGCTGCCGCGTTCGATCGATGGCGCCGGCGAGAGCGAAAGCACGGCGGGATTGACGTAAATCTTCTGAATGACCTTGCCGCGGTTCTTTGCCCATTTCACGTCAAAGCCGATGGCGACGAGCAAAATAATGCCGGTGAGCGACGAGGTGATGTAACCGGGGATGCCGATGCGCACGAGCCCGTTGGTCATCATGAAAATGATGATGGCGCCGAGCAACGCCCGCCATACCGTGCCGCGGCCGCCGAGAACCGAGGCGCCGCCGATAATCACCGCGGTCAGCGCCTGGAACTCCCAGCCGACGCCGGTCGTCGAATCCGTGCTGCCTTGCCGGGCCGCGTAAAAGATGCCGCTCGCTGCGCAAAGCGTGCCCGACAGGACGTAGGTCGCGAGCAGCATGCGCTCGACACGAATGCCGGCATGACGGGCCGCCTTGCGGCTCGCGCCGATCGCGGTCAGATGCCATCCGTAGCGCGACCGGCTGAGAAAGACGTGGCCGATGAGCAGAACGACGATCAGCGTCGCCGCGTTGATCGGGATGCCAAGAACGCTGCCTTCGCCGAGGTAATCCCAGGCGTCGCTTTCGATCGAATTGGTGGCGAAGACGGTGGCATAGCGCTCGTTAAGCAGGTTAACGCCCGCGCGCACGATGATCAGCGTCACCAGTGTGGTCAGAAAGGGCCGCGCCTTGAGATAGCCGATCAGAATGCCGTTGCATGCGCCGATGACGGCGCCGGTCAAAAGCGTCGCGACGATCGCGAGCCCGACCGGCAGGCCAAGGACGAACAGGCAGAACAGCGCAGTGAAATTGCAGAAGGCAAAGATCGCGCCGACGCTCAGATCGATGCCGCCGGAAATGAGGCTGAGCGCCATGCCGAGCGCGACGAAACCGAACTCGGCGAACAGCCGCATCAGCGACAATGCGTTGGTGAGCGTCCCGTAATCCGGGATGGTGAGCGAGAAATAGACCGCGAGCGCGACCATCACCGTGAACGGGATGACCGGCTCGAACCATTGCTTGAGCAGCAATTCGGACAGGAACAGCCGCGGCGAGAACGAATGTCCAAGCCGCGGCGCCCGTCGGCTCGGCGCCTGCAACGCAGTAGTCGACATCGGCCTCCACTCCACGCCACGATCCGCTCCCGCCGTGACGGCGGGAGCGGCGGTCTCATGCGACGGCGGTCGTCTCTTTGTTAGTTCGATGCGGTCGAGGTCGGCGGCTTGGGCACCGGGTAGCAATTGGCGCCGCTGGCGTTCGCTTTATCCAGCCAGACCGGACGGGTGTAGAACTCCTTGTGCGTCGTTCCCGGCTTCGTGCCGCCTTCGAGCAAGGCCTCTGCCGCGAGGAATGCGTCGTGACCTTGTTCGGTCGCGGTATAGCTGAGGAACTTATGGAAGTTCCCCTGCGCGACCTGGTCGCAATCGAGTTGCGAGCCTTCGCCGGAGGCGTAGACCTTCACCTGCTCGATCTTGCCGGCGTTGCGGATCGCCTGCGCCGCGCCGGACTGCATGATGCCCCAGAAACCGATGCTGGCGCAGAGGTTCGGGTGCTGCTGGATCACCGTCGCGGTGATGTTGAGCGCGTTGTTGGCATCCCAGTTCGCCGCCTGGTTGGAGACGACCTTGATTGCCGAATCCTTTTTCAGCGTATCCATGACGCCTGCGATCTGATCGACGCTGGCAGCCGCGGCAAGCTCGCCCTGGACGATCTGCACCTCGCCGGACGTGCCGCTTCCGGTTCCGCAAACCTTGACCACGTCCTCGGCGAGGATGCGTCCGACCTCGTACCAGTCGGCACCGACAAAGGCGTCCGACTTGTAGTTCGACGACATGTTCATCTGGATGACGTGAATGCCTTGCGACTCCGCGCGCTTAAGCTCCTTCATCAGCAGCGTGACGCTCGGATTCTGAACGATAAGCACGTCGGGCTTTTGATCGACAAGCGCGGTGAGCGCCTGCTGCATCGCCGACATGTTGAGCGCGGGATCGCGGATGATGAACTTCATGCCGCGCCATTCGGCCTCGGTCTTGATCACGCGTCCCCACTCGTCCATCAGCGGCACGCCGGTGGCGATCGGCAGGAAGGCGATGGTCTTGCCCTTTAAGTCCTTGTCGTAGTCGGCGCGCAGTTCATGCGCGGTCTTGGTGCCGCTCTCCTCTTGCGCCAGCGCCGTGGTGGGCAGGCCCAACCATGCGAGTGCGGACAGCGACGCCGCGATTCCTGCCCATGAATGTCCCTTGATCATGTCGTCTTCTCCTCCCTGGTGACCCCGCGTCGGCCGACTGTCGTGTTTTCGGCCGGGTCTGTTGTGCGCCCAGGGGGGAATTCCCCCGAGGCGAGAGCCGCGTTGCGCGATTTTGCCTAGAATTGAGTGGGTGTCGAGCATTTTTGCATGGGAGGCATGCGAACATCGTAACCCAGGCCTGAGGTGGCCATGGGGCCGCAACCTCCGCTATCAGTCCCAACTTGCCCAACGGGATCAGGGGTCGGTCCGCGCCGTGATAGAGTGCCGGAAAAGCGGAGAGGGGACAGATGTTCAAGGACGGACTTCTTCGCGGCCGGCGTATCCTGGTGACCGGCGGCGGCACCGGGCTCGGCAAGGGCATGGTGGAAAAATTCCTGGCGCTCGGCGCCGATATCTTATCTGCGGA
>Ga0210406_10007602_pt1 | contig 10971 bp, 12 predicted proteins | sample IncBWC30MmetaG_FD_155454 | JGI IMG/M metagenome (GOLD analysis project Ga0210406, IMG submission 155454) | Forest soil microbial communities from Barre Woods Harvard Forest LTER site, Petersham, Massachusetts, United States - Inc-BW-C-30-M | ecosystem: Environmental > Terrestrial > Soil >... | reverse complement strand
GCGACCCATGCCGCCAACTCCGACGCAGGCAACGTTCATGGTGTCGCTGGGGGGGACGAAACCGCGACCGAGAACATGGCGAGGGAGGATGGTGAGGGCGGCGCCAGTAACAGCAGCCTTGGCGATAAAGTCGCGCCGCGAAACTTCGTTCGTCTTCTCCGTTAAATCGATATTCTTGCTGGGTTCTCTACTTTTTTCACTCATTCATGGCTCCTTTGGAACGCCGCGGACATTATGACTCTGCCAGGGAAAGTTTGCGAAGAAGAAAAGTGCCGGGTTGAGGAATTGTTGCGCGGAAGAAAACAGAAGTTATGGGTGAGAAAGCAAATGTGAGATTGGGCAGTGGCCCGTTCGCGAGAGCCAGCGACAGGGAAAGAGTCTCACCGCTGAAGGTGCGAGCTACAGGACCTGCGCACGCGTAAGGTTTGTAACCCGTGGCGTCTCGGTCGGAAGCCGGAGGTCTTCTCCCGCTCTAAGGACCTCACAAATAAGGGTTTCCGAAGTATATCCGCAGTGTTTTGACAAAGAGGGATAAGGCAGGGGCGAAGAAGTCCAAAACTTTGCACACCGAGGAGTCGAGGGCAAGATTCAATACAATCTAAGTACTTTAAATAGTTTAAGATGAAGGTCAAAAAAAGTGCGCCCAAACGCTGGCAGACACTGCTGGATTCAATCTGTCCAGAATGGACTTCGGGTGTGTCCCCAGTCACCCCGATCGACGATTCGAGGACGGCACGACAAGATGGAGGACGGATGAATTCTAGAAAAAACACCTTCTGTGCTGTGCTGATCGGGCTGTTCGTGGTGGGCTGTCTGGCGCCGGCCGTAATGGGCCAGTTACCGACGCTTACAGCAGCCGGAATAGCAGATGGATTCACACTCACCACATTTGCGACGACGAATCCCGGCAACACGGGATGTTGCGCGGGACCGTTCGGCATAGCTGTGGCTTCTACAGGTAACATCATCATAAATACGGGCGCTGGGACCCGATATGCATTCGCTGACACAGATGGTCAGACGGTAGGAAGCGCTTTATTCTCAACGTCTTCCAGCTCATTCACCGTAGCCTACGCCACGGCCGGCGGCCAGGCCTATGGAGGCGATGGTCACGGGCATTTCGTGCAGTTCAACGCAGATGGAAGCATAAACCATATCCTAACGGGTGTCACCGCCACCACAGACTTCGGCATGTGGGGAAACCCGGTAACTGGCCATATCGAAGCCAGCAGTGGCGCCGGTCTGATCGATATCAATCCCCTCGCGAACGGCGGGGCGGGTTCATTTCGAGTGATCAACGCTGCCGGAGACGGGGACGGCGTTTCGGTTTCGCCCGACGGAAAGACCGTATACAGCGAGCAGGGCGACAGCATCATCGGTTACGACATCGCGTCGGGAACTCCGGTGTTTAATTCCTCTCCCGCGGTCTTCAATTCGGCGGACGGTACGGGAGTCATCAGCAGCACAAACAATCTGAATGGCGACATCATCGTCAACAATAATAATGGCGAAGTGGATCTCTTGGATCCTGTCACCAAGGCTGTGACCATAATTGCAACGGGAGGCTCCCGAGGCGACTATGCTTCGCCCGACACCAATAACGGCACCCTGTTCCTTGATTTCGCCGATGTGGTTGGGCGTCTCTCCTGCGGAGCGGACTGCAGCATCGGTGGTGGTCCACCTCCGCCGTCGACACCGGAACCGGCCAGCTTGATTCTGCTAGGCACCGGCCTTGCAGCATTGGCTGGGTTCAAAAAGAAAAAGCAGCTAAACCAGGTCTGATGCTTATTCCAGACAGGGGGCGAGCGCGGAAACTGCGCTTGCCCCCTGTCTGCTTTTTTGGTTAGCCAGTTGTTAGCCAGTTGCGTTGGGAATGCGCTGCAGAGAAGGCGGGCGATGGCACAAGGATCGTCAATCGGTAAACTCCTTTCGGAGTGCCAGCCACGGAGGGCGGCCGCTACACGGAAGGGACACCATGAAGGGGTGAGCTACAGGAATTTCACATAGGGTGCGAGGATTCGTTTTGGCGGAGTGAGATTAAGTAAGGAGAGTTCCGTAGTGCGAAGAACCCCGTTTAGAGTTGCCTGCGCTGTGGTGGCATTTGCTTTGGCGGCCTCGGCGCAGGGGGATTCCCTTTCCAGCTACAAGAAGCAGGTGGCGGGAGGACCCGCGGAGCAAGCGATTGGAGCGGCAATCGATGCGCTACTAGCAGGAGATTTGAAAAGAGCGGAAGCGGCAAGCTTGAAGGCGCTGACGCTGGCGCCGGACGAGCCGCACGCGTTGGCGTTACTGGCAGAAGTGGAAATGCGGCAAGGACACCCGGCAAATGCACTGAAGTATCTGCAGACGGCAGTGGCAAAGAATCCCCAGAGCGCAGTGGCCGAAGAAGCGATGGGGCGGTACCTGGACGAGAATAGGGAGTATCCCGCGGCGGAGTCGGCATTCAAAAAGGCGATCGTGCTGGACCCCAAGTGGGCGGCGGCGCAAATATCGCTGGGAGACTTCTATCTGGCGCGGGGCCAATCTGCGCCAGCATTGGCAGCGTATCGAGCCGCAGTTGCAGAGGATCCAAAGAATGGAGCGGCGCATCTGGCGTTGGGCCTGGGCATTGCCGCCGCTGGGGACGCGCAAAACTCAGAGAAGGAGTTACGAACGGCTGCCAGCCTGATGCCAAACTCGGCTCGGCCGCATGTGGCGTTAGGGAACCTGCTATCGCTGAAGGGGCAGGATGATCAGGTGATCAGCGAATATCAAACGGCGCTGAAACTGGATCCGAGGAATGCCGGGACCTATGTGTTACTGGGAATGGCGCAAAAGAAGGGTGGGAATGCGAAGCTAGCGGAGAAGGCTTACCGACAGGCGCTGGAGATTGAGGCAAACAATATTGTGGCGTTGAACAATCTGGCGTGGATCGCGATGATGACTCCCGAACGGGCGAACGAAGCAGTGGTTTATGCGAAGAAGGCTGCCGAAGCGGCACCCAAGATGGGACAAGTGCTGGATACGCTGGGATGGGCTTACCATGTGAATGGGGAGAATGAATTGGCCAGCCAGACATTGAAACGAGGAGCGGCGGTTGCTCCAGAGGATCCGAGGCTCTTGTATCACCTTGCAGTGGTGTATGGAGCGCAAGGGCATAAACAAGAGGAACAGGCGACGCTGAAGAAAGCGCTGGCGACGAACAAGCCATTCCCCGAGCTGGATGATGCAAAGTCGCGGCTGGCGGGCAAGGGAGTTTCCTGAGACAAGGAACAGCTTGAACCCGGCGCGACGATCTTGCGGCACTAGCGCGTATTACATCGTTGTTACGATTTCTCCCACGCGCGACGGAACCCGCAACCCCCTCTTCTTCTGAGCCGCCTGTATCTGATATCTTTTTGTTGCCCGCTGTCGATCCCACTGTTTGCCGTTCGATCTACCCATGGAAGCACAAAAAGAAGTGACTCAAATGGAGGAGACGAAAATGCGATGCATGGTGATAGTCAAAGCGAATAAAGAATCTGAGGCAGGGGTTTTGCCAAGCCAGGAGATACTCACAGCCATGGGTAAATTCAACGAACAGTTGGTGAAGGCAGGAGTGATGCTGTCAGGCGATGGGCTGCACCCTAGTTCGAAGGGCAAACGCGTGAAATTTCCTGGGGGCAAGCTTACTGTAACCGACGGGCCGTTCGCCGAAACTAAGGAGTTGATAGCCGGCTTTTGGATCTGGCGGGTGAAGTCGGTGGACGAAACGGTGGAATGGCTGAAGCGCAGTCCATTCGGCGACGGCGCCGAATTGGAAATCCGACCGATTTTTGAAGCCGAGGATTTCGGCGAGGCTCTTACACCCGAGATGCGGGAGTCGGAGGCCAGGATGCGGAAGCAGTTGGAGAAGCAGAAGTAGAAGGCCTCAGCGGCTGAAGACCGGATCGCAGGGCGGAGGGATACGGTGAGGAATTGAGGATGTTCCGCAGCTTGTGAAGTCGTGCCCTCCCGAGTTGGAGGAGTTTTCGCAGAGATTCTTTCGTCAGGGCAGACGTTGCCAAGCAAACTTTTCCCTTGGCAGGCTGTCGATTTAGGACTGCGCCGTTCGATAGACCTTGGGAGGGCACACATGAAGTACATGCTACTCATCTATGGCGACGAGCAGGTGTGGAGCGAACCGGAACGGCAGGCGTGTTACCAAGAGTCTACCCAACTCGCCCATACGCTGAAGACCAGCGGACACTTCCTGACAACTTCGCCGCTGCAATCAGTCTCCATGGCCACTACGGTGCGGGTTCGCGAAGGCAAGCGGCTGGTAACCGATGGACCTTTCGCGGAAACTCGCGAACAACTCGGCGGGTTCTTCATGATTGAAGCCAAAAACCTGGACGAGGCCATTGACATAGCCGGACGAATTCCCGGGGCGCGCAAGGGTTCGGTGGAAATCCGGCCAGTCGTCGAAATCCCGGGGTTGCCGGCGGCGTAATTTCGATGAAGAGGTAAGCTGGCAAGCGCGTCCGTCAGTCAACACGAATCGGAGGATAACTATGACGCAGTCTGGAACCGGACAATCGTCTGCAGTGAAGCTCGATCCGCCGCGCTTTGTCACTGGCAAAGCAATGCCGATCGCTGGACTGAAGGAGCGATTCACGTCAGAGACAATGAACAATATCACGCAACTCTGGCAGCGGTTTGTTCCGCACATCGGACACGTTCCCGGACAAGTCGGCCGCGTAGCTTACGGGCTGTTCGCCAACGCGACGTCCAACCCAACCGGATTCGACTATATGGCGGGAGTGGAGGTTTCGAGCACGTCGGGGCAACCCGCAGGATTCAGCCACGTGAGTGTCCCCGAGCAGCGCTACGTGGTCTTTTCGCACCACGGCCCCGTGTCGAATATTCGCGACACGATCGATGCGGTGCACAAGTGGTTCCTTACGTCGGGACTTAGCGGCGCACAAGCCGGGCGTGATCTTCCCGTGATGCTGGAGCGTTATGGGGAAGGGTTCGACCCGCGAACTGGTAGCGGGGACATTGGAATCTGGACGCCGATCAAGGAATGAAGTTCGGCGTTGCGGCTTTTCGTTCGTGCTCACCACTCTCGTGCACTCGGAGGAACACTTCATGCAGCCGGCTTCGCAAACGATTTCCAAATCCCGTCTTTGGACGGGACGCATCATTAGTACCATCCTGGTGCTGTTCCTGCTGTTCGATGCGATCGCCAAATTGCTGCGGCTCGCCCCTGTTTTGCAGGCCTTCGATCAGCTTGGCTGGTCGCGGAACCTAGCGATTCCGCCTGGAATTGTGCTTCTGACTTACATGATTCCGTATACCTCCGCGCTTGGCGCGTTGCTGCTGACGGCGTATCTTGGCGGAGCCGTCGCAACGCATCTGCGCGCCGGGCAAGCATTTTATTTCCCCATTATCTTTGGGATACTGCTTTGGGTCGGGCTGGTGTTGCGCAACGATCGCTTGCGGATACTGCTGCCGATGCAGGACTAGAACGACGGGTGTTCCAAAAAGAACAAGTGATGAGCAGCAGTAGATTGACTGCAGGAGTTTGTGGCGGTTCGCGGGGTACGCACTCTCTGCGGCGCGGTTTTCAGGAACCTGCCGCCTCCCACACTGGGGCAAGCGGAAGGCGGCCGCTACAGACAAAATGCAGCTGGCGACGATTTTTGCATGTGAAAGATTAAATCTGACCGCGAAGGGGCAAGTACGATGAGCAACGTTCGAGTGTTGGTAGGCACCAAAAAAGGGGCTTTCATTCTTTCATCCGACGGGAAACGCGAACGCTGGGATGTTAGCGGTCCGCATTTCTCGGGATGGGAGATGTATCACCTGAAAGGTTCGCCAGCCGACCCGAGTCGCATTTACGCCTCGCAGACCAGCGGCTGGTTCGGGCAAGTGATCCAACGCTCGGACGACGGAGGCAAGACGTGGTTTCAGCCCGGCACGCCACCGGGGGAAACCACAGGCCCAGGCGGGATGCCCAAGGGTGAAAGCAATAAATTTGTCTACGACACGTCTGCCGCATCGGGCGCGCCGCTGACAACGCACCAGTGGTACGACGGGACGCAGCATCCATGGGAGTTCAAGCGCGTGTGGCATCTGGAGCCGTCGCTCACCGATCCCGACACGGTGTATGCAGGGGTGGAAGACGCTGCTCTGTTCCGCTCGACCGACGGCGGCAAGAACTGGCATGAATTCTCCGGCCTGCGGGGGCACGGCAGCGGTCCGCGTTGGCAGCCGGGCGCGGGCGGGATGTGCCTGCACACCGTTATTCTTGATCCGAAAAATCCCGGCAGAATCTACATCGCCATTTCTGCCGCCGGAGCTTTCCGCACCGATGATGGCGGCAAAAGCTGGAAGCCCATCAACAAGGGACTGCGCTCGCAATATATCCCCGACCCGAACGCGGAGGGTGGCCACTGCGTTCACCACATCGCAATGAATCCCACGCGACCAGGAGTGCTGTTCATGCAAAAGCATTGGGACGTGATGCGCTCCGATGATGCCGGCGATTCGTGGCACGAAGTCAGCGGCAATTTGCCCACCGATTTCGGATTCGTGATCGACGTACACGCGCATGAACCGGAGACCATTTATGTTGTGCCGATTAAGAGCGACGGCGAGCATTTCGTGCCCGACGGCAAACTGCGCGTATTTCGCAGCCGGTCTGGGGGAAACGAATGGGAAGAACTGTCGAAAGGCCTGCCGCAGAAGGATTGTTATGTGAACGTGCTGCGGGACGCGATGGCGGTGGACTCGCTGGATAAGTGCGGGATCTACTTCGGCACATCTGGGGGCCAAGTGTATTGCTCGCCGGATGCCGGTGACACGTGGTCTCCGATCGTGCGCGATCTGCCGGCCGTTTATTCGGTCGAGGTGCAGACATTAGCATGATCCTAGTGGAGCTACCGCCGCATTTGCGCTCGCTGGCGCACGTTTGCGGCGGAGTGCAACTCGATGTTGTTGCGCCGGTGACGCTGCGAGCGGTGCTCGACGCATTGGAGGCGCAATATCCGATGCTGCGAGGGACTATTCGCGACCACGTCACGCAAGAGCGCCGCGCCTTCCTGCGATTCTTCGCTTGCGGGGAAGACCTGTCGCACGAATCACCGGATGCTGCGCTCCCGGAGGCGGTCACGTCCGGCAAGGAACCTGTGCTTATCATTGGGGCGATCGCGGGCGGCTAGCAGCGGTAAATTGTGAGCGTCCAGGTCACTTTAGAGCGTAAGGCCGCACACGCAGCGGCGGCGTGTGGAGCACGTTGCGGGAAATTTCCTACATTGGGTTGCAAATCTACTTTACATTCACTCAATTTCACGTACAATACCGGCCTCCGCGCGGAGGTGATTCATGAGACGTGTTCTTGTTGTTGTATTTGTTTTAGGTGTCTTGTTCTTGGCCCAAACGCTGCGAGCCGACAGCATCTTTACGGCAACTCTCGACGGAGCTCAGGAACCTACGGCAAGCACCGCTACAGGTTTCGGCATGGTGATTCTCAATACTGCACAGACGATGATTACCGTGAATGAAAACTGGACAGGCCTGATAGGTGGTCCGGCGACCGTAAGCCATATCCATTGTTGCGCGCCGCCAGGCTCCAATGCTGCAGTACTGTTTCCCTTCACTGGCGTGCCGAACGTGACGTCGGGCTCTATTCCCGAGCAGACATTTGCGATCACCCCTGCGCAGGTAGCCGAACTTGAAGCAGGCATGATGTATTTCAACGTCCACGATGCCGAGTTTCCGGGCGGGGAGATTCGCGGCCAGATACTGCCCGCGGCCACGCCGGAACCCGCGAGCTTGGGACTTCTGGCGCTTGGGGTGTTACTGATGGTGGTCTGCGCGCCAAAGATGCGCAGAGTACCCGCGGCATAGGCCTCAGCTCGCCGTCAAATTGCATCTTCCGCCCACGCGTCTTGTGCTGTGTCTGCCGCCACATTGAATTTCGGCTGGGTCGGGATGATTTCGCGCGCTCACGCCGCCTATGTTATTCCTTGTTCAACTTCGCAGCGATTTTCTTCATCATGCCCAGCACGACTTCTGCGTCCGCTTCTTCCCACGTAAACCTGCGCAGCATCCTGCGGAGCTTCTCTTCCGAGGTGCTCCGGGCGCGCGCGCCAACATATCCGCTGCGTTGCAGTGCTTCGAGCCAAGCCCTGGTGACGCGTTCCACGGTCTCCATCTCGGCAAAGTGTTTCTCATCCGCGGTATTGGGACTTTCATTTTCTACTTTTGATTTTCCAATTTCGTTTTTTGACAGTTCATACAAACACACGGCCACGGCCTGGCCCAAATTCATGGACCGATGTTCTTCTCTCGTCGGGATTTGCGATAGCCAGTGGCAATAGCTCATATCGTCATTCGACAATCCGCGTTTTTCTGACCCGAACAGCAGGCCCACCCGACTGTTCTTCATGCGCTGCCGAATCAGATGTGCCGCCTCCTGCAGTCCGATCAGGGGTTGCCGCAGATCGCGATTCCCTACCGCTGTCGTTCCCACTACGAGGGCGCAATCCACTATGGCTTCCGGGACGGTGGCGAACTCTTCCGCGGACTTCATCACGGCCGACGCGCCGACCGCCGACACCGATTCCCGATAAGCTTTCTCGTATGGCTTGACCACGCGCAGATGCAGGGCGCCAAAGTTACTCATCGCGCGTGCAGCCGCACCCAGGTTCAGGGGATTGCGCGTTGCCACCAGCACGACCCTCAAATTTTCCATTGCCTCACTCACGCTGGCTGGGTCCTCGCTCCGTTGCTTCCGGAACCCACATCTCTGGTATCTTTCTCAATCAGAATGTCGGTGCTGATCAGTGACGCTGAGGTCGCGATCCGCTGATGCGCGACGAACCTGGTGACTACCAAGTGATGTCCAAGTGGCTCAGCGATCCTCGCGTGCTGGAATTTCATGAGGGGCGCGACCACCCACTGGCGCTCGAGCAAATCGAGTCTGAGTATGCACCGCGCCTTCACGACGAAGAAGACGTTACCCCCTGCCTGATCATCCTGCAATCCGCGCCGATCGGCTACATGCAGTTCTATCTCGTTGGCGAGGAATCGCGCAACTCGTACGGCCTTCGGGCGGATGAATGCCTCGAGGCGGTATACGGAATCGACCAGTTCATTGGCGAAATTTCGTGCTGGAATCGCGGCTTGGGCACACGATCGATTTTGTTGCTGCTGCGGTATCTGTTTCAGGCCAAGGGCGCGCGCAATGCTATTCTTGATCCTCACATCACGAATCTGCGCGCGATTCGGTGCTATGAGAAATGCGGATTCCGGAGAGTGCAGGTCTTAGCGGCACACGAGCTGCACGAGGGGATTCTTCGGGACGCTTGGCTCATGGAGGCGAGTTCTGTCTAGCGGGCGGGCAGATCAGAGAGAACGTTCACCACAGAAGACACAGAGGAAGAGTGAGGGGATCGGCTGGGATAAAAGCCAGCGCTAAAGCGAAGACAAACACAGGCGATTGAAGATAGACCAGGATTTGTGTCGGCGTACGGCCTCGGAAGGCCGTCCCTACAACAACCCAAGACAAACTTGAGAGCCGACGGCGCAGCCCTGGCCGATCAGATGAAGATTGCGAGTGGTCGTCGCAGAAGTGGACCGTGATCGTACACGGCAATGTGCTGAGCCCAGTGGCGTGGTCCAGCGATTCGCGTTTTGTGTTTTACCAGGCGTGGATCGCGACGTGTTCTCGCTTGAGCTCGATGTGCCCTAGGAGACCTACCTAGCAGCTAGGCGTGCTCTTGGCTGCAATAAACCGATTTACTTATTTTCTGAGAACTGGTACTTCTGACAGGTGACAACTGCTTTTCCCCCACTCATACTCTCTTCGTTACAAGCTGTCTCCGAGTCCTGTACGTCTTGTTGGTTGACTCTTTTCAGATGTAGGTATTGTTCTCGCGCACTTTCGAGCAATCCTGCGAAGACGCAAAACGATTCGTTGCTTGCAACGGGGCGGGGTGCTTCTGAAATCTCTTGGGCGGAGATATTTCGGACTTCGCAGGATTGCCCGGCGGTGCGATTCCCACTTTTGCAAGGCCCGTAATTCACTCCTCTAGTAGTATTCTTCCTTTGCCTTTTGTCGTTATCCCGGGCTACAGTCTTTCCTATTAGAACGGAAGGAAGGACTCGTTGTATGGCTCTCCTCCTCCATGCCTGGACCGATTTCGCGTGCCCTTACTGTTTCCTGGCGACTCTCGCCGTGGAAAAACTGAGCGACCACTACGAACTGGACATCCACTGGCGCTCTTTCCAGCTTCGACCTCCCGGAGCTTCGCCCGTGCCGCGTTCCACGGCCGTGGTTGCAGGCGAACACGCGCATATAGCCGGCCGGGTGCTTTCGGAATTTGGTCTGAATCTCAATCCCGGCCCCATAGGCATCAATACGCGCCTTGCACACATCGCCGCCGCTTACGCTTCCTCGATTGGCCGCGGGGATTCGTTTCATCTTTTGGTTATGAACCACTATTGGCTCGATGGATATTCCATCGAGTCGCCTCGGGACATTCACCGCCTCGCCGAGCTGGGCGGCCTGGATCCACTCGGGGTCACCACTGCACTGGAGAATCCTAAGTTCGCCGATATGGTCGACGACGATCGTCAAGAAGCGCATCGCCGTGGACTGCAAGGTGTCCCCGCGCTGCTCTTCGCGCACAAGTATCTAGTCTCCGGCGCGCACCCCTACGAGTTCCTGAGACAAGCAGTAGAGAAACTTCATCCTGAATCGAACGCGTCTGCCGCCGGCGGCGCCTGAGCCTTCCGTTCCGGCCATGCCGAGCTACGTTGTGCACTCTTGATTTTTTCCGGCTGCAGTTTTGTCAATTCGTCGAGATGCACCGGCCTTATTCCTCGTGGTCGAGTGGATTTCCGTCTGGTCCTACCTGCACTTCAGTCTTTTTCCCGTTGCTCGCGACCCTTGGTTCGTACGCCACAAGCTTGTATTTCTTGGTGGTCGGTCGACTCTAGCTTGGCCAAGACCCTTGCTACTTT
>Ga0210406_10007599_pt1 | contig 10973 bp, 10 predicted proteins | sample IncBWC30MmetaG_FD_155454 | JGI IMG/M metagenome (GOLD analysis project Ga0210406, IMG submission 155454) | Forest soil microbial communities from Barre Woods Harvard Forest LTER site, Petersham, Massachusetts, United States - Inc-BW-C-30-M | ecosystem: Environmental > Terrestrial > Soil >... | reverse complement strand
CAATGGCGAGGGTCGTAGCAGGACGATGAGCGGCGATATCGTTGTCCCAATTGGCCGCAACGCATTCAGACCCAGCGAGCTACCTAGTACGACTTGACGGCCGAGACTGTTGGCGCATCGCGCGCCTACACTATCCTCCGCGAAACGCTCTCAAATAAGCGAATCGCATTTCAGAAACCGGGAGTCAATCCGATTGTTTCCTGGAGTTCTGCCCAGGCGAGATAATATCCAAGATTAGCTTGCAGGAAATCCGCCTGCGACTTGTACGTCGCCGCCCTTGCCTGACCGCGTTCGGAAATGAGCACGACACCTTGAGCAAGTTGATTCTGCGCCAGACGCTCGCTTTCCTGCCGAAGACTTAGCGCCTGCTGGGCTACGGCGACCATGTTCTTGGTCCGCTCAACCTTGTTATAACTGCGGTCGATCGAGACGGCCACTTCTTCCTTTAATCGGGTCAGATTCTCTTCGGCCTCAGCAAGTTGTGTTTCACGCTCGCGGACCGTAGCGCGCCGTTTACCGGCATCGAAAACGTCCCAGCTCAGATTCACACCAAACGTGCCGAAGTTACGCACCAAAAATGGCACGCCGTCTTGGTAGCTTTGGCGAGCGAAGGCTGTGACATCGGGAATGTAAGCAGTTTTCGCCGCCGCGACCCCGGCCTGTGCCTTCTTGACCGCTTCCTCGGCGGCCAGAATCTCAGGATTGTGAGACCAAGCCGTTCTTAAATACTCATCGCGCGGTCGCTCGTCGAAATCTGGCGAAACTGCGGTGTCCAAATCGAGTTTGGTATCGAGCGGCAAGCCCATCAAGTCATTCAGTTCCGTAGTGAGGTCGGAGAACCGGAGGTCAGCCGAAAGTTCGGCCTGTTGACTCTCAAGGACGCTGGCTCGGTCCTGAATCGCTGAAACATTCAAAGCGCTGCCTCTGCGGATGTCGTCTTCGCTTTCACGGAGATGTTCCTGCGAGTACAGCGTCTGTTGCTCCGCCGCTCGTTTTTGAAGCTGCGCGATAAGCATCCCGTAATACAGTGAGTGCGCTCTTAAGGCGATTTGGTTCTCTGCTTTCTTGAGATCATCCCGCGAAATCGCCACATCAGCGGCGGCAATTCGATTCTCGTCGTGAACACGGATTAATTGGGTCAGCGGTTGGGAAAGCTGCGTTCCGCTGCTGAAGAATGTGTTCTGACCTTGCGGAAGGATCGTGTTCCGGGAGGGAACCAGCGATCCGGCGTTGGATCCGAACGCGCCCGCAGGAATCGAAATATTCTGCAGCTCCGTGACGTGCAGCACGTTCGACTCATTCCTTAGCGATGGAAAATATGCAGAACGTTGTCCAGCCTTTTTCTGTTCGTTCTCCGTAACCCTCAGCCTGGCGATCTTCAGCTCCCGATTCTGACTGACGGCTAGGTGGACAACTTCTGTCAGCGTTAGATGCCGGACGTCAGCGGCACTCTGTGGCACCGCGAACGCGGTAGCAACTCCGGCAACTGTAGCGAATCGATAAAAGAGCGCGTGATTCATTGCATTTTCCTCAAATCCCTGTAGCTGATTTGTGCCGGTTTCAAGAACAACATCATGACGAGATAAATCACTACCATCCAGCCGATTACAATGAAACCGTCGGCGATGGAGAGAGTGTACGCCTGCGCTTTGACCTGCCGGCTCAAGACCTCGATGGCGCGAAACTGCGCTACATCGGCGCCAGCCGAGCCTGGCAAGAACCCAGCCGTCAAATCGCGAATCCGATCGTCCGTTACCCAGTTCCCGAGTTGCACATTGAGCCCGAGCATGTTCGAGTGGAATTCTTCCCGGACCGTAATAACCCGCGTCATGAAGGCCACCCCCACCTCTCCACCAAAGAGCCGGATGAAATGCATCAGCCCCGAGAACGTGGCCGCATTCGCAGCACTCTTTAGAGCGCCGCCCTCGAGGCCTTCGAGAACAATGCTGCTGACCAGACCTACATAGGAGGCGGCGAGTCCAAGGGTCAAGAGCAACTCGATGACCTCGAAGTTGGTACCAGCCCATGCGGAATCGACGCGCGAGCAGATCCAGCAAGCCACGGCGGCGACCGTGAGGCCAAGAGTGAGTGTTAATCGGGAGTTTGTGTGAATGACTACCGCGACCATGAGCCAGACAACTCCCAACATCGGCAAAGCGACCCACGCGAGCGCGTGACCCGTCTCGAGGGGACGATACTGATGAATATTTCCGAGAAAGCCCGGCACCAGGATCAGAGCAGCAAGGTGCACGAACTTAAATACGAAGATCGACAACCCAAGAATAATGGTGTTTCTGGTGTTGAGAAACGATAGATTCAAGGTCGGATTCGGTTGCCTGATTCGTCGGGCGCAGGTGGCAATAAGCAGGAACAATCCACCGGCAAGCATGGCCACGATCACGCCAGAGTTTAACCAATACAGCCGCTCTCCCTGATCGAGTGCGCCGTAAAGGAGAGCCAGCGAAGAACTGAAGTAGGCAAATCCGCGCCAGCTCGGAGTTGGGCCCGGAACCGGCCGCCGCGGAATCCCGAAATAAACGCAAAGCATCATTAACGGAGTGGCAACGGCCGCTGTCCAGAAGATCCAGTTCCAAGACAAATAGTTGATGTACCAGCCCTCCAGTAGCGAAGCGATGTTGCTGACGAAGATGATATCCGCCGCATAAGCAGCGATCCCGAAGATGATCAGACGCTTGGGGAGTGAGGTCAGGACGAACGTCATCGTTAAGGAATAGAAGGTTCCAGAGGAGAGTCCCGCAATGACCATCAGAAGCAGCATCGGCCAGTAGCCCCGTGCAAACGGCAATACAGCTGATGCCGCTGTAAATACCGTCGCGGCCGGCAGGAGGATTCTACGTGGCCCGAACAATGCATTGACGAAAACCACAAATACGCCACTGAACATGGTGGCCATGTTCAGCGCCGTAGGGAGCCAGGACGCTTCGTCGAATCCAAAACCCAGCGCGCCTCGAAGATCGGGGAGACCCACACTTAACAGGCGAGCGTTCAGCGTGGCGAGTCCGGCTCCCAGGAAAACACCCAGGATTCCGATGTACGGATTAGTCCACGCCTGGATCGCCGAAGCGGGTTTCTGAGCCTGCTTTGTCTCTGACGAGATGGCGGTTTCTGGCTGGCTCATCGCGCCAAATTACCCGTACGAACTGTTGCTATCACGGATAGTCCCGGCCGCAGCCGATTTGCCCCGGATTGGTTCGGATTTAACACGATCTTCACGGGGACGCGTTGGACGATTTTGGTAAAGTTTCCGGTCGCGTTGTCTGGCGGCAACAGTGCGAACTGCGAGCCACTCGCCGGCGAGACGTATTGTACCTTCCCTTGGAAAACTACACCCGGAAAGGCATCGACTCTGATTTCGGCCGAATCGCCTGGCAGGATACGATGCAGTTGCGTCTCTTTGTAATTTGCCAGGACCCAGACGTCGCTTTGCACCAGTGAGATTACCTGCGTTCCGGGGCTGACCAATTGACCGGGCCGAACTTTACGCTCACTCACAAATCCATCCTCCGGAGACACAATCCGCGTATACCCAAGGTTCGTTCGCGCAAGCGAGAGCGAAGCGCGCTTTGCATTCAAATCAGCCCCCAACAAAAGCTCCTGCGAATCGATGACCGCGCGCTGCCGCTTCTGCGCTTCTAGTTCCGCCTGAGAACTGCCCAGTTGCGCACGCGCACGCGCAAGGTCTGCCTGACGGCTGGCCACCTGGGCTTCTGCAGTAGACAAATCCGCCTGCTTGCCTCCCAATTGCCCTCGATAGCTCTCCTCAGCTGCCACAGCCTGCTCGACCGTTTGCCGGGTGGCCGATTCCGATGCGATCAATGCTTCCTGACGGCGCCGTTCCAGATGGGTCCGTTGCACGTTGGCCTCTGTGGCTTCAATTGCACTCCGCGCGTTGGCGATGGATGACCCGGCGGCCTTGACCCCCGCTTCCGCCGCCGCAATTGCTGCTTCAGCTGCAAGGACGCCCTGAGACGCCCCGACGATCCGCGCATCCTGCAATTCCTTTTGTCGCTGATTGTTGATTAGCGCATCTTCTCCGGCAAGCACGCCGGCTTCTGCTTGTTGGACCTGCGCGAGGAAATCGTCATCTCGAAGTTGAACGAGCAAGTCTCCTGCCTTGACGGATTGATAGTCCGAAACGGGCACTACGGCGACGAGCCCCGCTACTTTAGTACTCAGCGGCGTCAGATCCGCTTGAGTGTAGGCATCGTCAGTCTCCTGGGATCCCTTTTCGCTCGCCCAGGTATTCCAGTTGCCTACGATCAGGAAGACAATCCCAACCGCCATTAGTAGGATTACAGCGGGGACCATCCACTGCCTCAGCCGTTGCAGGATTGAGATGCGTTCCTTTGAATCAGGCATTGGGTATCCTCATCGAGTTTGTTTGTTACTGTCCCGCGGCTGAAACCGGCAAGACGCGATTTCCCATCGAGGAAACCAACGATTCGACGGCGCTGCCCATTTGCCGCGACATTTCGTCAACGATCGCTGCGATCGTCCGCTGGTCAGGAGTCCCTGTCTTCGAGGATGTGTCCTGCCAGACAACCTCGCCGGTGTTCGCAGTAACTAGTCGCGCTGATATCGTGACTTGAACTGAGACCTTGCCAGCTTGATCTAACTCTTCCAAGTGTTCTAATGTTCCGCTCAGGACAAGGTCCGAAGACCCGCGGCCGCCGTCGTAGACATCTACCGACCGGAAGTATCCGGATGCTTGCAAATCCTGAATCATGAGCTCGGTCACGGCTCGGCGAGGATCTTCAGCCCAGCGGTGGTATTGATAGAAAGCGATCTGCTCAGCGGACGGCCGGTATACAATCGCTCCTTCGCGTAGGAAGACGGGGGAGCGAAACTCGCGCACCGCCAGTGATCCTGCTACCGTACTCTGAGTGCGAGGGACCGATGGAGGCGCTGGGAAGTTTAGAGCGTAGTAGTCCGGGTAGCGGATCCCCCCGCACGACGTCGAAGCGATCAATCCGATCGTCAACCCTAGGGCGAGGACGTTTTTGGGAATACCTTTAAGCACAGCTGCCATCCATGTCAGAAGAGCGAAGCGGAAGCGGCTTTGTTTGCCCACTGAAAGTGCCAACAAGAAATGCAGAGGCAAGATCTCCTTACAGAAGGGAGAAATGGTCTCATGAAGAAGCCGATACTGGTAGTCACATCGCGCTTCATCAAGCCGGTAGAAACACGGATCGAAAGCGAATACGAAGTCAGGCGCAAAGGCGACGGCACGTTGTTCACTGGCGACGAACTCCTCGCCGCAGCTGAGGGCGCGGATGCGATGCTTGTCATGCCATTCGACAGGCTCGATGTCGAATTCTTCAAGCGGGTTTCGCCCTCTGTCAAGGTCATCTCTACGTATTCCGTTGGTTTTGACCATATCGACCTGCGGGCGGCAGCGGAGCGCAATATCGAGATCGGATACACGCCAGCAGAGGTAACGGATGCCACAGCGGATGTAACGATGTTGCTGCTTCTAGGCGCGAGCCGCCGTGCATTTGAGGCACAGACGTTGGTCCGAACCGGCGAGTGGACCATGCCACGAGCACTAGCTCTCCTGGGTTGGCAGATCACCGGCAAAACGCTCGGGATTCTGGGGATGGGGCGCATCGGACAAGCTGTTGCGACACGCGCCAGAGCCTTTGGGATGAAGATCCATTACTCCGACCAACATGAGCTTCCACCGGAGAAGGAAACCGATGCTGTATTCCATGCGGATCCGCTAGAGCTTGTGAAGGTTAGTCAGTTCCTCAGCTTGCATGCTCCTGAGTCGGAGGCGACCCATCATTTCCTCAACGCGGCGAACATAGCACGTCTTCCTCAAGGTGCGATTGTGGTGAACGCGGCTCGCGGCGGCTTGGTTGTGGATGAAGACCTCATTGCCGCGCTCAAGAGCGGCCATATCGCCGCAGCCGGACTTGACGTGTACGAAGGAGAACCAAAACTCCACCCTGGCTATATTGGTCTCAAGAACACCTTTTTGCTGCCACACATTGGCTCAGCAACCATCGAGAGCAGGACCAATATGGGGATGGTCGCGCTGGACAATATCGATGCCGTCTTGAATGGAAGTCCAGCTCCATCGCTGGCGAAGGCTTCGCTCGATCGGACAGAGCGACTGGTGCCTGCATAGGAGCCCAACGCATCGGCGTCCTGACCCACGCGTGTGACCGGATTCTCCCGCAAGACGTCGACGCGATAAATTCAATCATCAGCCCGATGGCGAGGATGTTTTTCGACTGAAAGTGCCAACAAGAAATGCCGCGGCAAGATCTTCCTTACTGAATGGGAAACTGTAACTCATTCGGATTGTAATTTCGCACGTCCGCTGACTCAACCGACATCAAGTTTCATCCCGTTCGAATCGTAGAAAGGAAATTCAAACGCGCAGTCCGGAAGATTGCGATTTGCGCCTGATAAGGAGGGCTAAGTTGCATTTGGGGCCGTCCAGATATAGAAAGGAAAATTTATGACTCAGCTATGGAAGTCTGCACTCTTGACTCTGCTCGTGGGCGGTGCCGCTTGGTTCGCGCCTTTCGCGAGAGCAGACGAGTGGGACAAGCAGACCGTTTTGACGTTTAACGAACCAGTCGAAGTCCCGGGAAAGATTCTGCCGGCCGGTACTTACGTTCTTAGGCTGGCCGACATTCAATCCGACCGAAATGTGGTCCAGGTGTTTACCGAAGATCAGAAGCAGCTTCTTGCCACGATCATGGCGATACCAGCATACCGTATCGCGCCGACGGACAAGACTGTAGTGACATTCGACGAGCGCCCGTCGGGATCGCCCGAAGCACTGCATAAATGGTTCTACCCCGGCGATACTTACGGCTTCGAATTTGTCTATCCAAGATCTGAAACACAGCTTGCGGCTAAATCTGAACAGCCGGCGCCCCCGCCTCAAGCAGCTCCACAAATAGAGCCTCCCCCTGCTCCACGGCAACAGGCTACGGCAGAGCAGCCTAAAACGGAGACGGCCACGCCTGAGACTGTGAGCGAAGAACGGGTTGAAGAGATCGTCATTGCTCAGGTGGAGACCGCCGAGGTGCCCGAGTCGAGCGTACAGTATACGCTTCCTCATACGGCAGGCAATTTCGCGATGTTTCCCATTCTCGGCGTCATGCTTCTATTCGGCGGTTTCACGGCGTTTCGCTTCGCCAATCGGCAGAGTTAAGCGGCCGTGTTGATCCGAAACAACCGACTCTTCTATCTCGGGTGCGCCCTCATCATAGGGGGCGCACTCGCTCTTGCCTGGTATGCGTATATCCAAGTCGACATGTTCCGCACGCAACGTGCGGCCAGTCGGCTCATCGATGAGCAGAAGGCGCGCTACGGGCGATTGTACGACCGCGCTCCAGTGCTTCCGCACACTCTCGTGATCGTTCCCCCTCGCCTTGGCGAGCCGATCGGACGAATGGAGATTCCCCGCCTTCATCTTTCCGTGGCTATTCTCGAAGGCACATCTCCGAAGACTCTTCGAGTAGCTGCCGGGCACATTAACGGAACTGCTCTGCCAGGGACCGGGGGAAATATCTGTATCGCCGCACATCGGGACACATTGTTCAGATCCCTACGGGAAGTGCAGCCGCAGGACGCGATTATCATTACCACGGCTTACGGAACATTTCGGTACATCGTAGATATGGTAGAGATTGTCAGCCCCAGTGATGTGCGAGTCCTCCGCCCGACAACTGATCAAGAATTAACACTCGTCACTTGCTATCCATTCACTTATGTGGGGCCAGCTCCAAAACGCCTTGTGGTCCACGCGCGACTCGCAGCTTAAATTGCCGTCGTGTTCCGCTGTGTCTTGATGACTGTCGCACGCGCTCGCGATCTGATTACAGTCATAGATGTTCTGGAGCAAGGCCTGTGCGCGATGCACCAGGGGCCCATCCCTGTAGTACGCGTTCGAGATGGCAACCGCGGTGGAATTGCCGATTATTTCCGAGTAGTTGAACTGCGTTGCTCCGGTATCGCTATGTGTCCAAAAGATCTGGTCCATAGCATAGCCAAGCCGGGAAAGCGTGCTTCCTGTCCTCCGCCTGAAGTAGCGGGGATCCTGATGCAGCACTGTCGGGAAGACGGTCTCAGTCATGTAGTTGGTCTTGAGTGTCCCCCCGTTCGGCGGCGTTGGTGAATATCAATCAGCGCTAAATGCGATTCAAACACGTCGATCTCTGCCTTGCTCTTCATTTGTGACTCGCTAAGAATGCTGCGCATCGAAAAGCTATTGGGTAAGACATCCACTGTCCTTAGGCTGAGCGGCAGGATCCAGGAGGAGCATCTGTCTCAATTCCAGACAGAAATTGAACAATGCACAGACACGCCGACGCTGGACTTGAAGGATGTCAACGTTCTGGATCGACCGAGCGTTCGATTTCTGATGCGGTGTGAGTCTCAAGGCATCCAACTCGTCAATTGCCCTCTTTACATCCAAGAGTGGATCTCAAGGGAGCGCCGCCGAACAGTTCCGCGGGCCGACAATGGATAGAAACACGAGGGTGCACACGAGCTTCAGGCCTTGGCACTTCTCTTGCGATCATCGTGAACTGGCGCTATGCCGATCTGCCTTCGGTGTTTTGCCATGAGAGCGCGGCCGAATGTTTTACGGTCGCAACAAAAGAGGAACTTCAGCGCGTTCTGGATGCTCTTAGCAAGGGATTGGTATCGTTTGCCGAAATCTTACCGGACAATCAGGATTGAAGAAGCTAACGTGGTCGCCATTCACCCTGACCGCGACGCAGCCGAGCAGGTCGTCTCGAAACTGCGTGACGCCTCTTTCGATGTGACGAAGCTTTCGATTATCGGGAAGGATCACACGGAAGAGCGCGTGGCTGGATATCACACCATCGGGGAATGCATGAAGTACTGGGGCTTGCGAGGCGCGCTTCGCGGCGGAATGTGGGGGCTGCTGCTCGGAGCCGGCTTGTTCTCAATTCCCGGGGTCGGTCCGGCCCTGAGAGCAGGCCACCTGCTTGGTGCGCTTGTGACGGGATTGGGGTCGGCAGCGATTGTCGGTGGCTTTTCAGCGCTCGTGGCCGGCCTCATCCATCTTGAGATTCCGAAAGAAGGTGCGAACAATTACCAGAATGCGAACACATCCGACAAGTTCCTTGTCATTGCGCATGGCACGCCCGAAGAGGTCGCGCGGGCGCGCCGGATCGTCGGCGACGCGTTTGTTCCTTAACACCCTGGATTCCTCGAAGAGGTTGGAAAACATCTTAAAGGAATATGATGCGCGCAATGGCCCCCAGTGGAGGTGGTGCCGTCCGAAGGGATCAAACCTCGGACCTTCAACTCCTCGTCGATTCGGCCCCCAGGCTGATTCATACGGGTAGGCCGGACGGCCACCTCGATTTCTTCAATCAAACATGGCTCAGGTACTTGGGGCGGCCGCTGCAGGCATTTTCGACCATTCGGTGCGTTTGTCGGAGCAGGCGGTAGACGATAAAGCCGCTTGGGTATCACCTAGCCAACGCTTTTCTCGAATCCCCGAGAATGCTCACCACTTCGCCCAACTTGAGCACCGGAGCAAACATTCACCGCGAAGCTATGGCAAATCCCTGCCCTGCGAGAACGGGTTGGCTGCTGACCCATCGTGGTCCTCGAACGAAACGTCGCATTATAATCGTCGCATGGCGGCTGGCAAGAACTCGGAGACGAAACTTCGGCAGGTGATTGATGCGATCCCTGTGTTGGCTTGGTGCAACTACGCGGATGGTCCGAACGAATTCCTCAACAAAAGATGGCACGACTACACGGGGCTTTCTCACGAGGAGTCGCACGGGTGGGGCTGGCAAGGTGCCTTTCATCCGGAGGACTTGCCGCCATTGTTGGAAAAATGGCGGGCTTTGTTAGCCTCTGGAGAACCAGGCGAAATTGAGGCGCGCCTTCGCCGCCACGATGGTGTTTACCGATGGTTCCTTATACGTGTCGCGCCGTTCCGCGACCAGAATGGAAGACTTGTCAGGTGGTACGGAACGAGTATCGAGATTGACGATCGCAAGCGAACGGAAGAATCGCTCAGGCTACAAGTTGATATTTTGCAACATCTGCCTGCCGTCAGCTGGACGGCGCCGCCGAACGGCACGCCGGATTTCGCAAGCCAGCAGTGCCGAGAGTACACGGGGCAATCTTTACCAAATGCTTGGATGACTACCGTGCATCCGGACGATCGTGAGCACGCTTGGGCAAGCTATTGGGAGGGATTTCGATCTGGAAAGGGCTTCACCTTTGAGGCGCGCTTCCGCCGCGCGTCCGACGGCGCCTATCGCTGGCACTTGAACCGCGCCGCACCCGTGCAAGATCCGTCAGGAAATCTGATAAAGCTTGTCGGCACGTCTATCGACATCGAGGACCTAAAACGGGCGGAGCAAGCCAAGCGCGAGAGCGAGCAAAGTTTTCGCCTGATCGTCGACGGAATTGCGGGACTCGTAGCAACGATGACTGCCGAGGGCGAGGTGGAACTCGTCAACCGCCAGCTTCTGGAATATTTCGGCAAGACGCTCCAAGACCTGAAGGGGTGGAGCACCAGTGATGCAGTTCACCCCAGCGACCTCCCCCACGCAGTCGCTGCCTGGAGACATTCGGTCGAGACCGGTGATCCATACGATGTTGACCATCGTCTGCGTCGTGCTGATGGTGTATACCGGTGGTTCAATTCGCGCGGCTTGCCTCTTCGTGATTCCGAAGGTCGCATTGCGCGCTGGTACAACTTGCTTACGGACATCGATGAACGTAAGAAAGCGGAAGAGAACCTGCAACGGGAGAACCTGGCCCTTCGTGAGGAAATCGACCACGCCTCCATGTTCGAAGAGGTCGTCGGAACCTCCCCGGCTCTGCGAACGCTTCTTTCGCGCATTTCCAAAGTCGCGTCCAGTGACTCTACCGTCCTCATCACAGGTGAGACAGGAGTGGGCAAGGAACTCATGGCTCGCTGTATTCACCGCCGG
>Ga0210406_10007596_pt1 | contig 10974 bp, 6 predicted proteins | sample IncBWC30MmetaG_FD_155454 | JGI IMG/M metagenome (GOLD analysis project Ga0210406, IMG submission 155454) | Forest soil microbial communities from Barre Woods Harvard Forest LTER site, Petersham, Massachusetts, United States - Inc-BW-C-30-M | ecosystem: Environmental > Terrestrial > Soil >... | reverse complement strand
CTGGAAGGGATTGATGTGCTGCTGCTGATGGTGGATGCGAGCCGGACGTTGCCGCATGCGGATTCGCTGCTCCTGGATCGGGCGCAGCGGTATCAGAACAAGACTATTCTCGCGTTGAACAAGATTGACCGCGTTCCCAGGCCGAAGTTGCTGCCGCTGCTGGATGCGTTTGGGAAGGCGTTTCCGTTTGCGGCGCTGGTGCCGATTTCGGCGCTGAAGGGGGATGGCTGCGACGCGCTGGTGAAGGAGATTTTCAAGGCGCTGCCGGAGGGCGAGGCTTATTTTCCGGAGGACCAGATTACCGACCAGCCGGAGCGGTTCCTGGCGGGCGAGTTGATTCGGGAGAAGGCGATTCAACTGACTTATCACGAGGTGCCGCACGCGCTGGCGGTGATTATTGACAAGTATGAAGAGGGGGCGACGCTGCTGAAGATTCACGCTACATTGCATGTGGAGCGGGATTCGCAGAAGAAGATTTTAATTGGGCATAAGGGCGACATGCTGAAGAGGGTTGGGACTGAGGCGCGGAAGGAATTGGAGAAGTTGCTGGGGATTAAGATTTATCTGGCTATGTTTGTGAAGGTGGTGCCGGACTGGCGGGAGAATCCGGGGAAGGTGCGGGAGCTGGATTGGCATTCGCAGTTGGAGGCGCTGGCGGAGGATCAGGTGGGGCAGTTTGGCGGGGAAGAGACGGAGAAAGACGAAGAGGCGGAGAAGGAGTAACGCTGAGTTCGCAGAGGGCGCTGAGAGCGCTGAGAAGAGCCGGATTTAACACAGAACGCGCAGAGGAAGAGCGCAGAGGGCACGGAGATAGGAGAAAACCCGCACCCTGAAAACCGTAGGGTGCGGCACCCAGCTCTAAGAACTTAAGACTTATGACTTATGGCTGATGACTATTCCGGGGCGGCGATGCCTAGGGATTTCATTTTGCGGTAGAGGTGGGAGCGCTCGAGGCCGAGGGCGGAGGCGGTTTGGGTCATGTTCCAGCGGTGCTCCTGGAGCTTGCGGAGGATGAATTCGCGCTCGTAGGCGCTGCGGGCTTCGTGCAAGGTGGAGTAGGGCTGCTGCGGGCTTTCGGCTACGCCGCGGAAGAGTTCGGGCGGCAAGTGGTGCGGTTCGATGCGGGCTTGCGGGCAGACGATTACAAGTCGTTCAACCAGATTTCGTAATTCACGAACATTGCCGGGCCAGGGATAGCGCAAGAGGATTTCCATTGCGCCGTCGGTTAGCTCGCGCGTCTTTTTGCCGTATTCGGCGCTGAATTCCGCGAGGAAATAGCGCGCGAGGACGGGAATGTCTTCCTTGCGATCGCGGAGGGGCGGAACGAAGAAAGGAATTACGTTCAGACGGTAGAAGAGATCCTGGCGGAAGGCGCCGCGGGCGATTTCCTGTTCGAGATTTTTGTTTGTGGCGGCGATTACCCGCACATCCACGTGGAGAGTCTGGTTGGAGCCGACGCGTTCGAAGCGCTGCTCTTCGAGGACGCGCAGGACTTTGGATTGCGTGCGGAGGCTCATGTCGCCGACTTCGTCGAGGAAGAGCGTGCCGCCGTCGGCTTTGGCGAATTTGCCGATTTTGTCTTCGCTGGCGCCGGTGAAACTGCCTTTCACGTGGCCGAAGAGTTCGGATTCGATGAGTTCTTCGGGGATGGCGGCGCAATTTACTTCCACGAAGAACGCCTTGTTGCGGAGGCTGGCGGCGTGGAGCGAGCGGGCGACGAGTTCTTTTCCCGTGCCGCTTTCGCCGTAGATCAAGACGCGGCCGTTGGTGGGGGCCGTGACGGCGATCTGCTGGCGCAGGGCTTTCATTGGAACACTGTCGCCCACGATGCGGTAGCGATGGCCGAGTTCGGTGTGGAGGAGTTGGTTTTCTTCCTGCAGGCGGCGCTGCTCGATGGCGTTGCGGACGAGGACGATGATTCTTTCCGTGTGGAGCAGTTGATTTTCTTCCTGCAGGCGGCGCTGCTCGATGGCGTTGCGGACGAGGACGATGATTCTTTCGAGCGAGAGCGGCTTCTCGATGAAATCGAAGGCGCCGAGCTTGGTGGCGCGCACTGCAGTTTCGATGGTGCCGTGGCCGGAGATGATGATGACGCTCGGCGGCTGGGGAAGGCTTTGGATGCGGCTTAGGGCTTCCATACCGTCCATGCCGGGGAGCCAGACATCGAGCAGCACAACTTCGACGGCGCCAGAGGCTAGGCGTTCGAGGGCAAGTTCAGCGGATTCCACGGCTTCGACGGAGTAGCGCTCGTCGCGCAGGATGGAGGAGAGCGACTCGCGGATGCCGGCTTCGTCATCCACGATAAGAATTTTGGGGCTGGCGCTCATCGGTCGGTGTCGGCTCCGATGCGTTCGGTGGCTGTGGCGGCGGGAAGTTCCGCGACGGGCAATTCAATCAGGAAGCGCGAGCCACGTGGCTGGTGGTCTTCCATGCGGAGGGAGCCGCCATGTTCGGAAATAATGCGAGCCGCGATGGCCAGGCCCAAACCCGTGCCGCGATCCTTGGTCGAGAAATGAGGCAGGAACAATTTGTCCTTGTCTTCCGGCGAAATGCCTCTGCCGGTATCGGAAACGGAGATTTCAATAGTATCGGATTCCGGGCGCAATTGCGTGGTGACGCCGATTTCGCGGAAGGGCTCGCCTTCGAGGGCTTCCGCGGCGTTGTCGATGAGGTTGACGATGACGCTGCGGAGAAGCTGGCCATCGGCGCGAATCGCCGGGAGATTCGGCTCGAGATTTATTTTTAGATTGATGCCGTCGAGACGCCCGGAGAATTGCTGCAAGGCTTCTTCAACGGCGATGTTCGCATCCGTTGGGTGGAGCCTGGCGGTGGGGAAGCGAACGAACTGAGAAAATTCGTTGACCAGCGAGGAAAGCGTGGCGACTTCGCGCACGATGAGCCCGGCACATTCTTGCGCGATGCGGGTGAGCTCCGGGTCCCTGGAGACTTCAAGCGATTCCTCGCGGCGTTGCAGATGATGCGTCAGACGTTGCGCGGAGAGCTGGATAGGCGTCAGGGGATTCTTGATTTCGTGGGCGATGCGGCGGGCGACTTCCTGCCAGGCCGCGGATTTCTGGGCGTGGAGCATTTCGGTAAGGTCGTCGAAGACCAAGACATAGCCCATGTTGGCGCGGTGAGGCCCCAGCGAACTGACGGTGACGGCCAAGTGGCGCACGCGTCCATTCACGATGACTTCGATCTCACGGGATACGACACCCATGCGCAGGGCGCGGCGCATCAGGGATTGCACCGTGCGATTGGGATCGGGACCCAGCAGGCTTTCCAGGGACTCGATGGTTTTCTCGCCAATATTGAACATGCGGAGGAGTGCGGCGTTGGTGCGCTGGATCACGTTTTCGGCGTTCAGGTAGATGACGCCAGCGGGAATATTTTCCAGAACGGTTTCCATGAGCTGGCGGCGGCGTTCCAATTCCTGGACGGCCTGCTGGAGGTTGCGAGTGAATTCGTCAATCTGCGAGCGGCTGTCGCGCAACTGCGTGGTCATGGTGTTGAAGGAACGAACCAGAACGCCGAGTTCATCCTGCACCTGTTCGGGAACCTGGTAGTCGAAATTCCCGGAGGAGACTTCGCGCGTGCCTTCCGCAAGGGCCTGGATCGGGACAGTGACCTGTTTGGCGAGAAACAGGGCGACCCACATGGCGGCGGAGAGGACCAGCAATGTGAAAAAGAAAAGAATCAGCAGCATCTGCTTTTTCAAAGCGCGAAGATTCTGCTTTAAGTCTTCGTAATCCCTCATTTGTTGCTGAATGACGTTCCAGCGCTTCAAAAAGTCGGGACCGGTGCGGAAGGCGGCGACTAGTGTTCCTTGTTCCGACCTGTTGAGGGTGACCGGCACGTGTGCGGCGAAATAGTTTTTGTTTTTGGATTGCCAGATTTCGACGCCGCTCGGCAAAGTGTTTTGCAAGCTGCCCTGTTCGCCGCTGACGCTGCAGGTGTTGAGAGAACGGTCTTCCTGCTGGTCATCGCAGACCACGCCGCCTTTAACGAATTTGCCTTTGGAGTCGAACACCCAGACCGCGTCGAGGCCAGTGGCAAAGGCGTGTTCGAGAAAGGCTTCCGGGTTTTCGCCGGCGTGCTGCGCGGCCTGATAGCCCAGAGTATGGAGACGCGGAAGCATGACGCGGCCGAGATCATTCAGGAGTTTCTGCGTTTCTTCCGAGGCGATTTCCAGAGGCCGGGGGAACCAGCGTCCGAGCGTGCGGTTGAGCAGGGCATAACTGATAAAGAACATGAAAATGGCAGGGAGGAGTGAGACTGCCACGGCTCCCATCACCATTTTGGTTTTGAATCGCGCGCCCAATTGCTCTTTACTGCGCTCGACCAACAGCCGAACGATGTTGCGCATGACGATGAGGCCGAAGATGAGCAGAGCGGCGATGATGAAGCTGGAGACCGCATACAAAGGGATGACTTCGCGCCAGGATTGCGGCTCGAAAGGAACGTCCAGGGAGCCGAGAGTGAAAACGGCTGCAAGGAGGAGCGTGACCAATACGCCGCCAAGGGCGAGCCGGAGGCGGAATTTGTCGGTGGAAGGGCTCACCGGGCGCCCTCCAGCGGCTGCGGCAAGAGGGGGCGCAGCGCGCATTGGGAGCAGAGCGGCGCGCGGCTTCGGCAGTAATTCTTGCCCGTGTGCACGATCAGGGCATGAAATTCATTGAAGAGTTGGGGGTCGTTGGGTAAACTTTTTTCGAACAGCCCCCTGATCTCCTCGTAGGATTCTTTTCCGTGTGAGAGTCCATGGCGTTGCAGAATGCGCCGCGTGTAGGCATCCACAACAAAGACCGGGTGATTCCCTGCGTAGAGCAGGATGGAATCCGCGGTCTCGGGACCGATGCCGTGCACGCTCAAGAGTTGCCCTCGCAATCTTGCAGTGGGAGTGCGGAACATCACCGCAAGGGAGCCGCGATGCTCTTTTCGGAGAAACTTCACAAATTCCTTGAGCTTTCGCGCTTTTTGCCGGAAGTAGCCCGACGAGCGGATGAGGCGGGCGAGTTTGGCCTGAGGCACTCTTTCGATGGCGGAGGGCGTGAGCAATTTCGCCTGATGCAAATTAGCGATGGCGCGTTCCACGTTTATCCAACTTGTATTTTGAACCAGAATCGCGCCCACAATCACTTCGAAGGGAGTTCGCCCCGGCCACCAGTGTTGTTTGCCGTGCGCCTGAAACATAGCGCGGAAGTATTGACCCAAGACAGGCAGGCTCCCCAAGGGCGGCGTGGCGCAAACCTGGGGGCCGCGGCCGGGTTGGTGGACCGGCGCGCCGGAGCGGCTCGATATAGGCAAAGTAAGGCTCGTACACATCTCTTTCGCACGATATCGACGCCTTGCGGGCAAGTCAAGAACGCGAACCTGTCCTTCCTTTCGGTACCCTGTTCAACTGTACAGGTATTAGCGAATTCACAACGAGGGGACAAAATCTGGCACCGCGAACACGGCCTGTTTGCTATGTTTGGCGTTAGGTGCACGACTTCTAGGGAGCGCTGCGGATGTCTGTCCGTCTAGGCGAAATTCTATTAAAGGAAAGCCTCATTACCCAGGACCAACTGGATAAGGCGCTGGAATTTCAGCGTTCGAATGGCGGCAAGCTGGGGAGCTGCCTGACGAAAATGGGCTTTATCACCGATGATGACATCACCGGTGTGCTTTCGCGGCAGTACGGCGTGCCCTCCATCAATCTGAAATATTACGAAATTGATCCCAACGTCATAAAGCTGATCCCGCAAGATACGGCGCTGCGCTACCAGGTGGTGCCGCTTTCGCGCGTCGGTTCGGTGCTGACGATTGCGATGACGGACCCGACCAACGTTTTTGCCATGGACGACATCAAGTTTATGACCGGCTTCAACGTGGAGCCGGTGGTGGCGTCGGAGTCGGCGATAGGCGAGGCGATTAGCAGGTTTTATGGCGGCGGAGCCTCCAGCCACGAAGAATTAAGCAACCTGATGAAGGACCTGGTCGACGAGGACCAGGAACTGGAACTGGCGGCGGAAGAGCAGGAACTGGACGCGGCTTCGCTGGAAAGGGCGGCGGAAGAAGCGCCCATCATCAAGCTGGTGAACCTGATTTTGACCGATTCCGTGAAGCGGGGCGCGAGCGACATCCACGTGGAGCCGTACGAAACGGAAATGCGCGTGCGCTTCCGCGTAGACGGCGTTTTGCAAACGGTGATGAATCCGCCGATGAAGCTCCGGGACGCGATCACCAGCCGCATGAAGATCATGGCCAAGCTGGACATCGCCGAAAAGCGCCTGCCGCAAGATGGCCGCATTATGATCAAGTACAAGGCCGACGGGCGGAAGAAGGAACTCGACTTCCGCGTTTCGACGGTGCCCACACTTTACGGCGAAAAGATTGTGCTTCGACTCCTGGACAAGGAAAACCTGCGCCTGGACATGACCAAGCTGGGTTTCGAACCGGAGTCACTGAAGAAATTCGAACGGAACATTTTGAAACCGTACGGCATGGTGCTGGTGACCGGGCCGACGGGTTCCGGTAAAACGAACACGTTGTACTCCTCGGTGGCACGGTTAAACCAGGTGGACACCAACATCATGACCGCCGAAGACCCGGTTGAGTTCCAGTTGTCGGGCATCAACCAGGTGCAGATGAAGGAACAGATCGGGTTGAACTTCGCCGCCGCCCTGCGCGCCTTTTTGCGGCAAGACCCCAACATCATTCTGGTCGGCGAAATTCGAGACTTTGAGACGGCGGAAATCGGCGTGAAGGCCGCGCTGACGGGACACTTGGTGCTTTCGACGCTGCACACCAACGATGCGCCGTCCACCATCAGCCGCTTGATGAACATGGGTATTGAGCCGTTCCTGGTGGCCACCTCGGTGAACTTGATTTGTGCGCAGCGCCTGGTGCGCCGGATTTGCGTGAATTGCAAGGAAGAGCTGGAGGTTCCAGAGCAGGCATTGATTGACGCAGGATATACGCCCGAAGAGGTAAAGACGACGAAGATTTACCACGGGAAGGGCTGCTCGACCTGCAACAAGGGCGGGTACAAGGGACGCACGGGTTTGTATGAAGTGATGGAAATTAACGACGAATTGCGCGAGCTGATTCTGGTTGGAGCATCGGCCCTGGAATTGAAGAAGAAGGCGATTGAACAGGGCATGATCACGCTCCGCCGCAGCGGGCTCATCAAGGTTGCGCTGGGCCAGACGACAATGGAAGAAGTATTGCGCGAAACAGTTTTGTAGGCCGGAAAGGGTGCAGAAATGCCAGGAATAACGCTCAGCGAATTGTTGAAGAAGATGATCGAAATGGGAGGCAGCGACCTTCATATCACGACGAACAGCGCGCCCCGCGTGCGCGTGCATGGCCGCCTTCGCCCCCTGGACATGCCGCCGCTGACAGCCGCGGACACGAAATCGCTGGCGTATAGCGTGCTCACCGACGCGCAGAAGCACCGCTTCGAGGAAAACCTGGAGCTGGACTTTTCGTTCGGCTTGAAAAACCTGGCGCGCTTCCGCGGCAACGTTTTCAATCAGCGCGGCGCGGTCGGCGCCGTGTTTCGTACCATTCCCTGGGAAATCAAGGGCTTCGACGCGCTGGGCCTCCCTGAGGTGGTCAGGGGGCTTTGCGACAAGCCGCGCGGACTGGTGCTGGTGACCGGGCCGACGGGTTCCGGTAAGTCCACGACGCTGGCGGCGATGCTGGACAAGATCAACGCCGAGCGCGAAGAACACATGATTACGATCGAGGATCCGATCGAGTTTCTGCACAATCACAAGAAATGCCTTGTAAACCAGCGCGAAGTGCACGCGGATACGCATTCGTTTGCCAACTCGCTGCGCGCCGCGCTGCGCGAAGACCCCGACGTGGTTCTCATCGGCGAAATGCGCGATCTGGAAACCATCGAATCGGCGCTGCGTATCGCGGAGACCGGCCACTTGACTTTCGCGACGCTGCACACCAACTCTGCCGCGTCCACCATCAACCGTATTATTGACGTGTTCCCGGCGCACCAGCAGCCGCAAATTCGCGCGCAACTTTCGATGGTGCTGGAAGGTATTCTTTGCCAGGCGCTGCTGCCGCGATCCGACAACCGCGGCCGTCTGATGGTGATGGAAGTGCTGATACCCACGGCCGCGATTCGCAACCTGATTCGCGAAGACAAGATCCATCAGGTCTATTCGGCGATGCAGACGGGTACGGGGCAGACGGGCATGCAAACATTCAACCAGGGGCTGGCCAACGCGTATATTCAAAAGCTCATCACGCTGGATATGGCGTTGTCGCGGTCCTCGAATTCGGACGAGTTGCAGGACATGATCAACCGCGGGGTGGCTTCGACGGCCGGATCAACGGGCAAGGCGCCGGCGGGGCGCAGTCCGGTGGGTTCAAAACATTAAGAGATTGTTTTTCGGGCGACGGAAGGACTGCAAAAATTTATTGGTTGAGGAGGAAAGGTTATGCCGGTCTTTACTTATCGAGGAACGAATCGGTCGGGCGGGTCTGTAGCCGGAGAAATGACTGCTTCCAGCAAGACGGAGTTGCAGTCGCTATTGCGGCGCCAACAGATCACGCCGACGAAAATGTCCGAAAAGGGCAAGGAGTTCAACCTGCCCACGTTCGGAGGCGGTGTCAGCGCCAAGGAACTCGCGGTATTCACCCGCCAGTTCTCGGTGATGATCGACGCCGGCCTGCCACTGGTCCAGTGCCTGGAAATTCTGGCCAGCCAGCAGGAGAACAAGCTGTTTCAGAAGGTGCTGACGGGCACGCGCTCCGCGGTCGAAGGCGGAAGCAACCTGTCGGCGGCGATGAAACAGTATCCCAAAGTCTTTGACCCCCTCTACAGCAACATGGTGGAGGCGGGAGAGACGGGCGGTATTCTCGACACCATTTTGCAACGCCTTTCGACGTACATCGAAAAGAACGTGAAATTGAAGGCTGCGGTCAAGTCGGCGATGATTTACCCCGTCGGGGTTTTGAGCATTGCGGGCGGTGTCATCGTTCTGTTGCTCTGGAAGGTGGTGCCGATTTTCGCGTCCCTTTTCGCTGGATTGGGAGTGGACCTGCCGCTGCCGACGAGAATCGTCATCGGGATGAGCAACTTCGTCGGCAGTATTTTCGGCTTGCTGATCGTGGTGGTTGCGGTAGGAGGCATCATCGGACTCAAAATCTGGTACGGAACTCCGCAAGGACGCTTCGTCCTGGATACCATCGTTCTCAAGCTGCCCATTCTTGGAATGCTGATGCGGAAGATCGCGGTGGCGCGGTTCACGCGAACGCTGGGCACCTTGATCTCGTCCGGCGTGCCAATTCTAGAAGGCTTGGACATCACAGCGAGGACTTCCGGCAACGCGGTTGTGGAAAGGGCGTTGTTCCAGGTGCGCAAAGCCCTCGAAGAAGGCAAATCGCTGACAGAACCCTTGAAAGAGAGTGCGGTTTTCCCGGGCATGGTCACCCAGATGATCGCCGTCGGTGAACAGACCGGCGCAATGGATGCCATGTTGTCGAAGATCGCGGACTTCTACGAAGATGAGGTGGACACGGCAGTGAAGGACCTCTTGACGGCCCTCGAACCCATCATGATCGTTTTCCTGGGCGTGGTCGTCGGCGGCGTGGTCATTTCCATGTACTTGCCGTTGTTCACGTTGATCGGGAAACTCAGCCAACACTAGAACAATAGCAGTTTGGATATGGAGGACAGGAGAACTGCTTCTGTCCTCCATTTTCTGTTTAAGATGGAAGTGGGGATGAGCGCGCGAACCGGGGGGAGCCGCTCGACGCATGGAACAAGCACTCAATCGCCGCGAATGGGTCGACTGGCTTACACGCGTCCGCCTGCTGTTGATCGCTCTAATCCTGGCAGTCGGAGTCGTTTGGCCGCAATACGTTCCTGCCCCAGCTTCGCCCCGATATTTCCTCCCAATCGTCATTCTGTGGATCACCATCGGGGTGCTGCACCTGATTCTGGTGCGGCTGCTGCCGGAGGCGGGCTGGCTGGGCGGATTGCAGGTGTCCTGCGACGTGGCGATGATCAGCGGGATCGTCTATACCACTGGGCTCCAGGACAGTTATTTCATCTCGCTCTATTTGCTGGTGATCATCGTTGCCAGCATCCTGTTCAGCCGCCAGGCTGCGTTCGTCACTGCCGCGGCGTGCCTCGCGACGCTGGTGATACTGACCGGGCTGGTGCATTTTGGGCGCATCCCGCAAACTTCCGTTGCGGCGCCGACGGCGGAAAATCTGCGCATGTGGTTTCTGAGCAATACTTTCGGATTTCTGGCGATCGCGTACCTTTCGAGCCTGTTAGCCCACTCGCTGCGCAGCAAGAGTTTCGAACTCGAGGAGAAAAGGGAAGAACTCCTGGAGTTGCAGGATTTCACGTCGGACATTATCCACTCCATGCGAGGCGGCCTGGTTACCACCGATATGGAAGGCCGGGTGGTGCTGCTGAATCGCACCGGGGAGGAGATCCTGGGGCGGACGTTTGCGGAGCTTCGCGGGCGGGATTTGCGTGAAGTCAGCGCGGAATTCTGGCAGCACGAGATATCCACGCTGCCGGAGAAGTTATCTTTGCGGCGGGAAATTGAGGTGCGCATTCCCGGCGGGCAGAGGCGCTACCTGGGAATTTCGGTGTCGCCGCTGCGAACGCGAGACACCCAGCGCAGCGGATTCGTTTTCAATTTTCAGGACCTGACAGAGCTGCGGCGGCTGGAACAGGAAGTGGCTACGAAGGAAAGGCTGGCGGCAGTTGGGAGGCTCTCCGCGGCAATCGCGCACGAAATTCGGCAGCCGCTCACAGCCATGGCCGGGGCGGTAAAAGAGCTGGCGCGACTGGTGCCTCTCGAGGAAGACGAAAAGCACCTGGTGAATATTGTCAGCCGGGAATCGGAACGCCTGAATCAAATCATTACCGACTTTCTGAATTTCTCGCGCGAGAAGTCGTTTGTGTTTCAGGAAACGGATGTGCGGCCGCTTTTGGACGAAACATTGATG
>Ga0210406_10007595_pt1 | contig 10977 bp, 13 predicted proteins | sample IncBWC30MmetaG_FD_155454 | JGI IMG/M metagenome (GOLD analysis project Ga0210406, IMG submission 155454) | Forest soil microbial communities from Barre Woods Harvard Forest LTER site, Petersham, Massachusetts, United States - Inc-BW-C-30-M | ecosystem: Environmental > Terrestrial > Soil >... | reverse complement strand
GCGCCGGCGCGCGCAGCGGCGACGGCAAAGCGATCGAGAAAGGAGCTGAAGTCGTCATCGAGCGGTACGAAAAGGGAATCGCCTACGTGAAGAGGTGGGAAGAGTTTTCGAACTGAAAGAGTTTCCTGGACTGGCGTTCGACTCAAACGGTCCGGAAGGGCTGAAAAGGAGGCTTTATGTTCGGGTTGCCAAACGAAGTGGTGGTCATCGCCGGGCTTCTCGTTCTTGGACTCTTGATGATCGTGATCGTGATCGCCAAGATGTACCGAAAAGTCGGGCCAAATGAGGCTTTGATCCGATACGGGATGGGAGGGACAGAGGTTTACTGCGGGAAGGGCGCTTTGATTTTTCCGATGGTGCAGACCTGCCGGGACCTCTCGTTGGAGTTGATGTCGTTCGACGTCGCCCCGCAGCAAAGTCTGTATACCAAGCAGGGCGTCGCCGTAACGGTCGAGGCCGTGGCGCAAATCAAGGTGAAGAACGACAAAGAGTCTATCCTGACGGCTGCCGAGCAGTTCCTTACCAAGCGGCCGGAACAGCGCGAGGCCTTGATTCGGCTGGTGATGGAAGGCCATCTCCGAGGAATCATAGGCCAGCTCACGGTGGAACAGATCGTGAAGGAACCGGAGATGGTCGGCGACCGCATGCGATCCACCTGCGCAGACGACATGAGCAAGATGGGCCTGGAAGTCATCAGCTTCACCATCAAGGAAGTACGCGATAAGAACGAGTACATCACCAACATGGGGCGGCCCGACGTCGCGCGCATCAAGAGAGACGCCGAAGTGGCCGCTGCCGAAGCCGACCGCGACATCGCCATCAAGCGCGCCGAAGCGACGCGAGCTTCGGCAGTCGCGAAAGCCCAAGCCGACCAGGAGCGCGTCGCGGCTGAAACGGCTTCTCTTGCCAAACAAGCCGAAGCGCAACGCGACTTGGACATCAAGAAGGCCAGCTACCTGGAAATGACCAAGAAGGCGCAAGCCACGGCCGACAAAGCGTATGAAATCGAAACCAACGTCATGCAGCAAAAGGTGATTGAAGAATCCGTGAGGGTGCAGCAAGTGGAGCGCGAAGCGCAAGTGAAAGTGCAAGAAGCGGAAATCGCGCGCCGCGAAAAGGAACTCATCGCTACCGTGCTGAAGCAGGCGGAAATCGAACGCCAGCGCATCGAGACGCTGGCCAGCGCCGAGCGTCAGCGCTCGATAACCGAAGCCGAAGGCCGCGCCTCCGCCATTCGCGCTCAGGGCGAAGCCGAAGCCGAAATCATCTTCAAGAAGGGCGAAGCGGAAGCCAAGGCCATGAACGTCAAGGCGGAGGCTTTCCAGGAGTACAACCAGGCCGCCGTGCTCGACAAGTTCATCACCGGAATGCCGGAAGTGGTGCGCGCGCTCAGCGAGCCGCTCAGCAAGGTGGACAAAGTGACCATCGTTTCCACGGGCAATGGCGATGCCGCCGGCGCTTACAAGCTGACTGGAGACATCACGAAGATCGCGGCGCAGGTTCCCGCGCTCTTCGAAGCGCTCTCTGGCATGCAGATGTCGGAACTACTTAGCAAAGTGCGGCTGATCGGCGACAAAGCACCAAAGCCGGAGCCGCCGCAAGCGCCGGTCAAGAGGGCGTAACGTTCGCTTCCGTCCCGGCGGGTTTTGAATTCCCACCGGAACGCCAAATGGTCTTGGGGGGATGGCCATGAGCATGAAAGAAAAACTTTTCTTCGTTTGGCTTCTCGTGGTGGTGGCATTCAGTTTTGTATTTCGCCACTTTTGGGCAAGCGCAGTCTACACGATTGGCAGGGCCGTTGCGCCGAACCTGGTTTCTTTGCCGGGCCTTCTAAAACTTGCCGCAGGAATTTGCGGTATCGGCTTCCTCGCCTGAGTGAGTTCGAAGGGTCGGCAGTTTGGCTTTTCTGAAGTTTTAGTGGGTTGCATCCGTTGGTACTTGAAAGGAGATTTGCCATGGGACTTTTAGAACGAGTAAGCACTTTGATTCGCGCGAACATCAATGACATGGTCGACCGCGCGGAGGATCCTGAAAAAATGATCAAGCAGGTGATTCTCGACATGGAGAACCAGTATCTCCAGGTCAAGACGCAGGTGGCGGTTTCCATCGCCGACCAGCACATGCTGGAAAAAAAATGGCGCGAAAACGAGGACTCCGGGAAGGATTGGATGCGCAAGGCGGAGACCGCCGTGGACAAGAGCAAGGATGATTTGGCCCGCGCCGCGCTCGACCGCTTCCAGACCTCGCAGCGGCTGGCGCAAAGCTACCGTGAACAAGTGGACGATCAGAAAGCGCAGGTCGAAACGCTCAAGGGGGCGCTCGTGAAACTCGAACAAAAGCTTGACGAAGCGAAGTCCAAGCGCGATCTGCTGCTCGCGCGGCACCGGCGCGGCATCGCCCTGGGCAAAGCGGCACGCGCGCAAACCGTGATGGGCGACAACTCCAAGAGCGCCGCGTTCGACCGGCTCAAGGACCGCGTGCATCACACCGAATCAGTCGCCACCGCCGAAGTCGAGCTCCTGACCGACGATGTCGGTGAGAAGCTAACGCGTTTGGATCGCGACACAGAAGTGGACCGCCTCCTCTCCGATCTGAAGGCCCGCCGCGGCCTGCCCGCCTAGCAAGGAGAACGGGCCGCCTCGGAAGGCGGGCCTTATAACTTCGTCGTAGGGCGGGCAAGAATGGGTGCGTAAATCCCCGGCTCATCGCTGCGCCTGCGATGGTTGCGGCTTCGCATCAATTTTCTTTTTATGTGCGGAGAATTGCCGATGATCTCAGAAAATCCGTCCGACAAGAATGAGCCAGGCATTGACGCCAGCCGGGAATCCATCCAGCAGTCCCGCGATTCTAAACCGGACATCGCGTCAGCATCTAACGTACCAGACACACCACCAGCCTCATTCGACGAACAGAAAGCCAAGACACACCGAAAAGAGCGGCGAGAGAAAGTGAGATTCGCCGCGGAGCTTATCGTTGGTTTTTTCGTCGTTCTTTATACGATGGTCCCCGCAGCTTTGTGGCTCACCGCAAGAAATGCCAACCGAATTGCCAATCAAAGTGTTACAAATGCCGACATGAACTTTAGGCGCGATGAGCGGGCTTGGTTGGCCTTCAAATTCGTGGAAGGCAAGCTCACGTTCACTCTCAACAAGTCCTTCCTTGTTCCTACGGAACGCCCTTCAACCGCACTTACTTGACGATCGCCCTTGCTCCTAGGGGCGCAGGATGCTGCGCCCCTACAACTCCTCTGCGCGGCGTGTGAGAATGGGCGGGCAAGTCCGGTAACTGCCTCTTGTTCGAACTTGTTCAGAAATCCGGACTAGCTCGCCTCACCTTGGCGTCCGCAACGCGAATGATGAGGCGCTTGCCCAAAGCCCGTGCTGCGCGAGCGATCGTATCGAGCGTCACGGAGATGTTTTGAGGGTCCAGCAGGCGATCCAGCTGTGATCGGCTGGTGTGAAGCTGCTTGGCCATCGCTTGTTTAGTCTTCTGCCGTTCCCGCATGGCTTGTTCAAGTTGCCACGCCAGTACCCGTTTGATGGCGACAGCTTCTACTTCTTCCCGGATTCCTTCTTTATCGAGAAAGCTGTCAAAGGTCGAACCACTGTGGTCTGTTTTTTTGCGACTTTTTCTTGCGTTCATTGGAGTCCCCTTTTGTGCTTGCGCTGGGTGTTCCTCGCCAGCTCCAAATCCTCGGCCGGTGTCTTCTGCGTCTTCTTGATGAATCCATGCAGCAAGACCATTCGGCCCTTCTTGTCGATATAGAAAAGCACCCGCGTGATTCGGTTCTGCCGCAAGTTCGTCCGCACCTCATAAATGCCGTCCCCTAGTGGCCTGCAAGTCGGCATCCCGATGGGCCAGCCGAACTCCACTGTCTTGATGTCTTCCCCGATGCGCTTGCGATCCTCGGGCGATGGCAGACTTTTCAACCAATCTCGCAAAGGCTCTCCACCTCCCTCGGTGCGGAGGAAGATCGCCGGAACCCGCTTGCCCTGTCTTTCGAGCGCGTGAGACTGGGTGTCTATGTTCGCTGGGGAGGACTTGGGCTTTTAACCCACGTAAGCAGTGTACCATATACGGTACATTCGGGCAAGCAAGGGCGAGATGCCACCCGCCGCGCGCCTGCGGAATGCTATGGGACCTGGGCTGACTCGAGCCCCTTGCGCTTTAAGGGTTTCCACTCCACGTCGCCGCGCAGGTATTCCCAGAGTCCCCGCAGCCGCCAGAACATATGCAATTGCCGGTACGGAAAATGTTCGAGGAAGCAGTAGCTGACGAGCCGTATGACGTCTTGCCAGTCGTTGTACCGCTTGTAGGTAATTTCCTCCTGCAAGACGGAACCGATGGAGATCACCGTCGCAAACGCATATCCGAAGATGAGGAACTGCAGGAAAAATTCCCGGCTCAACACACCCAAACAAGCCGCGAGAACGATGGTTACGATTCCCCCGATCTCGACGACAGGCGCGAACAGCTCAAACAGCCACAGATAAGGGAAAGCAAAGCAGCCGATCCTGCCGTAACGCGGCCGGAAGAGCATATCCCGGTTTGGCCAGAGCACGTCCAACAAACCCTTCTGCCAGCGCGCGCGCTGCCTTCCCAGCGATTTGAGGTCGGAGGGTACTTCCGTCCAGCACATGGGATCAGGAACAAAGTGGATGTGGTAGTCCACGCCTTTTTCCAGCAAGTGCCGGTGCAAGCGCGCCACCAGGTCGAAATCCTCGCCAATCGCGCGCGACCGATAGCCACCAATGGCGCGCACCAGATCCGTTCGAAATACGCCGAACGCCCCGGAAATGATCGTCAGCATGTTTCCCTGTCCCCAAGCTTCTCTGCCGATCAAGAACGCGCGCAGATACTCAATGACCTGGATCACTTCGATGCTCTTGCGCGGCAAACGCACGCGCGTCAGATGCCCTCCTTCAATCTCCGATCCATTCAAGACGCGGATGATTCCGCCTACCGCCACGACGCGCTTCGGGTCCGCCATGATGGGAAACATGATTCGCAACAGCGCGTCGCGTTCGAGGACCGAATCGGCATCCACGACGCAAACGTACGGCGAGGTCGCCGCATTTAAACCCGCATTCACCGCATCCGCTTTGCTGCCTCCGGCTTCCTTGTCAATGACCAACAGACTTGCGTTGACCTCGCTGCGGTACAAACCCCGCACCGACGCGCTCTCCGCTTGCGGTATGTACACCGCCCGGACTGGCCGAAGCCGGAACTCTTCCCGCATCTCATCCAGCGTGCGGTCTTCCGATCCATCATTGACGACGATGACTTCAAGTTGCGGGTAATCCAGCTCCAGGAGGTTTCGCACTGCCACTCGAATGGATCTCTCTTCGTTGTGCGCGGGGGCGATGACCGTGATGGGCGGCGCCAGCGGTGATTCTTTGAACCACGACAGGCGATGGCTTTTCAAACTACGCTGGTGCGCCGCACTCGTTTTCAGCGCGACAATCAGCATGGTCAGGTAAGCTATATTGCTGGCCAGGTAATACCAGAAGAGCGTGTGATTCGAAATCTCCAGGAGACGAATCATGACAGGAACGCTGATTTCGATGGGCCAGACTCCGCCAGCACAGTTTCTTCTGCGAGCAGCACTCCCGTCTGAAGTATTTTCCACAGCCTCGTTTTCTCTTCGTCGTTTCCTGCGATAGAGGCTTGCAGTTCCTCCTCCAATTTGCCTCGCAGGCCGGCATTTTCGAGTGCGGTCAAGTAGGCCTGCAGCCCATAGCGATCTTGCGTGGCGATCACTTGTTGGAAAATCGGAGCCATTTCCGTCTTGAGTTTCACGAGTGCCTCCGCCGCGCGCAAGCGCACCAGGCGGTTCGAATCCGTCAGTCCACGCATCAGATCTGGAATCGTGCGGGGTTCGCAAAGTTCGCCCAGGCTTATGATCGCGCGCAGCCGCACAAACCATATGGGATCTCCCACCAGCTCGCTTAGAACGTCGAAGGCCAGGCCCCGGTCCGCGTGAGACATCGCCCGGGCTGCCGCAGCGCGCAGTTCATCAAGTTCATCTCCCACGAACTGCAGCAGGTCCAGGCTGAGCGAGGGAGTGGCCACTTCACCCAGCACGCGGCCAAGCACTTCACGCAGCGGGCCTACCGCGTGTTGCACGTAGGGAATCAGCAGCTGGGGACGCTCCGCGCAGCATTGGATGAGTGCGTTTTGCAGCGGCATCGCCGGCACGCACAATCCTCTCTCGCCAACCCAGGCAAGGATCGCCTCCGCGGCTTGTGGAGCGGCCGTCCGCCCCAAGCCTCGCAGCGCCGCCAGTCGTATTTCCAGATCGCCGTCACGCAATCCTTCCGCCATCGCGGAGATTCCTTCTAGCGCGCGCGTTTGTCCCAGCGCCACCAGTGCCCGCATGCGCCGCCAGCCGGTGAGCGTCCGGGCTTCAAAAATTCGTTTTTCGATGAGCCCGCTTTCCCGTAGAAATTTCAGCAATCGCGCCGATTCTTCTGCTCCCGCCGCTTCGAACGCGTCCAGCGCGATGCTCTCGACGATCCGCCGGTCGAAGGGTTTCTGACGCCACTTCTCGTACGGAATCTCACCGGAAATCAGCCGGTCCCAATCCTTCCGCAATTCGAATACGCGGGCGTCGCGCTTCGCGAAATACCACTTGCGGTACGTCCTCCGAAGTAAAATAAACCCCAGCAAAAGCCCATTCGCCACGAGCGCCGCGACGATGGCCTTCAGCACTAACGCCGCCGGCCCGAGCCTCCAGAGTTTTTCAAAAATGGATTCCATAGCTCAATCCGAAACTTGTGTCCGTTCTGTCCTGGGTGCGTTTCTGATACGAGGCGTACCCCGTTACGTCCTGCCGGGCGCTTATCTGGAAGCGCAATCCGCCACCATAGGTTTGTGAAGCGAATCTCCCGATCTGATCTACTTGCGCGAAATCTTCCGTGCCGACGGCGAAGAATATGTTTCCGGAAAGCCGTCTCTCGATCCAATTTGCCAGTGGAAATCCTAACCGCGTGATTCCGGAAGGCCGCCACTCCGCGCCGGTTCCTGAAAACGTGCTGCGCACGCCCGTGGCTCCCAGCGATAGCGTGAAATCCCGCGGGAGGTAGACAATTGTCGTGCCATTCAGCGTCAGAATCCGGGATGTCTGATACCAGTACCAATGCTGCCCGTAATCAAATTCCACCCCGCGCAGAAAATTCGTTTCGCCGGTTTTCCATCCATGGTTGAGGTCAAAAAAAGCCTCGCTCTTCGGGATCACCGCATTGTCATGCCCTGCTGCGCCGCCGGCCGTCAGGGCTCCCCATCGGGACAGGCGTCCTGTAATGGCGCCTGAAAATTTCCCTGCGCGGATTCCCGCTCGCTCGTAGAAACTTCCCGCGACGCTGGTGGACCAGTGCGGCGTCCACTTTGAGGCCACGCTGACCCATCCGTCGTGATTGGCGCTCGTGAAATTAAAGAGGTCGTTGTCCTGGCCGAAGCGCATTTCGTGTCTTGGTTCGCCGCGGACGGAAATCAGCCCGGCACGTGCTTCCAAGCTAGTGGGGTCCAGATTCAGCGCTTTCTGAAATTCCATTCGAGCTTCGTTTCGTTCGCCCATGGCGCGCAGCGCTCGCGCTCGGGCCGCGCGCAGGTCCGCGCGTTTGGGATCAAGCTCCACGGCGCGGTCCAGTGCTCGCAAGCTATCTTCTACTTTTCCTTCACGCGAATACGCGCTCGCCAGCCCCATCCAGTTATCTGGATCGTTCTGAGAGACCTTCAAAATCTCCAGATATTCTTTTTCTGCTTCCGCCGAGTGCCCGGACCAGTTCAGAACACGCGCGTGCCACGCACGCACGTCCATGTCTTGCGGAGCACGGGCAAGTTCGCGTTCGACGATTCTCATTGCCGAATCCCAGTCCTTCGACTCTGCAAACTTACGAACTTGCGTTTGCCATTCAGGTGGCTGGTCTTGTCCAGAAGCCGGGAGAACTAAGAGCATCGCCACGAAAATCAGTCCAAAAGAAGAGAGCCACAGAGAATGCAAAGCTCTGCGAGTCCCAAAGCCTTCCCGATGACGACCGCGGGATTTTGCGCACACGAACACAGTAGAGTTCATTGCAATACCTACACCATTGGCGACAGAAAAATAACCCAAATTTCCATGTTAAGACGTTTAAAATCTGCAGTTTACGCATGGTTCAGATCGGGAACGTGAAAGGGATTGCGCATTGTCCCTAATCCACAAAGTTGTCTCACTATGAGATGGTCGGTGTCTCAAGAGGCCCTTTGCCTTGCAGGATGCTGTATTCTCTTAGGTCGTCGGCAGTGGGGAATTTCGGGACTGTTCTCAGCATGAATCCGCTGTTCATCACCGGGTCCGGGGCGCTGGTGGCTGCGGGGGCCCTCGCCTATAGTGCCGTCCATCCGCGCTCGCAGTTTTTTGGGCGCACGATCTGCCGGACCAATTCGCCGCGCAAGCTGGCGATTACCTTTGATGACGGGCCGAATCCTGCGATTACGCCAAAGCTGCTGGATCTTCTCGATCGCTACAACGCAAAGGCGACATTTTTCTTGATTGGGCGATACGTCCGCGAATGTCCGGAACTGGTGAAGGAAATCATCGCTCGCGGACACACCGTCGGGAATCACACGGAAACGCACCCGAATCTTTTGCGGCTGGCGCCCACACAGGTCCGGGTTGAGCTGCGCCTCTGCCACAACGCGATTTCCACTGCACTGGGCTCGCCGCCCAAGTGGTTTCGCCCGCCCTATGGGATGCGCAATCCCTGGGTCATTCCGGCGGCCCGCGATCTCGGCTACCGCACGGTCATGTGGACGCTGATTCCGGGAGATTGGAAGGAGAAACCGGCGGACTGGCTGATTCACCGCATGCAGCCCATCGCCGACCGTGCGCAGCGAAGCCTCGGAAATGGCTCCAAACCCGCCACTGCTGGTACCGGCGACGTCCTCTGTCTCCACGACGGCACGCACCGCCAAATGAATGGCGACCGCTCCCGGACACTCCGTGCCCTCGAGCATTGGCTGCCGCGCTGGCGTGACCTCGGCCTCGAATTTGTTACAATCGGAGAAGCGGTGCAGACACCCGCCCCTTAATCATGGACGAACGCGCGTTTTACATGGAGAAAGAAGAAGTCCGGAAAGTGAAGCTGGTTTGCCCGAGCTGCCGCGGCGAATTTGAAGCTCCCGTGCGTTGGAAGGTCTGCCGGAAGAAAAAAGAATTGCCGCGCGGAATCGGCGAGGAAGACAGACGAAAGTTTGCGAAGGCCAGTTCCTACATGGTGCGGCTGGATGATCTGGTGGCTTGCTACAAGTGCCGGAAACGTTTCGAATTGACCGGCCAGTCCACGGTTCTCATCAACGACAATCTCGGCGATCCCAACGCCGACCCGGAAAACTTCGGCAACCGTTGAAATAGTTTCCAGTTCTCAGTGCTCAGTTTTAAGTGCTCCAGATAAGACCGTGACCTTCCCTGCTGTTCAGGTCGACTCCCAGGTGTGCCGTTCAACGATGCAGGAAGTGCAGATGACTGAGAACTGAATACTGAAAACTGAAAACTCCTTAAATCTCCGGATACATCTCAAAGAACGCTTCGATGGACTGGCGAAACGTATTCTCGATCTCTTCCTTGCTGCCCTCGATCAAGTGCATGGTCACGCGCGCCGTGCGGCCATTCTTCAGCACCACTGTCGCGTCTTTCACTTCGCCAAGCTCTTCCTCGGGCAGCAACCTCATCCCGTAAATCAACGCCAGCTTCGCCATGCCGTTCTCCTCAATCTGCTTCAAGCGTAGCCCCCGTTCGCTTCCCGGTCAAACCTCTGCAAATAGTGGAGTAGCTCGCGGTATACTCAGGCATCCAAGCTCGTCGCCTAATGCATCGCATCAAGCAATGCGGAGGTTCGCCATGAAAGCGCACCGGGGTCCAGGGATTCGCCAATACCTGATTTTGATTGCCGCATCATTGGCAGTGAGCATCTCCTGCGCTGCGCAGCAGCCTGAAGGGCCGCAGTCCGGCGCTCCGGCTCCTGTCGCGCCCAAGCCTGCTGCGGCGCCCCAAGCCGGCGCGAGCGAAAGAATCACCGTTCCTTCGGGAACGCGAGTAGGCGTGGTGCTTCAGAACGGCATTTCCACGCGCAGCGCCAAGCCGGGAGACTCGATCTACCTTCAAACGTCTTTTCCGATCACCCAGAACAATCGCATCGTGATCCCCGTTGGTTCTTATCTTCGCGGCGAGCTGCTGGAATCGAAGCGCCCTGGAAAAGTGAAAGGGAAGGGCGAATTCCGGCTGCGCCTCGACACTTTGATCCTTCCGAACGGTTACACCGTCAGTTTGAACGCTGCCCCGCGCAGCGCCGATTCCGGTGGCAAGGAGACCATGGACTCCGAAGGCAAGGTCACCGGCGGTGGTGGGAAAGGCAAGGACGCCGGCACAATCGCGGAAACCACCGCCGCGGGCGCTGGGATCGGCGCAATTGCCCACGGCGTGAAGGGACTTGGGATTGGCGCGGGGATCGGTGCGGCGGCAGGATTGGCTGCCGTGCTTTTAACGCGCGGGCCAGAGGCGGAGCTCCCGCGCGGCTCCACGCTGGACGTCGTCCTCGAACATGACCTTTCACTCGAAGGCAGCCAGATCCAATTTACCAATCTTGGGCAGGGCCCGTCGATAACGCCTCCGCCTCCGCCGCAACCATAGCCTTAATTCGGTAGTGGGTCGGTTTGAATTCGGCATTCCGTCCGCTGACTCTAGCTGCGTATAATGAATTAAATGGAATCCGAGAAGATTGGCAACCGTAAGCGGCCGAACTGGGCTTGGTGGCTATTGGTGTTGTTATTTCCCATTCCGTGGAGTCCTTGGTGGCTTTGCCTCATCTTTCTCGGGAATTTTTGTTTTTTGGCGGTTGGAGTGCTGCACTACCCGGAAGACTCAAACTGACCCACTACCCTTAATTCGCTTTGCTCCACTGCACCAAGGATGTCAGTCGTCCTTTGCGTCCTTGCTGG
>Ga0210406_10007594_pt1 | contig 10979 bp, 7 predicted proteins | sample IncBWC30MmetaG_FD_155454 | JGI IMG/M metagenome (GOLD analysis project Ga0210406, IMG submission 155454) | Forest soil microbial communities from Barre Woods Harvard Forest LTER site, Petersham, Massachusetts, United States - Inc-BW-C-30-M | ecosystem: Environmental > Terrestrial > Soil >... | reverse complement strand
ACCCGGAAAGAGGAATTGCAGAAATGGGGCCACGCGCTGGGCCCACGCGGCTTCGTTGTGCTCCGCGCCTTCCACACGCTGGTAGTGCAAGTCCCGACCCAACCGCCAACCCTTGCCAAGAAGAATATCGCGGAATCGCTCCACGTCTTCGACGATGCGCCCGCCCTCACGCGTTCCAATGTCCAGCCAGATGCGCGGCAACGGATCAACGGGTGCGGCGTCGGCAAAACGCAGGATCACTCGCTGGTTCCACCACACCGACGGCGAAAGCGCGGCGATTTTCCCGAACACGTGCGGAAGGCGAAGCCCAAGGTACAGCGATACCAGCCCGCCGAGCGACGATCCTCCAATCCCCGTGTTCTCCGCTCCACTCAAAACCCGATAGTTGCCCTGCAGAAACGGCCGCACTTCTTCCAGCAGAAATTTCGCGTAACGGTTCGCGCGACCTCCCCCAAGCTTGGGCATCCGCGTGGGTGTGTATTCGCCAAGGCGCTGCTTCCCGGCATTGTAAATCCCGACGATGAGGAGCGGTTCCACCAGGCCTGCCTGAATGCAGTAATCCGCCGTCTGCCCAACGTGCCAATCCATTCCTGGAATGAATGAGGTCGCGCCGTCGAAAAGATTCTGTCCGTCGTGGAGAAACAGCACCGGGAACCGCCGCTGCGCCTGTTCGTGGTATTCGGGAGGTAGATAGACGATCAGGTCCCGCCAGTTGCGCAAAAAACGCGACGGGAATTGCTCGTGCTTGATCAGTTGCGGTTCGCTCACGGAGCGATGCTGACCAGAAGATCCTTGGCCTCCACATGTTGGCCAGGAGTGACAAGCAGTTTTGTGATCTTGCCTGCGATCGGCGCGTAAATATTCGATTGCATCTTCATTGCTTCCAAGGTCAAAAGTTTAGCACCTCGCTCCACCGAATGGTTAACCTGTACGGCGATGCCGCTGATCAGCCCCGCGGTTGGTGCTCCCACCTGGCCCGGATCTTCCGGATTGGCCTTGGGGTGACTGCGTTCGACCACACGCAGCGCACGATCGCGAATGGTTACTTCGCGCGGCTGCCCGTTCAATTCGAAGAACAACGTGCGCGTGCCGTCCGGGTGCGGCTCGCTGATGGTCAGGAATTTTACGATCATGCTCTTGCCCGGCTCGATCTCCACGGTGATTTCTTCCGTTGGCCGCAGCCCGTAGAAAAATGTCGGCGTGGGCAGAACCGCAACATCCGCGTACGTTTGCCGAAACTTGTCGTACTTCAGAAAGACTTCCGGGTACAGCAGGTAGCTCAGCAAGGCATCGCGCCTCACCGCGTGTCCCACTTTTTTCTCCAACTCTACTTGCTCTTCCGCAAACCGCGCCGGCGGAAGACTTGCTCCCGGCCTGCCCTTCAGCGGCGACTGCCCGCGCAGAATGATGCGCTGTAGTTTCTTCGGCCAGCCTCCGGGCGGCATTCCGAGCGCTCCAGAAAACATTTCCACCACGGAGTTCGGCAAAGGAATGTCGTGGTTTTCGTCCAGCTTCAACAGGTCGCTGGGCTTCATCTCGTTGGCCATCAGAAACAGCGCCATGTCGCCGACAACTTTGCTCGACGGCGTTACCTTCACGATGTCGCCAAACAGTTGGTTCACTTCGGCGTAGGTTTTTTCCACCTCGCGCCAACGGTGCCCCAGCCCCATGGAGGCCGCCTGTTCGCACAGGTTCGTGAATTGCCCTCCCGGGATTTCGTGTTGATACAGGCGAGCGGACCCAGCCTTCGGCCCCGAATCAAACGGCAGATAGTAGCTGCGCACCGTCTCCCAGTAATCGGAACACTCGTTGAGCGCCTCGATGTCCAGTTGTGTGTCGCGGTGCGTGTGCCGCAAAGCCACCACCGCGCAATTCAGATTCGGCTGGCTTGTCCCGCCGCTCATTGCCGCCATCGCGCCATCGGCAATGTCCACACCGGCCTCCGCCGCTTTTAGCAGAGACGAGGCGTTGATTCCGCTGGTGTCGTGCGTGTGGAAGTGAATGGGGATTCCGATCTCCTCGCGCAGCGCCTTCACCAGGGCGAACGCGGCATAGGGCTTACACAGCCCTGCCATGTCCTTGATGGCAAGAAAATGTGCGCCAAGTTTTTCCAGTTGCTTGGCCATCTTCACGTAATATTTCAGCGAATACTTTGGACGATGATCGTCCAGGATGTCGCCGGTGTAGCAAATCGCGGGTTCGCATACCGCGCCGGTTTCCAGCACCGCGTCGATGGAGACGCGCATATTGTCGATGGAATTCAGCGAATCGAAAATTCGGAAAATGTCAATGCCCTGTTCGTAGGCTTCTCGAACGAAGTCCTCAATCACATTGTCGGGATATGAAGTGTAGCCGACCGCGTTTGCGCCGCGCAGAAGCATCTGGAAGCAAATATTGGGAATGTGCTTGCGAAGATCGCGCAGCCGTTGCCAGGGATCTTCGTGAAGAAAGCGCAACGACGTGTCAAATGTCGCTCCTCCCCACATTTCCAGGCTGAACAGATTCGGCAATCGCTGCGCCACAGCGTCCGCTGTCGCCAGCATGTCGTATGTGCGCACGCGCGTCGCCATCAACGATTGGTGCGCGTCGCGGAACGTGGTGTCTGTCAGCAGCAGGCGTTTTTCTTTGCGCGCCCACTCGGCAAATTTCTTTGCCCCAAGTTTTCTCAGCAGGTCGCGCGTGCCCGGCGGCGGCGCAATTCCCGGCACGCCAGGCAGCACCGCCTTTTCCACCACTTCAGGGATCTTCTTTCCTTTTGCCTCAGGGTTCCCGTTCAGAATCACGTCGCCAACATAGGAAAGCAGCTTGGTGGCGCGATCGGCACGGCCTGTAAACCGGAACAGCTCGGGAGAATCGTCCAGGAACGCGGTGGTGACTTCGCCGGCGCGGAATTTCGGATGATTGACAACATTCTCCAGGAACGGAATGTTCGTCTTGACTCCCCGTATGCGGAATTCCCGCAATGACCGGTCCATCCGCTGGCAGGCTTCGGTAAGATTCGTTCCCCACGCCGTTACCTTAACCAGCAGCGAATCGTAATACGCCGCCAGAATCGCGCCGGAATACGCGGTACCACCATCCAGCCGAATCCCAAAGCCCGCTGGCGAGCGGTAAGTGGAAATGCGGCCGTAGTCAGGCGCAAAGTGCTTCTCCGGATCTTCCGTTGTGACGCGGCACTGCAGCGCGGCGCCGTATAGCGGAATCTTCTCTTGCTGCGGAAGCGCCAGCGGCTGCTCATGAAGCTTGTGCCCTTGCGCAATCAGAATTTGCGAGCGCACGATATCGATCCCGGTCACCATTTCCGTGACGGTGTGCTCCACCTGAATCCGCGGATTTACCTCGATGAAATACCATTTCTGCGAATCTACGTCATAAAGGAATTCCACAGTCCCCGCGTTTTGGTAGTTGGCTTTGCGCGCAATCTGCACCGCCGCGGCGCACAATTCCTCGCGTACTTTCTGCGACAGATTGCCCGCGGGCGCTACTTCCACAACCTTTTGGTGCCGCCGCTGCACCGAGCAATCGCGTTCATACAGATGCAGGAGGTTGCCGTGCTCATCGCCGAGGATTTGCACTTCTATATGACGCGCACGGGGCAGATATTTTTCCAGAAATACGGACGCATCGCCGAACGCCGATTTCGCTTCTCCTTGCGCGTCTTCCAAGCTCGCCGTAAGCTGCGCCGCATCTTGTCCCACTCGCATGCCTCGGCCGCCGCCGCCCATCGCGGCCTTCACCATGACGGGATACCCGATCTCCTCGGCAATCCGATGAGCTTCTTCCGCCGACGCAACCGATTTCTCGGTCCCCGGGAGCACCGGAACGCCAGCGGAACTGGCCAAGCGGCGCGCAGCGGTTTTGTCACCCAACAATTCCAATAGTTCCGGCGTGGGCCCTACAAATGTCAATCCCGCCTTGGCACACGCTCGCGCGAATGCCGGGTTCTCCGACAGAAATCCGTAACCCGGGTGGATGGCATCCACTTCATGTTCTTTGGCGACCGCAATAATTCCCGCGATATCCAGATAGGCCTCGACCGGCCCTTTTCCGATGCCCACCTGGTAGGCTTCGTCGGCTTTGAAGCGGTGAAGCGCCAGCCGGTCTTCCTGCGAATAGATCGCTACGGTGCGCAGGCCCAGTTCGTTGGCTGCGCGAAAGATACGGATGGCGATTTCGCTGCGGTTAGCCGCCAGCAACTTGCGGATGGGTGTATTCCTCTTCATAAGGAGCGTCTGTTCACTCTCATAGCGGATGCGAAATTTTACATTGTTTCACGCGTGAGGACACCAGCCAGAACGATTTTTTCAATGCTGGTGAGTGAAAAATCAGATGACGTCCTAATGCTTCAGCAGCGGCGTAGCGAATCGAATGGGCACGCCAAAATTGGAGCCACCGAAGCCTCGCACGATCGCGAATGTCACACCGATCACGCCACCATTGTCGTCCAGAAGTGGCCCCCCGGACCCGCCCGACGTCGTCTGCGCGTCGTACACGATCTTATCGGGCAGAATGTCTCCCACATGTCCCTGTGTCACCAAGGGACGAATCAGTTGCCGTTTGGCGAGTTCCTGCAAGATCAGCTTGGGCTCCCCTCCGCTCGCTTTGATGACTTCCTCTACCGTCTGGTCTCCCGCCCGCGCGAGAATAGCATCCAGCCCCGTGGCGTACCCCACGCTAATCAAAGCCTCGCCGCTAACCGCGGCCTCCGGGCGGGCATCAAGCTTCAGCGACGGCCTCTGCAGCTCGGAAAGATCTCCGTGCAGCAGCGCGAGATCCGCGTCCGATGAAATTTGCGAAATGTTGACGCTGATGCCGCCCGGCGCGCCTGGGAAATACGCGGTCATCTCTCCGATGGCGGGTTCCAGCCCTTGCTTGGTCGCTCCGCCCAACTCCTCGTTTTGCCACCAGGGCTGCGCGACGTGATGATTGGTCAGGATTTTTCCATCGCCGGCGATGAAACCGGTGCCAAAAAAGTCGGCGTGGACTTCCGGCGCGCGCCCTTCGGTGGTGTACACCACATTGCCATCGCTGTCTTTCAACGGCGTCCCGTCACTGCCGATGCCGCCATAACGCAGCCTGCGGCCAGACTCCTTCACGTTGAACACCACGGTCACATGAAGCAGGCACACACTCTTGGCATAACTGCGGATGACTCCCTCGGCGCGCTGCGAGAACCCTTCGATCTTATTCAGCCGGTTGGTTGTGTCTGCAAGCTCTTTCCGCAATTGCGTGACGTCGCTTCCGTCAGGGGCCGACAGCTTTTGCTTCAGGGACTGCGTCTTCTGCATCAATGCTTCTTTTTGCGTCAAAACATCGGAATTGCCGGGGTCTTCTCGAAGCTTTCTGGCGGAAGCCAAAAGCTGCGCTTCATTCTGGACGCTGCGCTCCAACTGTGCGATCACCGAGTACGCTCGGCGCGTTTCCTTGTCGGCACGGCGCGAAAACAACACGAAAATTGCCGCGATCACCAGCGCTATGCCAAAGAGAGAAGCCACGCCAATCTTCAGCAACCGGCTAAGCGAAAACGCGTCGCGGGTCATTTTTTCGGTGACTGCGAGGGCCTGGAAGGCGGTTTGCGCGACTACAGTGCTCTCTTCCGCGATATGCGTCTTGCGAACCAGTTCGTCCATGGCTCGCTTTTGCCGCAATTGGGCTCGCACATAAGCCAGGAATTCTTTCTCGTCGCCCGTATAGCTGAGCGCAACATCCGCGCCAAGATCAAGCCAGCGCATTCGCTGCGCCGCATCTCCCGAGGTGAGAACCACCACGCGCGTTTGCGAGCCCGCGTTGGAGGCCTTCGCTTCCGTCAGCAGCGGATCGCCGGCCTGTTCGGAGGCCCCCTCCAAGATCACCAGAACGTCCACGTGCCCGCTGCGCAGGATCCACAGCGCTTCGGTCGCCGACGGCGCGGGCGTCACGTGATACCCGGCGTTCGTGAGTGCGACGAACAGGGAGTCTCTCGCCGCCGGATCAGCTGCGAATAAGAGCACGTTCTCTGCGGAAGGAGACAGTGGAATTTCCTTGCCCGCGGCGGTTGAATGTTTTGGCGGCATCCGCGGGGAGCAGAAAGTTTACCGCAAATCGCCCGCGGATGCTTGACGGATGGGAATTGGTCCTACCAGAACCCACAGTTGAACTAATACTTGCGAAGCACGCCGATCACCCGGCCTTGTATCTTCACGTCACTGGCCGGCACCATGATCGGCGCCATTTCTGAATTGGCGGGCTGCAAACGCACCTTCCCCGAGCCTTCCCGGTAGAACCGCTTCAGAGTCGCTTCGTCGCCGCCAATCAAGGCAACAACAATATCGCCCGCATTCGCCACCTGCGTCTGTTCGCACACGACAAAGTCTCCATCCATGATGTGATCCTCAATCATGGAGCTCCCTTTCACCTGCAGAACGAAGGAGTTGCCGCCTCGCGCGAAATCTCCCAGCGAAAGTGTCTCGCGCTCTTCCACCGCTTCCAACGGCCGGCCAGCCGCAATCCTTCCCACGAGCGGCAATTCCTGGATGCGCCGTTCGATCACTTGCTCTTTCACTGGCTTGGGAAGCTGCACGATCTCGATCGAGCGGCTCTGATTGTAGCCGCGCCGAATGAAGCCCTTCTTCTCCAGCGTGGAAATATGTTTGTGGACCGTGGCCAGCGAGGTGAGTTTCATGCCTTTGCCAATTTCTTCAAAGCTGGGCGAATAACCGTGTCTCGTCTCGAACGAGACCAGATAATCGAGCACTTCTTTTTGACGTTTTGTCAGGGCCATCGGAGCCTCCAGTTCAAGCCGTAGCCAAAGAGGTCCGGCGGGGTTAGGGTCTGATTCTGCCTTCCGCGTTCTCTTGGCACGCTAGACCAGTGTCACTCTAGGCGAAAAGAAAGCGAACGTCAAGTAGCGATTTAGAAACTTTCAAAGTGCTCGTACTCTATCCCCTTATTCTTTTCTGTGTTCTCATCGTGCAAGACGATTCATGCACTCACCATCCAACGCGCGCTCCGCCGGTGTCACCGCCTCCGCTACTCTCGCCATCTTGGGCAGCGCTTCTGCCTTGGTGGTCTGGGGCTGGATTTTTCGGGGCCTGACGACATTGCCCCCCGACCACGGGCGGCATGCTTACCAGTCCCACCCCATGGCATTTCTCAGCCTGGCTCTGTTGCCACCGCTCTTGATCGCGATAGGACTTCGCATGGGCGTTGGCCTGTTTCAACTGAAGCCTTGGGCACGCAGGGCCGCTCTCCTGTGGGCCGCCATGGCCCTCACGTTTTCTCTCTCCGTCATTGCGTTCCGCCCTTACCAGACTTTCGTGATTCCGGAACGATTTGTAAGTGACCTTGAATCTTTGAAGCAACTCCTCGCCGTCGCCCTGCTCATCTTCACTTTTCCCGTTAGCGTCTGGTGGATTTTCTACTTCACTCGACCCAGTGTGAAGTTGCAGTTCCAGCCCGCGAACCCCACGGACTCTTCTCTGGAAGCAAGCTAAGCGCAACTGGCGAGCCAAATGCGCATCTTCGCCGGCGTCGGGCTGATTCGGCTGAAAAATTGGGCCCGTGTCTTCAGCTGCCTGATCATCGGCATTCCTGTCTTCTATCGCCGCCACTTCATGGAGAGAGCTTCCGCACGCGACGCTCTGCCGCCGAGCTAGCGTCGATTCCCACCGAGCATCTCTTCTACGGGGCACCCGTTCACAGTTTGTCGTCTGTGACACCGGGCCTTCCATTCCGGCCGCATCTGTGTGTTACCCTGTAGAAGCTGGCTCTTTGCGGTCCGGCATTCGCTCCCCACATGGCTAACCGAACCGCGCTCTTCTAGAGGGGCCGCTCTCCTCTCACAGGCGTTGAGGAGTTTGTGGATGACGGGGGTTAAGCTTCGCTATGTCTACGCTTATGGATGTGCCCGCAGGTAAGACCAAGCGCGAGGTCATTGAACAAGCTGTTATTCGCTTCGCCGGTGATTCCGGCGACGGCATGCAGATTACCGGCAGCCAGTTCACCAATACCGTCGCGCTGTACGGCAACGATATCGCCACCTTTCCGGACTATCCCGCTGAGATCCGCGCTCCTGCCGGCACCGAACCCGGCGTCAGCGGTTTTCAATTGAATTTCTCTTCCGCCGAAGTACACACTCCGGGGGATGCGATCGATGTGCTGATCGCCATGAATCCAGCAGCGCTTAAGGTGAACATCGCCGACTTGAAGGCCAACGGCATCCTGATCGTCAATTCCGATAGCTTCAAAGAGGGCGATCTCCGCAAAGCGCGTCTCACCACCAATCCGCTGGAAGATCATTCTCTGGATAAATTCCGTGTATTTCCTGTCCAACTGCAGCGCTTGACTCGTTCCGCCTTGCAGCATCTCGGTCTCGACGCCAAGGCCATGGATCGCTGCAAGAATTTCTTCGCACTGGGCATGTGCTACTGGCTCTATAACCGCTCCACGGAGCCCACCGTCCGCTGGATTGATGACAAATTCAAGAAGAAGCCACTGCTGGCCGAAGCCAACAAGCTGGCCATGAAAGCGGGCTACTCCTACTGCGAAGCTACGGAAGCCTTCCAGATCAGCTATGAGATTCCACCTGCGCAGTTGAGCCCCGGTTCCTACCGTAACCTGAGTGGAAATCAGGCCCTGGCACTGGGCTTCGTCACTGCCGCCAGAAAGTCCGGACTGCGTCTGTTTCTGGGCAGCTATCCGATCACGCCGGCTTCGGACATTCTCCACGAACTCTCGCAGTACAAGAACTTCGACGTTTTGACCTTTCAGGCGGAAGACGAGATCGCCGCCATTACTTCTTCGATCGGCGCATCCTACGCCGGAGCTCTCGCGCTTACCACTACATCCGGTCCCGGTATGGCCCTCAAGACGGAGGCGCTGGGGCTCGCCGTCATGACCGAGCTCCCTCTGGTGATCTGCGACATCCAGCGCGGCGGACCTTCCACCGGCTTGCCCACAAAAACCGAGCAAGCAGACTTGCTGCAGGCCATGTTCGGCCGCAACTCCGAAGCCCCTATCCCCGTGCTCGCGCCCTCGACTCCTGGCGATTGCTTCTGGATTGCCGTTGAGGCCTGCCGCATCGCCTTGAAGTACATGGTGCCGGTAATCATTCTGTCTGACGGTTATCTGGCCAACGGAGCTGAGCCTTGGCGAATACCGAAAGAAGAAGAAATTCCTGAAATCCCCGTAAAGTTCGCTACGGATCCAGAGGGCTTCATGCCCTACAAGCGCAATCCCGAGACACTCGCCCGTCCCTGGGCCGTTCCCGGCACCAAAGGCCTTGAGCACCGCATTGGCGGCCTGGAAAAACAGGACGTAAGCGGCAACATCAACTACGAGCCGCTGAACCACGAGAACATGGTTCGCATTCGTGCCGCGAAAATCGATGCCATCGTTCAGGACATTCCCAACGTGCTGCCGGCCGGCGATCCCGAAGGCGACCTCCTCATCGTTTCCTGGGGTTCCACCTACGGCGCCATCACGCAATCCGTGAAATCGCAGCGCGCCAAGGGCCGCAAGATCGGTCATCTGCACCTTCGCAACCTCAACCCCCTTCCCGCCAACGTGGGTGACGTCCTGAAACGCTACAGGAAGGTCTTGGTCGCTGAACTGAACATGGGCCAACTTCGCTGGATGCTCCGCGCCAAATATCTTGTGGATGCCGCCGGCCTCAACAAAATTCAGGGGCGTCCTTTCAAACAAGCCGAACTCGATCAAAAGATCGAGGAAATGCTGGGACTCTAGGAGAACCGAACATGACTACGACAGCTCTCCCACCGCTTACAAAGAAGGACTTTCAGACCGACCAGGAAGTGCGTTGGTGTCCGGGATGCGGCGACTATGCCATCCTCGCCGCCGTCCAGGCCGTGTTCCCGGATCTCGGCATCCCACGCGAAAACTTTGTGGTCGTTTCGGGGATTGGTTGTTCCAGCCGCTTCCCCTATTACATGAACACCTTTGGCTTTCACACTATTCATGGACGTGCCCCCGCCGTTGCGTCCGGAATCAAGATCACTCACCCGGAACTCGAAGTCTGGGTCGCGACCGGTGACGGTGATGCACTCGCCATCGGCGGCAATCACACCATTCACCTGCTACGCCGCAACGTCGGCGTAAAAGTTCTGCTGTTCAACAACCGCATCTACGGTTTGACCAAAGGACAATATTCCCCGACTTCGGAATTTCATAAAGTCACCAAATCGACTCCCTACGGCTCCCCGGATCGCCCCTTCAATCCTGTCTCACTGGCCATCGGCGCGGAAGCTACCTTTGTGGCACGCTCCGTGGATATTTTCCAGGCACACTTGAAGGACACGCTGAAAGCTGCGGCGGCACACCAGGGCTCGGCCTTTGTGGAAATTCTCCAGAACTGCAACATCTTCAATGATAACGCGTGGATCGATCTGACAGAAAAGGACGCGCGCAGCGAGCACGTCCTGCAACTCGAACAAGGCAAGCCCCTCGTTTTCGGCAAGAATCGCGACAAGGGCATCCGCCACAAAAACGATGGCGACATCGAAGTTGTGCAGCTCGGCAACGGCGTCACCGAGAGTGATCTCGTGGTTCATGATGCTCACCATCCACGTGCCTCCTATGCTTTTCTGCTTTCGCATATGGAGCACCGCCCCGGCTTCCCCACTCCACTTGGCGTCTTCCGCGCATGGGATTCCCTGCCGCGTTACGAGGATGTGATCAATGAACAAGTGCGCGACATTATTGCCAAGAAGGGTGCGGGAAACCTCAGCCAATTACTCCGCGCTGGCGACACCTGGGAAGTTAAGTAACAGGCACAAGCCGCACACAATTCGTCCTTAGTTCACGAAACGAGGAGGCGGTCCCGAATGGGACTCGCCTCCTCCACCCTGCTTCCGATTCTCTGTCGCGGCCAACCGTCGCTCCCACACCTTCCGCGCCATCCTATCCGCTGCCGCAACCTTCTGATTCACTTGCGCCGCATTCTCTAGGTCGCCTGGCCCTCGCACCGCTCGCAATCTTCGGCT
>Ga0210406_10007593_pt1 | contig 10980 bp, 16 predicted proteins | sample IncBWC30MmetaG_FD_155454 | JGI IMG/M metagenome (GOLD analysis project Ga0210406, IMG submission 155454) | Forest soil microbial communities from Barre Woods Harvard Forest LTER site, Petersham, Massachusetts, United States - Inc-BW-C-30-M | ecosystem: Environmental > Terrestrial > Soil >... | reverse complement strand
CGAACCACGTACAAACCGTCCTTAGACGGATCGCCGGAAAGCACCGCGATCTCTGCACCCTTCGGAAAGAAATCCGGTGCCGGCGCCCATTTCAGTTGTGACGCGTTGATCGGCATCTTCATGTCGTCGGCGAGAGCGCCACTTGCGCCAACACCTGCTAAGAGCAGCGAAAGACCCATCGTTCTTGTTTTCATGATCGACCTCCTTGATGAGATTAGGACTTCCAATCAGAACCGTTCGATGCGTGAGGGACGGGTTTATCCCTTTTGCTATTTCTCTTCTTCCATCGTCACGGCCACCGCACCGATCGCAGACAGGCGAACTTGGTTTCCTTCCACGTCCGCAACAAGGTTCCGGTCTATATAATGGTGGTGGCCCTTGTGACTTCCCTCGCCGCTGTCCTTCTTAGTCAGCTTGATCCGGTTGCCTTCGATCCTATCGACTGTGCCGACGTGAACTCCATCTGCGCCGATGACTTCCATATGTTCCTTGATTTCGGGCATGTCATTCCTCCCCGTGCCTATTGGAGCCCTGCTTCGAGCGCTCGCGGATAACATCCTCGTCGCATTCGGTTGTTTTCGGTCGGGGAATGGGTTTGGGCATGCCCGCCTGTCCACCGTGTTTGCCACCTTGATCCTGATGACCCTCTAAGTCGTTTTCCTTGGGCAACTCGCTGCTCCTGGATTTTCTTGATCAGCCTTCTAATGGCCTCTCGACGCGCGCTCTTCACCGACGCGGCGAGCGGCCGGTCTTTACCGAAACGCAATAAAGGAGATGCGAGTTCCAGGCGCGTCGAGCTGCTCGGAACAGGTGGAAAACCGGAAGTTGCCCCGATTTCGAATCCCAGCTCTGTGCTATCCGCCGGAACCTGAGACGACCGCCATCGATTCGTCTCGTGCCGCGTTGGAGCAAATTCATGCTGATGACCAGGGAAAGGCGCCCTGCCTTTCGCACGATCGAGGGATGGGCAAGAGGCGTTCTGCTCGAAGCCGGCGCCATCCGCGAATGCGAGACACACAGTTGGATGCAGGACCGCGCCGATCCGCATGCCCGGGAGCAAGCGCTTCTCATCGCTCGCGAAGAACCCCCTTTAGATCTTTCGCCCGAACAGGCCGCAGCGGCAGTTCAAGACGTGCTGGATTCCATAGGTGACACCTGTCCTGAGTGCCCGCACGAATAGGAGAGCCGTTGCCGGGAGCAGTCGCCTCTACGCGCTCCGGCCATGGCGACGGTCAACGCCGGCTAGGCCGACTTCCGCTGTCGCGCCGCCGGTTTTTTGGGGGCCGTCTCTTTCGTCTGCTTCTTGCCGGCGATCGGCATCAGCATTTCCTTCTGCCCGCTCGATGCCTTTCGCGATTTCTTGGCCGACTTCTTCGGCGCCTTCGTTTCGGCTGCCGCACCGCCGACGCTCCGCCGCAGCGCTTCCATGAGATCGACGACATTCTCGCCGCGCGGCCGCTCCTTCGGCACAATCGGTTTGCCAGCACGCTTCTGATTGATGAGATCAATTAGCGCCGTTTCGTAGTGGTCTTCGAACTTTTCGGGCTCGAAGTCCCCAGACTTCTGGTTGACGATGTGCTTGGCGAGATCGAGCATATCCTTGGTGATTTTGACATCCTGGATATCGTCGAAATATTCGTTCTCGGAACGGACTTCGTAGGGGTAGCGCAGCAGCGTGCCGACCAGCCCCTTGCCTAGCGGTTCTAGGGCGATGATGTGCTCGCGGCTGGTGAGCACCACGCGCCCGATCGCGACCATGTTCATGTCGCGGATTGTCTCGCGGATGACAGAGAACGCGTCGTGGCCCACCTTGCCATCGGGACGCAAGTAATAGGGTCTGATGATGTACCGCGGATCGATCTCGTCGCGCTGCACGAACTCGTCGATCTCAATCGTGCGCGTCGACTCCAGCGCGACATTCTCGAGCTCCTCGTTCGTCACCTCCACATAAGTGTCGGTATCGACTTTGTAGCCCTTGACGATGTCCTCGCTGGCGACCTCCTCACCGGTGTCAGCATCTACCTTCAGGTATTTGATGCGGTGGCCGGTGTTCTTATTGATCTGGTTGAAGCTGATCTTGTCGGCCTCGGACGTGGCTGGATAGAGCGCTATGGGGCAAGTCACGAGCGAAAGCCGCAAAAAACCTTTCCAATTCGCGCGAGGGGCCATGGACGCGGATTCTCCGGATACGCAGGCGATTGAGGCAATGGACTCAAGACGATCATGTATGCGTCGTTCCTCCGTGGCGCCCGCCCTGCCTGCATTTAAACTTGACGATCCCTACTGTCCTACCTGAATTGACGGCCTGCGGCTTGACTCACCGCGAACAGATAAAGAACATCGCGTATGGCGGTTCAGAAATTTTGAAGCGACACCACGTCTTTGCTGAGACATTTCTGGCTGAACATATGAGAGTGGGCCTATGCTGACGCGTTTGAAGATCCTTGCCTCACCGAGACTTTGGCAAGAAATCCGAACATGGATCGCGTTTTTCGTCGTAACGCCCGTCATCCTTTTGCTTTACCTGCTCTCGTTGATATTCGCGACTATGTTTCCGCGATCTAAGAAAGCTCGCTGAACACCGTCGCTGGGAAGATCACTTCTACTTTCAAACAAAAGGAAACCAGACGATGCCGCGAGTATGTCGACACCGGCGGCTCTTGACCTTGCGAGAAGATCGCCTCGCTAGTGCTTCTGCTTGCGCCGCTGCGGCCTCACACGTTTGTGCCGCGTGCAGGTAGTCGTCGCGCCTCCTCGTTCTCGTCAGCCAGGCACTCGGCGCTCTGCGGCTCGGTCTCTAAGGTTTTCGATCTCTGCACATTGTCCATCAGCGCCGGTTGGCCTCCATAAAGTCGAGGATCGGGCCCGGTACCTCGCCGAACTCAGGGTATCGTCGGCGCAGCTCGTCGGCGATATCTATGGTCACGTCACGGGACCAGCCCTCGGTGGTGTTGAAGACCACGATACGGACCGGATGGCTATAATGGCCCTCCACTAGATCCCGGATCAGCGTCTCTCGGTCAGCGTCGTCCGCGTCGGTCTCGCGCCAAGCGCATCCAAGACGGCCACAATCCTCCAGCACGAGATAGGTGTCCTGGTCGGCCCCTTGGGGCACAATTGATGGCGAAGTACGCACCACAAACCTCCCGACTAAACTTGCGGTTATCCTACCGGCTGGTGATCTGCCGCGTCAGTTCACAATTTCTCCAGTCCGAGGGGACCATCGGGGCTGAGGTGAAGCCCGCCCGAAACGAAAAATCCGGCGGTGCTCCGCTGCAAGATCGCAATACAACGCCATTCCCTCTGCCGCATTGGTCCGAACGGAGACCACAATGAAGGGACAGTGAGGAAGTTTGAGGCGGCGCGAGCCAGCAGTCCGGAGACGATCCGGACTACGTTATGCGACGTCTTGACGCGAGCGGCACATGCAAGGTGAAGCCGATGTCGCGGTTGCTTATAACCCGACCTTACCAGAGTGGCGCAATGCCCTGTCTGGTCTTTAGTTTTTGCTATGTCGGAATCGCAACCGAGCGAGGCCGCCAGCGGCCCATCAGAGTCGTCGTTTCCTGATTGAGAGCGAAGGGCGGGAGATTGTGCGCTGCGAAAAATTATTCGGCGATCAGCGTCTGCCGACCGAAGAATGACCCCGATGCAGTGAGGCCGAAGCCAGGCTGAAGCGGAGCCGCATGAGCAGCCACCGAAAATTAACCGAGGGAAATCGAGCCAAAATTTTTTTTGGAGGACACCCTTGAAATTGATTCCGACTTTTCTAATTCGTTTTTTGCCGCTTGCGGGCGGTGCCGGGCGCCAGCTTTTGGGTCCGGCGGACTGAACCGGGCGCCGGACAGAGTATCTTGCGCTGGTGTCTTGCGCGCCTTCGTATCCATCTTGCTCCTAGGAGGACTTGGCTATGAGGACTCACGATTTTACTCCGCTGTGGCGCTCGACCATCGGGTTCGACCGTCTTTTCGATCTCCTCGACGAAACCCAGCACAGGACCGAGGATAACTACCCGCCCTACAATATCGAGCGGCTCGGCGAAGATCGCTACCAGATCTCTCTGGCCTTGGCTGGCTTCAACACGGATGAGATCGCGGTGACTGCCGAACAAAACGTGCTGACCGTGGAAGGCCGCAAAAGCGACAAGGACCAGCACGAATATCTCTACCAGGGCATCTCGGCCAGACCATTCAAGCGGCAGTTCAACCTTGCCGATTACGTCCTGGTGAAGTCCGCGACGTTCGAAAATGGCCTGCTTCGTGTCGAGTTCGTCCGTGAAATCCCTGAAGCCATGAAGGCCCGGCGCATTGAGATCGGCGCTGGCGCTCCTGCCGGGCAGATCACGCAGAAGGCGGCCTAGCCGCCTCACCTCTGATCACGTCACGCGCGGACCATGACAGTCCGCGCGCTGATCGGCTTCATGTCAAGGAGGATATCATGGGTATTCGTGATCTCGTTCCGTGGACGAAAGGCCAACAGCTCTCGACCGGGCGCGAGGCTTTCGATCCGTTTTTCACGCTACATCGCGAGATGAACCGGTTATTTGACGACGTCTTCCGCGGGTTCGGGCCGCTCGGTCGTCTTGACAATCCACTGATGGAGAGGCAATTCGGCTGGCCTCGGCTCGAACTCAGCGAAACCGACAAGGCGGTGACGGTTTCCGCCGAACTTCCCGGACTCAGCGAAAACGATGTTCAAGTCGAGATCGCTAGCGGGGCTCTTTCGATCCGAGGTGAGAAAAAGGCCGAACGCAAAGACGAATCGAAATTCGTCAGCGAGCGCTATTACGGATCGTTCGAACGTCAGATCCCGCTGGAAGGCGTCGAGGAAGACAAGGCCAAAGCGGACTTCAAAAATGGAGTCCTGACCGTGACAATTCCGAAGTCCGAGCGGCCGAATCCGAACGTCAAACGTATCGCGATCAACACCAACTGAAGCTTGAGAGGCGGCGGTGTCGCCCCCGCCGCCTTTCGACTTAGTCTCATATCACCCCGTCTCTCGATGAAAGGAGCAGAAGGAGACAGAACATGAGCCAGGCAGATCGCAACGCCAACTATGTTGAGCCCGTTTTCCACCCCGTATCTCATTACGTCTCACCCCACGATGTCATGAACGATGCCGGTCTTTCGACAGATGAGAAGCGAGTTATCCTCTCGTCATGGGCGTCGGACATCTATGTCGTCGAATCGCACCCGACCCTTCGCGAGGTCCCGGGTGTCCCGCAGAGACTCCATCTGGACGATATCCTGGCGGCACTGAAGCAGCTGGACGACGAGAATGACCCGCCCCCGAGCGGGGGCTTGGCCATGCGTCCGCCTCGTTTAGGCAAGCTTGAATGTACCGCTTCAGAGCAGCCGCAGCGTATCATCGGAAGGCACACGGTGCCGAGGCGGTATCCGCCGATGCCAGCCTCGGGCACATCGAGCGGATCACGGTGGACTCGCGAAGCAAATGTGCGGCGATACCGCAGGCTCCTCAACACTCAGCTGACTGATGTTGAACGCACCTTCATAGAGCGGCGGCTCGCTGAAGAATTGCAGGGTTGATCGGTCTTCTGAGTCAGCTTTGAATCAATGGAGCTCGCGATGTCGAACATCGATGACAGTCTTGAGCGAGATCAGATCCGTGCGAAACGACATTTGGCGCTGTCGTAAACTGCTCCAAACCGATCTCCCCAATGACGAACGGGAAATGATCAAGAAACGTCTGCTTGAACGGCACTCGGTCTTTGAGATGCTGCTAGCGTCGACATTCCCTTTGGCGTTGAACCGCGAAAGGAGTGCGGGAGAGACTAGACTTAGACAGAAGATTGTCCATTCGGCCGGATCATGAATGCTGATGTCGTCAATCAAGGATTCGCGGGGAACCGAGTGAGAGGGAAACCGTTCGTAAGGAACGTAAGAACTGGCCGGCCATGGGGAAAGGACACAAGCGACTACAACCGCGACATCGAAAGTACAGATGAGCCAGAGAGGGACGGACTGCCCTGGTTGGTGGTCTTGGAGCGAAGCGCAGTAATCGTAGATCATCTGGAAGGAAAAGTGAATGACTGCAGCCTCGTTGACTCAGGTCAAGATGGGTACCGAAGCGCTTGCTCTCTGCATTGCGGGAGTTTTGTGCGAACGCGATCCATCGCTTCTAGCCGCATTCCGAGAGAGCGTACAAATGCTCTATCGCGTTCTCGATGATCGCGGAGACCAGGAAGCGGCGGCAATGGTTGCCGCATTTGGGAGAGCGCTGGTTGATTCCGCATTCAAGAGTCCTTCCGACTAGTCGATACTAGAGCCACATGACAAAACTTCCTATGACCACCGCGGGTCATATCGCCCTTCAAGATGATTTGAAACACCGGATTCGAATCACGCGACCTCGTCTTGTTCAGCGAATTCAGCAGGCGATCTCCGACGACGCGAACCTGGTTGAGAACTCTGAATATCACGCTGCGCTTGCGGAGCATGATATGAACGAGACTCGAATCGCCCAGTTGGAAGATAAACTCGCGCGTGCCGAAATCGTCGACGTTTCCAAGCTTTGCGGTGACACGATCAAGTTTGGTGCCACGGTGACGCTCATTGATGAGGACACTGGGAAGGAGCGGATCGTTCAGATTGTCGGCGAGCCCGAGGCGGACGCGAGCGAGGGCGCTGTTAGGCGCATCTGCGGCGTTGCTGACCAAACCGGCGCCCGCGCCGGTTGCGATGTTCATAAAAACCTCAGGATCATTAAATGCAGAACCCAGAGCAGCGAAACAGGGGAGCCTGCAACCACGATAACATCACGATCGAGACGAACGCGCTTCTTCTTGCCCTCCGGAAGCCAGATGACCGCCTGCCACTTGCGGCTGTCGCGTCCGGCAACGGCCTGCAACAGATTTCTGGCCTGAGCGACGGCGGCGCGGTTGCGCTCGGTGTTGTCCCACGCCTGCCAAGACTTGATCTCGACCACGAAGCCGTGTCGTGAGGTGCGGATCAGCATATCGACATTACCGACGCCGGAAACGAACGGCGGGGTTTTATCGACCGACCAGCCGAGAGGCAGGATGCGTTTCAACCGCGAACGCGCGGACGTTTCAACGCGGTGGCCGCGATGCCGGGCGAAGCCACGCCGCCAAGAGGAACACGCAACCAGAAACGCAGCAATGGCACCGAGTGCAAGAATGAGCGCAGCGAGGCCGCTATCACCCTGGGCCCTGAGTACCAGACTGTACAGAACAGCGCCGCTAGCGCCGATCAAGCACGCCGGAGCCTTGCGGTAATCGCGCCACCATGGCCGGAAGGGCTTCTGAGGCGGGTTCTGATCGGTCATTTGCGGACTGTAGGAATCGCCGAGTCCGCCGTCAAACCGGAGGATATCTGAAGCGGTGTAAGGGCAACGGCAAAGGTGATAGCGCACCACGCGAACATGAAAACGCGATGATCGAAGGCTAGGCCGGTTCTGCCGGCGCAGCCTTCGAGCTCGATCCGCCCTCATGCGCGTCAGTAGAAGCTCTGGAAGCCGTCGGGATGCCGGCCCGCTGCAGCACCCGGATTTCGCGCTCCTGGCCGTGGATGTCCTGCACATCCGCGATCTTATTGCAGCCGAGTTTCGCAGCTCTCACCGCGCTCAGATCCTCCGGTGCGCCACCGGACTTCCGGATCGGCTTGGCATGCCCGAATTCGCCGGTCGCCGACCAACTCTACGACGCATCGACGGCGGGATTGGGCGCAGGCGGTTTATTTGGTCCGCGCGGGGGAATTTCATCAAGCGTTTTTCCAGGCAAGTTGTCCGGCGGCGGTGCGTCGACCGGTTCCTGCAGCGGAGGTATGTCAGGTCCTGGATTACCCGGCGGGTTTTCGGGCGGCGGCTCGGTTGGAATGCCGGGCGGCGGTAGTGGTATCTCTGGAGGATCGATTGCACCAGCGCACTCTCGCTCGAAATCGGGCAACTCGACGGCGCGCAATCCGTCAGGAGTAATACCGCCTTCATCCCGCTGCGCGTGGTCGTGGTTTTGCCCGCTATCCCCCACCACTATTGGCCGGGCTTGCCGGCCGGGCGATTCAATTCGGTGAAGGACTGAACGTTTATGGCGCATAGTGAGATGTCGCGGCCTCGCATCGATTAGGGCGCGGTAATGAGCAACATAGTCCTGCGCCATTCGTTCAGCCGTGAACCGTCGTTCAAACCGCGCGCGCACCCCGTGGCGGCTCAGTTTATCGAGACGCCGGATTGCCTGCACCGCCTCTTCTTCCGTCTCAACGACGAAACCGGTGATTCCTTCGTCGATGACTTCCGGTACCGAGCCGGATCGAAAGGCGATGACAGGCGTCCCGCAGGCCATCGCTTCGATCATGACCAGGCCGAAGGGTTCGGGCCAGTCGATGGGAAAAAGCAGCGCCGCCGCGCCTGCAAGAAATTGCTGCTTTGTTCGATCGTTGACCTCACCGATAAGCCGGATATCTTGGCCATCAATTTGGGGCTCCAGTCGCTCCTTAAAATAGCGTCTCTCTGCCCGCGGCAACTTCGCTGCAATCCGAAGCGGCATTCCTGCGGCGCGAGCGATCCGAATTGCAGCTTCGGGACCCTTATCGGCAGTGAGCCGCCCGAGGAACGCAAGGTAGTCTCCCCGTTCATAACTCGGCTGGAACAGATCGGCCGGAAGCCCATGGTAGATCGTCCCTAGCCATTTGGCCTTGCCTAGCGGCAGCCGCTGATTGTTGGAGATCGAAACGAAGGAAGCAGTTGCAAAAGCCCGGACGAGATGAGGCAGACCAGGCAAATCAAGACGACCATGCATCGTGGTCAGAAACGGCACGTTCAGCCGTTGAAGTAGTGGCAGATGCATCCAGTCGATATGCGCGTGTATCACGTCAAACTCGTTGGCGTGCTGCGCCACGGCTTCGAGCAGCGCGGCGCAAGCGGCTGTCGGGTCGGTACGTGGCCGTCCGAGGCGAAGCGCTTGAGGCCACGCGGCGTAGAGCTTTGCGCGGGTGCGGGAGTCGCCACTGGCAAAAAGCGTCACCTCATGTCCGAGACCGACGAGTTCATCGACCAGCCAAGCGACGACGCGTTCTGTGCCGCCATAGAGTTTTGGAGGAACGCTTTCAGCCAAAGGTGCGATCTGCGCAATGCGCATCGTTTTTAAACCCAGTCCCTGGGCGTCGGTCGTTCTCGATCCGCCCGCCTTCTAGAACAAACAACCTGCCGTGATCTGAGTTCCAAATGCGGCAACGAGGGATTTCTGAGCACGTGGGAGTCTAGACCTACAGGCTCATCCCGAACGATAGAGGCGCTGCTCGCGATTTTTCAACGCGCCCGGCTGAGCGATCGATCATCGTGCGGCACGGCGACGGAAGGTCGATTAGGCACCTCTCCGTACCTTAGGCGTTGTTCCGTCATGACCGATGATTTTTCCGCTAGACCGCCAAGAATCCTCACGACCGAACTGCGACAGGCGCGAGACGCCCAAAGGGAGGCTGAGGCCAAAGAAGCCATGCGCGACCATGAGATGGCGCAAAAGGCCTTCCACGAGAACCGCAAACGCCTCAAAGCGCTGCGCTTGGCGCGCAAAGCCGCTGCAAGCAAGTGATCCCGGGAGGGTAACCAGGATGACCGCTGGTCGATCGAGCGACAGGACGCGACCGTCCGAGATGCGCTGCGATGTAGCCGTGATTGGTGCAGGCACCAGCGGATTGGCGGCGGAGCGCGCGGCACGGCAAGCCGGCGCCAAGACTCTGCTGATCGACGACCGCTTCGCCGGAACAACGTGCACGACGGTGGGCTGCATGCCCTCGAAGCTCTTGATCGCCGCGGCGAACGCCGCAAAGAGCATTCGAAAAGCCGCGACGTTCGGAATCGGGGCGCTGGAACCCGCCATCGACGGGCACGCCGTCATGGCCCGCTTGCGCAAAGAACGCGACGGCTTCGTCGCCGCTACGTTAAGGTCGATCGATGAGATACCAACCGGCATATGCGTACGGCAGCGTGCCCGGTTTACCGGCAGAACGACTTTAACGCTCGGTGACGGCACCACCGTTTCAGCAAAGGCGATCGTCATCGCGACCGGTGCCCGCCCCAGCGTGCCGAAGGTTTTCGAGCCCTTGGGCGATCTCGTCCTCACCACGGCCGTATGCGGGCCGCTCGTTGGCTCTCGTCGCTGCACCACCTGTCGCGAACGGGTAGCGGATGCATCGGCTCGGAATGCCGTCGTGACCAGCATCATGGCGGCGAAAACTGAAGGATTAGTTGCGGTCAGGCGGTTTCAGGATGCGTGAGACCGTTTACGCCGCCGCCGGTTCTTCGCGAAAGGGATCAAGGCGCTCCAGGATCCGCATCACTTGTGGCGATGACCACTCGCCGCCGCGGGCGGTTGGGATGCCCGCCTCGTTCAAGCCCGCTGCAATGGCCCGCAGGCTGGTTTTCCCGGCCGCCTGTAGTTCCCGGATAATGGGGGCGAGATCGGCAGCCCTCGCTTCGGTACGCTCGTGTAGCACCTCGGCAGACAACTTGCGCATGCGGGCATTCGGAACGAACCCCCGGAAGCCACCGAGCTTGGTGCCGCGCTTCTTGGCGGCTGCCAGCGCCGCCGTGGTTCGCTCGGAGATGCGCTTCGCTTCGTCCTGTGCGACCACAGCCATAATGCCGACTGTGAGCTGGTTGGCGTTCGGCATGTCGGCGGCGACGAAATTAACGCCAGCCTCTTGGAGACCGAAGAGGAAATGCGCGTTGCGCGACAGGCGATCCAATTTGGCGATGACGAGCCGGGCACCATGCAGACGGCACGCTGCCAGTGCCTTTTCCAGCATGTGCCTGTCCGTCCGCTTGCCGGACTCGACTTCGACGAACTCTTTGACCAGCGTCCAATTGCCGCCGTTCAAGTAGTCCAGCACAGCTTGGCGCTGCGCTTCGAGGCCAAGACCGCTCCGACCCTGCTTTTGGGTTGAAACGCGCAGATAGCTGATGAATTTGCCGCTTGATGCCACGATCTTTGTAGCAGTAACGAGA
>Ga0210406_10007592_pt1 | contig 10980 bp, 8 predicted proteins | sample IncBWC30MmetaG_FD_155454 | JGI IMG/M metagenome (GOLD analysis project Ga0210406, IMG submission 155454) | Forest soil microbial communities from Barre Woods Harvard Forest LTER site, Petersham, Massachusetts, United States - Inc-BW-C-30-M | ecosystem: Environmental > Terrestrial > Soil >... | reverse complement strand
CAATTTCCGCGGCCCAAAGCAGCTTGTCGAACGAAGTGGACTGCGGCGAGCCAACCATAGGAATGGCGAGGTCCATGAAATCGGGATACGCGACGGCCCATTCGAACGTTTGCATCCCGCCCATGGAAATGCCCATGACCGCGTGGAGATGCGAAATGTGCAGCACCTCGGTAAGGACACGATGCTCGGCGTCGACCATGTCTCGAATCGTGAACACTGGAAACTTCATGAGCGGCTGCTTGCTGCTGTTTGAGGGCGAGGACGATACGCCGTCTCCGATGGCGTCGACCAGCACAACAAAATAGCTCGTGGTATCGACCACCTTGCCCGGCCCGAGAAATTGCAGCAGATCCTCGGATTTGCCGCCCAGCCAGCTAGGCCACAGGATGGCGTTCGACTTCTCGGCATTGAGTTTGCCAAGTGTGCGATAGCCAATATGAAAATCCTGAATCACGCTGCCGCTTTGCAATTTCAGATCGCCAAACGCCGCGAATTGCTGCGCGCCCTGCGCCGGAGAAGTTTGCGCATGGGCCGCAGGAGTTCGCCATGCTGCTAAAACCAGTAAAATGCAAATTGCGAGTCGATAGTCGTTTCTCATGACGCGCATTTTACTCGATGTCGCGCGAGACCGGGCGCTTTGCAGTTTTCCAAAGCCTAAGCCTGGATGTATGCTGCAAGACTCTGCGATGCACCTTTAAGAACCGAGGGAGGATGGATGCGTAGGATTCTGCTGCTAGTTTTCTGTGTGCTCGCCATTACGGTGGCCGCGCCGTTGGTTTTTGCCGCTCCGGGAGCGGTGCGCTGCGGCAAACTGCTGGATGTGCGGTCCGGCCGGATGCTCACGGACCAGTTGATCGTGTTCGATGCGAATGGGACGATCACCGCGGCGGGTCCGGCGGCATCCACTTCAGCGCCCGGAGGAACTGCGCCGGTCGATTTGTCGAACGCGACGTGCCTGCCGGGCTTGATCGATGTGCACACGCACCTCACTGGAGATCCCACCAACAACGGCTATCAAGGACTCGGCATTTCCGTTCCGCGAGAAGCCATCATCGGCGCGAAGAATGCGCGGCGCACCTTGCGCGCGGGCTTCACCACCGTGCGCAACGTCGGTGCGAGCGGCTACACGGATGTGGCTCTGCGAGACGGCATCGACGCCGGAGATATCGAAGGGCCGCGCATGCTCGTTTCCGGGCCGCCGCTGGGGATTACCGGGGGCCACTGCGACGACAATCTTCTGCCGTTCGAATATCACCACAAAGCCGAGGGCGTGGCTGACGGGCCGTGGGCCGCGCGCGCGAAGGTGCGCGAGACAATCAAGTACGGCGCCGACTTGATCAAGATATGCGCTTCGGGCGGGGTGTTGAGCAAAGGCGACCAGCCGGGAACACCGCAATACACGCTGGAGGAGATGCAGGCCATCGCCGAGGAAGCGCATAAGTTGGGACGCAAAGTCGCCGCGCACGCGCACGGCACGCAGTCCATCAAGGACGCGATTCGCGCCGGCATCGATTCGATCGAGCACAGCAGCTTGATCGACGATGAAGGGATCGCGCTGGCCAAGCAGCACGGCACGTACCTGGTGTTCGATATTTACAACGACGATTTCATTTTGCAGGAAGGCGCGAAGGCCGGAATGCTGCCGGAATCCATCGAGAAGGAAAAGAAAATCGGTCGCTTGCAGCGGGAGAATTTCCGCCACGCGTTTCAGTCTGGCGCCAAGATTGCTTTCGGCACGGACTCCGGAGTGTATCCGCACGGCGACAACGCCAGGCAATTCGGCAAAATGGTGGAATGGGGGATGAAGCCGATCGATGCCATTCAAGCCGCCACGATTCGCGCGGCCGATCTGATGGGCTGGTCCAGCAAAGTGGGCGTGCTGGAGCAGGGCCACTCCGCGGATATCATCGCGGTCAGCGGCGATCCGCTCTCCGACGTTCGCGTGCTGGAATCCGTGAAGTTCGTGATGAAGAATGGCGCTGTCGTGCGCAACGATTTCGGCGCAAAATAAAACGAGCGGCACAAATCGCGCTGCCGCTCACGAGACATGCTCGCGATTGTCTTGATCGATCATCGCCTGGCTCTGCTGGCGCTTGCCGCGCTGCTGATCGCGGCCGCGGCGCCTTTGGCGTACGCATGGGCGAGACTCTTGCCGGAAGAACCGCCGCCGTTTGAAGTCCGCGCCGCTAACCTTCCTCCTGAGGATTTTATTGCGAGTGGGAAGAGTCCGATGAAAAAGGATCTCTGGGCCGTGTTACTGCTGGTCTGCGTGACGCTGAGCTACCTTCTGCGCTTTCCGGGATTACCCTTGGCCGCTGGCCTGCAATGGCTCTCCACATTGCTGCCGATAGAATATTTTACTTGGGCTGTGCTCGGAGCACGCTGGTTCTTTATCGTCGTGCCGGGATTGGCGGCGGCGTATTCCGCGCTGCGGTCAAACCCGATGCGCATTGCTTTGATTGCCGGAGGGCTGCTCGTTCTGGCCCTTTGGTTGGTCAGCCCAATGCTGCGTGCAGCGATTGCGACCGCGTGAGAGCAAGGGGCGCAGCGCGCTGCGGCCACCGGGAGACAAGTCCGTCGCTTAAGCGGTTGCTGCTTTCACTTGGCTCAGCGCCGAGGCCACTTCTTTCACGTCCGGCACGACGGGAATGTCGTAATTCTTGAACCACGCCACTTTCCCTTGCTTGTTCACAATGGCGATGGCGCGCCCGGTTATGCCCTTGTCGGCGAGATAGACTCCGTATTTTTCGCTCATCGCGCCCTTGGGATGAAAATCCGCGAGCAACGAATATTTGATGCCCATCTTGTCGGCAAACGCCTTGTGCGACCACGTGCTGTCCACGCTGACGCCCAGCACTTCCGCATCGAGCTGGTCGAACGACCGCATGTCGTTGACGAAGCAAACATGTTCGTTCGTGCAGGTCGGGCTCCAGTCCAGCGGATACCACACCAGCACCACGTTTTTCTTGCCCGCGAAATCCGCAAGCTTCACTTCCTTCTTGTCCTGGTTCTGCAGCGCGAAATCCGGCGCGGTTTGCCCCACTGCTATCGCCATGTTCTTTCCTCCGATCGATGTGGAATCGACGCCACTATCTTATCCAATCCACCCACCCTCGCCAAACGGCACTGCGCGTTCGCGCCGCCGTGGCCGGCCTTTTTTGGGTGTACACTTCTTTCCGAAAATCTGCCGGCCGATGATGCCATGCCTTCCGATGCAACTCGCCACGCGCCGATGATGCCGTTGCGCGCACTAGTCGATCGCTATCTTTCCGCTGCCGGCGGCTTTGGTATTCCCGTGGCCCTTTCTTCGTTTGCACTTTCCACCGGGGAAACCGAACGGTTGTTCTCCAGTTTCGACGAGGACTATCACATCTCGCGCTTCTTCCATTTTTCCCAGGACGCCGGTACGCCATTCTCCATCAATGGCTTTCCCGCGACGCACGTTGCCATCGATGCGGAAATAGAATCGATCCTTTAGTTAGCGGAAGTTCCTCGGAAAATTACACCTCGCAAAGATGCGTGATTCCCGTTTAACCGGAGCGCGCCAACGAAGCACCTTTGGCGCTCAGGCGGCGCGAGAATTTTTCGTGTTCCTCCCGGAGTTCCCGAGGGAGACGGCTGCCGAATTTATCGAAGAATTGTTTGCTGTCTGCGAGATCTTCTTCCCAGTCTTCGGGGTTCACACTCAGAAGTTCCTCAAGCGTTTCCGGCGAGATTTGCAAGCCGTCGAGCGTGAGGGCGTTGCGCGCGGGCACGAATCCCACGGCGGTTTCTTCCGCTGCGCCGCGGCCTTCCACGCGCTCGAGAATCCACTTCAACACGCGAACATTTTCACCATAGCCGGGCCACAGGAATTTTCCGTCGGCGCCGCGGCGGAACCAATTCACGTGGAAAATTTTGGGCGGGTGCGGGATGCGCTTGCCCATTTCCAGCCAGTGGCGGAAATAGTCGGCCATGTTGTAGCCGCAAAACGGCAGCATGGCCATGGGATCGCGTCGGACGATGCCGACGTTTCCGGTTGCCGCCGCGGTCGTTTCGCTGGCCATGTTGGCGCCGACGAAGACACCGTGCTGCCAGTCAAACGATTCGTAGACCAGAGGCGCGACACGCGCGCGGCGTCCGCCAAAAATGAACGCGGAAATGGGCACACCTTCCGGCGCCTCCCACTTTGGTGAAATGGAGGGAGATTGCCTTGCGGGGACGGTGTAGCGCGCATTGGGATGCGCCGCCGGTCCCTTGGAGGTGTCCCACTTTTCGTTTTTCCAGTTGATGAGCCCCGCAGGCGGTGGGCTGCCGATGCCTTCCCACCAGGGTTCGCGGTCCGACGTCATCGCCACATTCGTGAAGATCGTGTTTTTGTGCAGCGCCCCCATGACATTGGGATTGGTGAGCATGCCGGTCCCTGGCGCAACGCCGAAGAAGCCGGCTTCTGGATTGATAGCGTGCAGAAAGCCGTCGCCGGCGATTTGCATCCAGGCGATGTCGTCGCCGACGGTCCAGACGCGGTAGCCCTGGTCCTGCAGAGTCGAAACCATCATGGCCAGATTGGTTTTGCCACACGCGCTGGGGAAAGCCGCTCCCATATAAGTGACTTTGCCGCCCGGCGATTCGAGGCCGAGGATAAGCATGTGTTCGGCCATCCAGCCTTGTTCGCGGGCCATATAACTGGCGATGCGCAACGCAAAGCATTTCTTGCCGAGCAGCGCGTTGCCGCCGTACCCGGAGCCTACGCTCCAGATCAGCTTTTCCTGGGGAAAATGCGCGATGTAGCGGCGCATAGGGTCCAGATCGCCGAGGGAGTGCAAGCCCGGAACGAAGTCGGAGGAAGAGCCGATGCGGTCCAGCGCGACTTTGCCCATGCGCGACATGATGCGCATGTTGGCGACGACGTAAGGACTGTCGGTGACCTCGACTCCGGCTTTGCTGATTGGAGAATTCACCGGGCCCATGATGTAGGGCACGACGTACATGGTGCGGCCGCGCATGGCGCCGTCAAAGAGCGCGCCGATTTTGTGCTTGGCGGCGCCGGGGTCCATCCAGTTGTTGGTGGGGCCGGCATCATCCTTGTCCGGCGTGCAGATGAAGGTCAGGTGCTCGGTGCGCGCGACGTCATTGGGACTGCTGCGATGCAAATAACAGTTTGGGTAGGTTTTTTCGTTGAGCGTTTCGGAATCGCCCGCGCGAAGCATTTCGGCAAGGATGCGCTCGTTTTCCGCCGAGGAGCCGTCGCAATACACGACGCGGTCGGGCTTGGTGAGCCGGGCAGCTTCATCAACCCAGTTTTCGAGTGGAGTCCCCACGATGCTCCTTCTGCGAGAAGGCCGGCGAGCGCCGCAGATAGCGCGTCAAATCCATTGCCGATGACAGGTGACCGCTTGTGAGCCGCAGCTACCCGCATGCGGCGAAGCCAACCGGACGGCGTGAGGTGGGAACTTCAAGCCAGGCTGGCAGGGCGGTATGCAATCGACATTGACAGTGTATGTTACCGGTCGGCGAGTGCGCAAGACGGGGTGCAACGCGCCCATGTTTACCGGAGCCGGTCGGTGCGGATCGCATCGCTGCGGGCCGCTGGCGTCAGTTGGGTTTGCGGTCGAGGACGGCGGCGGCGAATTCCTCGGCCGTTTTGGGTAGCGGCTCCTTTCCTGGTGGAACGGGTTGCGGTGCTGGATTTGCCGCGGATTCGGCTACGGCTTGCTCTTCCGCTTCCTCATCGTCATAGGTGTAGTGCTCGTTGTCGTAATCGATGGCGGGGAGGGTGCGCAGTAGGAGGCTGCTGATGTGGGCGAGGACGGAGGCGCGGCGTGGCGAGATGCGTCCTTCGGCGAGGAGATTGTAGAGAGCGCCGAGGGAGTTGTTGACGCCTTGGGGCCTCTGGAAATCGAAAGCGTCGCGGGTAAGCTCTTCGCGGAAGTTAACGGCTCGCTCTGTCGCAGCGTGGTGAGGGCAGAGCCCGGAGGAAGGGTCGCTGGCGAGGGAGCGGCATTGCCGTCCTGCTGCGGTGCGATGCTGACAACGGGTGGTGCTGGCGACTGGGTTGGGTGATTGAGCTTGCATGGTTTTGTCCTGTTCTGGGGGCTGGAGGTTCGGTCTGGAGGCTTGAAGCGGGAGGCTTGGAGCCGGCAGGGATATCCCCACCCCGGGTGATTTGCCACAAGAGTGTGGAATTGATTGAAAACAAGGGAGTTGACCGCTTTGGCGACGACAAAGAGTTTGTAACAGTGTGGTGATAAAGGAGATAGGTCGGTTCGGGAGGGTTCCGTGTAGGAATTCGAGATGCGAAGGGCGCATTTGAACGCGTCGGAAAGGCGGGATTGGGAAGGGAGGTGTCCGCGGGAGGGAGCGGGACGGGCTGGAGCGCGATCTTCACGTCTTTATATAGCACAAGACAGGATGGTTGTCAAGAGAAATCTTTTACTTGTAAGGTACTCGTTCGAACGGCTTGCTAAGTCATTCAAACGGGGAGAGTTGCAACGAAGCTGGGGTGGAAAAGTAACCGTTCAGAGACCGGGAGCAAAAGCGATGTTCGGTTTAGGTGCACGTGGCCGAGATTTTTCAAGACTCGACAGAAAGTTCAAACCCGAGCCAAAGGAACCGAGGCATGCGGCAACCCGCAAATTTCACCTCTCCGGTTGGCGCGGCAATCAGGCATGTGGATTACTTCCGAGTAGCCCGTAATCCGGGCACAATCCAGAGGGCGGCAATGGTCAGCTGCGGGGAGAACCCTACCATGTGTAAGGCGACTATTTGGCAAGTGAGACAGATTTTGACGGCTGATTCGGTTTGCAAATCGCTTAGGTTCGTTGACTTGCTAACGCAGCCAACCTAATATCGCGCCCATGTCAGAAGCCCAGTCCTTGATTGGCCAAACCATTTCGCACTATCGCATTTTAGAGAAGCTCGGCGGTGGCGGTATGGGTATCGTGTATAAGGCTGAGGACACGAATCTTGGCCGCTTCGTCGCGCTGAAATTTCTGCCTGATCACGTCGCGCGGGATTCGCAGGCGCTGGAGCGCTTCCGTCGGGAAGCGCGAGCAGCCTCCTCTTTAAACCATCCCAACATCTGCACGATCTATGAGATTGGAAACCACAACGACCAATCCTTTATCGCCATGGAGTATCTCGATGGCGTGACGCTGAAGCATCGCATCGCCGGAAGACCGTTGGATGTTGAGACTGTGCTATCCCTTGGAATTGAGATCGCCGATGGGTTGAGTGCCGCTCACGCGCAAGGTGTGATTCATCGCGATATCAAACCGGCTAACGTTTTTGTCACCCGACGGGGGCACGCCAAAATTCTCGACTTCGGCTTGGCCAAAATCATGTCATCGAAACCCATATCATCCGGTGCTGATAGCCTCGCCACACTCGCAGTGGATACAGATCACCTGACCAGCCCGGGCAGCACCTTGGGAACCATCGCGTATATGTCGCCCGAGCAGATTCGCGGCAAGGAACTCGATGCCCGCACAGACTTGTTCTCTTTCGGCGCTGTGCTGTACGAGATGGTGACCGGCATGCTGCCCTTCCGGGGCGAAACTTCCGGAATCATCTCCGATGCAATCCTCAATCGGCCCTTCACCACTCCGCTGCGGTTCAACCCGGATCTTCCTGTCAAGTTCGAAGACATCGTCAACAAAGCCTTGGAAAAGGATCGCGACCTGCGCTACCAGTCGGCGTCGGATATTCAGATCGACTTGAAGCGGTTGAAGCGCGAGATCGATTCCGGCCAGTCATCTTCGGGATCACGTGCGTCTTCCGTCGTCGACACCGCCACAGCCGCCGCCGTCTCCCATCCCTCGGTCACAGCTGCGGCGGCCGTTCCGATGGAGAGTACCGGGACCGCCAAACCTGTCTCCGCGAAACGATGGCCCCTGATCCTCCTCGGCGCGGGCTTCATCACGGGTGTGGCGCTTGTTTTTGCGTGGATGCGTCCGTCCGCTCCGCCCAGAGTCTTGTCTTTCACCCAGATCAGCAACGACGGGCGCGACAAACCTCCCAATTACTCTGTCGACAGCATCCCGCCCACTCTCGTCAGCGACGGCTCGAGGCTTTATTTCTGGGAATCGGGTCCTGGCATTTCGCAGGTTTCGACATCAGGTGGGCAAACCGTTCCACTGACCAGCGGATTTCAGAACGCGTACGTCAACGACATTTCGCCGAAAGGGTCGGAATTGCTGATCGGGACTCCGAACCCGCAGAATTACTACGCGAACGCGCTATGGATTCTGCCGCTACCCGGCGGGTCACCGCGTCGCCTGGCGGACATTTTTGCTCAGGACGCGACATGGTTGACGGACGGCTCGAAAATCATTTATGCCAACGAATCGGATTTGTATTCTGCGAAAATAGACGGCAGTGATAAGCGCAAAATCACGACCGTGGCCGGTCGTGCGTGGTGGCCGCGCGTGTCACCGGATGGAAACCGCGTCCGATTCTCAGTGTTCGACCCGCATACCTTTCGGAGTTCCATGTGGGAAGTTTCGATGGACGGAACCCACGCGCGTCCTCTCCTGCCCGGCTGGAGCGCGCCCCTCCTCTACTGCTGTGGCAACTGGACTCCGGACGGAAATTACTTTGTGTTTCAGGCGACTAGCAACGGCAGAACAGATATTTGGGCCATCCACGAAACGGGATTACTTCAAAAATCGCAGCCCAATCCCGTGCGGCTGACAACAGGTCCGCTGAATTACTGGGCTCCGCTGCCGAGCAGAGACGGAAAGAAGATCTTCGTGGTCGGCGAGCAGCCTCGCGGCGAAGTCATTCGCTACGACGCCAAGCTCCACCAGTTTGTCCCCTATCTGAACGGTATCTCTGCCGAGCAAGTGAGATTTTCGCCGGACGGTCAATGGGCTGCGTATGTAACTTACCCGGAAGCAACTTTGTGGAGAAGCAAGGTGGACGGCAGCGAACGCTTGCAGCTTACTTTCTCTCCTCAACAAGCTGGCCTTCCCCGATGGTCGCCGAACGGGAAGCAAATCGCATTTATCGCGGCCACGGTCGGACAGCCCTCCAAGATACACGTCGTTTCTGCCGACGGCGGAGCGAGCGAGGAAATTATTCCCAAGGAACCGGTGCAAAACGACCCAGCGTGGTCTGGAGATGGAAATTCAATCATTTTTGGGGAATCACCGCTTGGCCAGTTGGGAGCTCTCCACACCAACGGCCTTCACATTGTGGATCTGAAAACGCGCCTGGCCTCCATTATTCCCGGCACGGAAGGGCTCTGGTCGCCCCGTACTTCGCCTGATGGCCGCTACTTGGTCGGACTCTATGCGGATACTCAGCGGCTCATGCTCTTCGATCCGAAGACCCAGAAAGCCACCGAACTGGTAAAAGAAACTAATGTTGGCTGGCCGGAATGGTCCCGGGATTCCCAATACGTCTACTTCCAGTTGACCTCCGGCGCTGCTGACGGTGCCAAACTGGTTAGAGTACGCATCGCCGATCGCAACCTCGAGGAGATCAAGAGCCTGAAGGACATCCGGCAGGCCGGGTTCTACACCAATTGGTGTGGCCTGGCTCCCGATAGCTCGCCTCTGACGATGCGCAATGCCGCCACCCAGGAAATCTACGCCCTCGACGTCGACCTGCCTTAAACCTATCCGCGGTTGTCCGTCCTGGTTTGGTCGCCATACTCGACAGTCTCGGCCTCGCGAGCAGATTCTATGGAACGCAATGCTGCTGACACTTATCTGCGAGTGGATGTGTGGTCGGCAACTCGGAAGCTATCCAGAAACAGGGTTCGGGGGATCGACGGGAGTTGCGGGGCTACTGAGGACGGGAGAATCATCGCCCTTCTTCGTCTTTCTTCATGCCAAGTCCTGCGTTCCGAAGCGGAACTCGCTTACGATGGCATCTTCCGCGTCGGTTAGTTGTCGAGGGCCGCGCGCGTCAACCGCGAACACATACTATCCCGTACCATCAAGCATGGCGCACTTGGCCGCTTCTATGGGTGTCTGGTGTCGATGACGGCGGCGACGGTGACTCCAACTATCTGGCCGAGATTTTGTCCAGCTGCGAACGACACAATGTGCAAAAACGACAAAGATCGGGGGAACGCTCAGAGTCGGGCGGCTTCGTCTAGGAGCGTTCGACCTTTGGCGTCGACTGAGCTCCTAATGGTTCGCGGAAAGGATCCATTGGAATCGGCGCGTACTCGACCTCGATGATCTCGAGATGCTCCGTCTTTGCCGGCGCGCGCAGGATTACGCGGTTGCCGGGGCTCGCCTTCATCAGCGCGTTGGCCAGAGGCGAGCGCCAACTGATGTAGCCGCGGTCGAGGTCCACCTCGTCGATGCCGACGATCGAGACCACGTGTTCGAGACCAGCGGCGTCCTTATAGGTCACGGTTGCGCCGAAGAAGACGCGCGCAGCGGCTGACCCTGGCCGCGGAGCAGCGGGATCGACGACCACGGCCGCGTCAATGCGTTTCGTGAGAAAGCGAATCCGCGAATCGATCTGGCCTAACCGTCGTTTGCCGTAGAGGTAGTCGGCGTTTTCACTGCGGTCCCCGTTACTAGCGGCCCACGCTACGACCTCCACGACCGCGGGCCGCTCGCGCTTCAGTAGGAACTCATGCTCGTCTTTCAACCGCTGCAATCCGGCGGGCGTGATGTAGTTTTTGAGCGTCGGCCCCGCTGGCTCCGGCCGAGGTCCTCGGAGTGGTCGCTTTTCTCGCATTTGCCAATCTGCCATGGGATTTCGTGTACTTGCGGATGACCCAATCTCGGAGGATACGCGCCTCGGTCCCGATAATTCCTCGCCCTTTTAACGTGACGTACGCGGGCTAGATGTCGAATGATACATCGGTCTTTCCTGTGGCACTCTTAGAAATGCAGTGACCCGTCCGATTGGAATTATTTCGTCAGTTTGCCTTTTTCATTCTGAGCTGCAAGCCCATATCGTATTGCCGCTTCAAGCGTATCGATGTTTATATCCTTTAGAGCTTTAAACCGAATGCAATATCCGGTCACGCTCGCC
>Ga0210406_10007591_pt1 | contig 10982 bp, 17 predicted proteins | sample IncBWC30MmetaG_FD_155454 | JGI IMG/M metagenome (GOLD analysis project Ga0210406, IMG submission 155454) | Forest soil microbial communities from Barre Woods Harvard Forest LTER site, Petersham, Massachusetts, United States - Inc-BW-C-30-M | ecosystem: Environmental > Terrestrial > Soil >... | reverse complement strand
GGTGCGAGGTCGCTGGATAAAGCGGTCGAGGTGCAGAACGAATATGCCAGGGCGGCTTACGAAGATTATGTGAGCCACGCGACGAAGCTTGGCCAGCTCTATACCGAATTGGCCCAGGAGACGTTCAGGGCGTACCAGGATTTCGCCGCGAAGGCGACGCCAGTAAGGTGATCGCCGGCTCAGCACAATCGCTGACAGTATCAGACCGCCTCATTACATAGGCGGCTTGTTTTTTGGTGCCACTGCAGTCGCCCGATAGTTGTCCACCATTGCTGGTGGGGCCTGTTCTCAGCGTGTGCCCGTTAATACAGATTGTAAATGTGGACCTTAGCCAGCCACTTCCCGTTCGGCTGTTCTTCGAAAATACGAACGCTATTCCCGCCCACCTTCGTCAGTTCGCCGTTATCCTTGACAACGTCGAGCGTCCATCGAGCAGTTTGATAGACATATTTACCGTCACGTTCGATACTGACGATTTCTATGGCGAAATTTTTCCGGTTTCCAGCCTTGATCAAATCGGTCCAGAATTGTCCGATCGCTTCGGAGCCATTAATCGGTTGTACGCCCGGCGGCATTACGACGGCGTCCTTAGTATACAGTGCGGGAAACGCCGTCCCGTTCCTGTTATTGTATGCCGCCGACCATTCCTTGTTCGCCGTCTCCATTGCAGCCCTGATATCTTGGGCCCACGCCATCGGCGCTGTTAACAGAACTACTAAAATAGCTAAGCCAACTCATGAGAAAACAAGCGCTGTAGTGCGATCATTCGAGAAGGGTGTACCCTTTGATAGCGAAGCGACGATCGGTGACCTCGTAAACGCGGCTTGGCGCATTTTCCGTTTTTCTGAGAACAATAAGTACGAGCAGCAAGGAAGATCTCCTGTCGGGTACTTGGCTGACTTAGTGATGAAGTCAATTGAAATATATGAGATTAGGAAGCATGTGATATGATGGTGGGCGCTGAAGAGCTAAATGGAAGAATTAGACTTGGGATGTCAGATCCGACCAATGGCATACTTATTGTGCCGACACCAGAGTCGACTGGCGGAACGTTATCGGAGACCGCTTCGGTCGATTTGAGGCTGGGTCGCTGGTTCCTCTCCGTACAACAAACCAAAACTAGCGTAATTAATTTAGGACAAGCTCGGTCGTCGGAGGAATTTGAAGCAGCTGAAGGCAGAATGTTTTATGTGCCATTTGGTTCTACGTTCGTTGTACACCCGGGCCGTTTTGTACTGGCTGCGACGCTCGAATGGGTTCGCGTCCCGGAAACTCTTGGTGGATTCATCACCGGGAAGTCGACCATTGGGCGGCGAGGTTTGATTATTGAGACCGCGGCAGGCCTACATCCTTGCTTTTCTGGCTGCATTACCCTCGAGTTGGCGAATAGCGGAGAGGTGCCAATTGCGTTAGTTCCTGGCATGCGGATCTGCCAAGTGTTTTTCCATAAGCTCACCGCCGCTTCTCCGCAGGCTCAAACTCAACTCGGCGGTTGCCGCAAGCCTAGTTTTGGACCCTACAAATTGGACAAGTTGCTTGAAAATGCGGCCAATTTTCACAAGAAGTTGGGAGGCGATGGCGATCACCTGATTTGAGTTGAATGTGTGACCCAACGACAAGACGTTGGGCAACCCTGCGCCACCACAGCCGATTGCAGGTCGCCTAGTTAATGCCCACCACGCAGCTTTCCTCAACCAGCGGTAGCCACCTGGTTGCCAGCCGGCCTCTCACCCTGCTAGCCGGTCAAAATAAGCCCCGCCAACATACTGAGTTGACGGGGCTATTTTGGTTGCGGGGGCTCGCAACCACCTTTACCGAACACGAACCGAGCTGAGGCGTCATTCCGACCAGGCGAGACATACTTAGCATGCGGCGAAACGGCCATATTGGCGTGTGATCCGCGGCGATTCCGCGGTAGCTGCGCAACTGCATTTGATACGAAAAGCCTCGCCCTTCTCGATGACGACCACCGTACACTCGCGGGCCTGCCACAGAGGAATATCGCAAATCTCGTGCATGAACCGGAGAAGGAGTTCGGCCTGATCCCATCGTCGGAATCCGCTTGCGCGCGCTCTGCTTGTGACAACCGATCGCCAGTCAGATTGCCGGTCATAGCGCCACAGCGCCTGACCGCCTTGATGTGCATGTCCATGACGTGCTTCTTTCTCGTGAGAGGAGGACTACACGTCGCCGCCAAGAACTTCCTGGCCACAGGCTGGCCACGAGGAACCCGGCACACATCTTGATTCAATGGGTTCCGTCCGCCACCTTACTCCCATGTGCAATCGCTTCCGCTCGATCAAGGAATGGTCTGACATCCCCCGGCGTTTCCACAGCGGGCCGCGGCTCAACTTCGAGTTCAATCCGAACGTTGCGCCGACAGAGCTAGTGCCGATCCTGGTTGCCGGGCAGAGCGTCGTTCTCGCGCGCTTCGGCATCAACCGGCTGGGTTCGGGCGATAAGCCCCACCCGCCATTGCTGAACGTCCGGACGGATGGGATGCGGAGGGGACAGTTCCGCAAACATCTCAAGGAACGGCGCTGCGTCATTCCATGCGGGGGCTTTTACGAGTGGCGCGATGAAGGTGGCAAGCAGCCCTATTACTTCAGCCGCAAGGACGGAAAGCCGCTAATGCTGGCGGGCATCTGGGAGATTGCCGAGTACAAAGGCGACAGCCGGATTGCATTTGCCATTCTGACCGACGAACCGAACGAGCTCGTCGCCTCGTATCACGACCGGATGCCGTTCGCGCTCGCGGACGACAAGGTCGACGCGTGGCTCGATCTCGCCAAAGAGTTTGCGCTCGATGAGTACTTGCTGCTTGACCTCCAACAATTCACGGTGCGTCCGATGGACCGCGCCATGAACAATGTCAGACAAAAGAATCTTGCCGCCATTGATCCCGAGGCTGCGGCGGCCTGAGATGGAGCCTGCCGCGCAAACTCGTCATGCCCAGTTGTCGCTCGAGCTTGCACTTTCTTCGTTCAATCTGGCATGACGCGATCGAGAAGTTTGTAGAATGCAGGCCCATGATTGTCATAGCGAAGATGACACAGCTCATGCATAATGACGTAGTCGATGGCGTCTACAGACGACCTGATCAGCGAGCGATTTAGAACTAGCTTGCCGCCCGCCGTCATTGATCCCCACCGCTGTTGAAGCTGCCGAACGACGATTCCGGTTGGCTCATAGTCCTCCGGCTTGGGAAATCTCTGCTGACACTGAATCAAGCGCTCGCGAAACTTGGTGTGAGCCCGAGCCAGGTACCACTCCTCGACGAGCTCCTTGGTGATGGCGGAGTCTTTCGGCCTATGCGACTGGACAACCAACTTCCCGCGATAGAGCTTAACCTCCTGCTGAAGATGGGACACCACTTTCAGCTTGTACTGACGCCCCAGGTACAGATGAGTCTCTCCTGCCACAAATGACCGGCGCGGCGTCCGGGGTTGGAACTGGGAGAAGAACTGAAGCTATCGTTGAATCCACGGTGCTCGCTTTCGAACCTTTTCAAAGATTTTTTCGAGAGGAGCGTCAACGGGTGCGATGATCTCGATCAGGTAAGAGATGAATTTTCGCCAGTAATTGCATTTTTGCCAGTAGTTGCATTTCGCCCGCATTGCCTCATAGCAATCCATGGTCGGAAGCACGCTTGTCATGTCAAGCGAACAGCGCTCGCAAGGCACTACGCTTTCGAACACATTTCAGAAGGAATCGGCACCGCAGGTCCAAGCCATCCTTGATCTATCCGACTCACGGTCACGAGCAGCGCGCTGTCCCGCAAGCACTCAGCTGAACCGCTCCCAGGCTGACTGGCGCGACATTCCCAACGCGGCACCAATCTGGGCCCAACTCACTTCGCGAGATCGTAGGATATCCACCACCTGCTGCAGCTGGTTACCCCTCCCTTGGATGGTGTCTTCGATCGGTTGAAGACGTTCAAGCAACCGCTCTGTCGGCAACTCCTGGGATAGGACGGTTTTCGATGGGCCACGCCGCGGACCCGCAATGATCTCATTGCACAGCTCAACGCACTCATCGCAGATGTATACAGCCGCAGGACCGGCGACGAGTCTTCTCACCTCATGCTGTGATTTGAAACAGAAGGTGCAATAGAGAATCTTCTTTGGCAAATCGCCTCCGGGTGTCGGTAAGGGTGGGACCGTCTGTTCGTTTGTAGCTGCCGTCTCTGCCATGGTCATGCCCTTTCTTTTGAGGCCAGTTGCCATCCTGACAGTCAGGTAACTCCTGACAACTCCGTTTGTCAAGCGTTTCCTGACAACATGGACGTAGTTTGGGCATGGCGAGAGGACCCTGATTGTCTCGTTATAGGTCCGCGGCTTCGGAGTGACAGCGACCGAAAGGCGTGCGACAGCGACACGTTGAGGTTAGCTGCCAGGCCGTGATTCAAGCCTCCAAACCGGAGACTCGAATCACGCGCTACGGCGAATATCCCTCCAAAGAGCAATCGGAAAGAGGCGCTCAGCTTCAGCCCGTATCTCTACCGAGCTCGAAATCTGGTCGAACGGTTCTTCAACAAGATCAAGCACTGCAGGCGAGTGGCTACTCGCTACGACAAGCTCGCGGCCAACTACCTCGCATTTATCCAACTTGCGTCCATTAGGTTATGGCTGCGCATTAATGAGTCCACGACCTAGCTGAGGGGTTGCGATCAGCCAAGCAGCCCTAACTTAGAAACATGGTTTTCAGAGTGTAAGTTGCCATGAAAGTTAGCTTTGATTGGTCACGCGGATCATTTATGCGTTCTCTCCCGCGATGTTCGTTTTGAACGAATGGCTGGCGTTGGGCTGTTCCGCGATTGTAATGTGACCTCGACGGTATCGTACGGCTTCAAGAACGCATCCCTCGCGGATTCACTCGGATCGGGAACGGCGACGTAGTCCAACGTGATCTTGCTCTTGGTTACTGCGATCCTGAGATAGCCATGTTGTGAATCGTTGAAGTTTTCCAAATACTCAGGCTCGCCGTGAATTTGAATTGGAAGTTTCTTTTTCTGTTGAGCTTCGTGGAACACGTTGCCTAGCACGTGTAGACGTTTGTTATAGCCGCCCGCGCCCGCCACGATGAATGGAACGCTCTTCTTGTCGTGGAGTGGAGCTGAAAAACGCTGATAGTTGTGCACATGCCCCGTCAGCACTATGTCGGGGGCACGATCGGCAGTCTCACAGCAATGTTCAAGCAGGTCCTTCAGGCGCGTGCTGCCGGGATGCGGGCCATAAGCTGAATAAATCGGATGATGGATCGCAAGAATTACAGGCAGGGAAGGATCGGCCGCCTTGAGTTCCGAGATGAACCACGAACGTTGAGTGTCGCTGACTTGGCCTCCTTCCGGACAATTGCTGTACATGCCTATGATCGTCACCAATGACGTGTTTAGTGTCCAGAACACATTCGGCTGCGTCATCGTGCGGCGCGGCGCATCGCGATTGTCGGGACTGATGACGGCCGACTGGGCACAGAAGTTGCGAACGAACGCCTGCAGGCTGGATTCCCCCGTGGCCGGATTTACATCGCCGTCATGGTTCCCAGGGATGGCTACGATCGGAGCGTGGTAATTGAGATAGGGCTCGTAAAATTCCGGCCAGTAGTTTGCGCTTTCTCCGTCATAATAGACGACATCGCCCAAGTGATAGAAAAACGAGGGCCGATCGGGTGGCTTGCTGTATGCCATATCGCATTCCATGAAGCGCGATACACCCTCGATGTACGTCGGAGTGTTCACACCACCGGTATCGCCGACGGAATGAAACACGAGCTTTCCGCTGTTTTTGATGCTTGTCACCGTGTCTGCATCGAGAATCGCATCGAGACTCATTCGATAGGGAGGCAGCCCGGGCGCCGGCGGCAAATCCCGCCAGGGCTGCAGAGGATGTTTGTCGGGGTCCACAACTGTATGGAATGCCGGCGGCACCCGGTCGGGAGCGAAGGGGTGGCCATGACGTGTTTTGGGCAAGTTTCGATGGTGAGCAGCGAGATCCGCTTGCGTAAGTATCGCGTGTTTTCGAGGCGGAGTTCTTCTTTTGGCCATAGCTTGACCCTGTTCTGCACAATGCGCAGATGACTACGGTGCGCCAATTACCTCTCGACCATAATACAATCTACACGTGTTTGCACTAACCCGACCACTTCACCACCGATCACCGAATAGCTACGCTGCCCGGCCCGGTGGTTCGACATCTCACGGGGCGATGTTCACATCACTTCGGCATCTGCCTCAGCGCGCGCACTCCGGTAATCCAAGATAACCTCAGCGACCCCCTCTACGCCGGCCCGGCTGATGGGCGAGGCAGCGCCCCAAGGGCGATGGTGCTGAGATTGTGAGCAGAAAGCTGCCGGAAATCTCAGGTGTGAGTCTCATGGGCTGGAAAACGTATTTCCTGGTGACCGGAATAATCTTCGCGTTGGTGGCGCTGGCCCATGCGCTGCGAATTTATATGGACTGGCCAGTCCTGATCGCGAGTTTGGCCAGTGCCGAAATCAGTTAGCTGGATCGCCCTTATCTTCGATGGCGGCTTCGCTCTTTTCGCGTTTAGGCTCTTCGCACAAAATGAGAAGCACTGAGACAAGGGAAGAGCATGGATAGTTGCGGACAAGCCGCCAAGCTTGCGGTTCGACGATCCCGTGGTGGCGACTGGTTTGGCCGCGGCGCCCGACGCGCTTTAGCCGATCGGCTTAAATTGACGTGACCGTGCTTCGTCGAGTGCCCGCTCGATTAAATACCCTGTGTGTCCGTCTTCAATTTCATCCGCAAGCGCCAGAGCATCCTCAAGATATCGGATCAGTTGGCCGCGTTTTTCTGCGTCATCCGTCATGTCAGGGGGCTACCTTAGTGGGCGCTACGCAACATAAATGACTTCTACTCCGAGCGGATCGAAGCACATACTGCGGTCGAACCGTCCCTCGGGCATCAAGTGACCTGTCTCGGGTAGCTCGATTATCAGATCGGCGGTTTCGTGTGATCTCACTCGATTGTGATACATGTGGATAGAGCGGTTGACTTCCTTTATCGGTGCCTCTTCCTCTAAGTGAAACCCCTCATGCCAGATGTAGACGACGAATCCTCTACCCCATTTCGTACTCGGGGCTACCTCTTCTAGACAGACCGCATCAAGCACTGCCACACGCCCTGAAGCGAACGCCTGCGCAATGGCACAGTCAAATTCCGACTGCCTCATGCACTCGCGGTATGAAGGAGGCGCGTCAAACTTACTAACGAAGTGATCGCCCGCGACGTGCTCTCCGCCTATCAGCTTTACGAGCAGCTTTGCCATGCCGGTCTTGCCGACACCAGCAAAGCCTTCGAGCCGAATTGGCGTGGGACTATCGGCATCCCTCCAAAGCTCCACGACCTTTTCCGCCGCAGCCTCGAACGTGGGACAGCTCGCTACCTTCACGGTCAGCAATCGCTTAAGCAGCATCCGTCGTGAGTTGAATTGGCTCGACGATCAAAGGATCATCATTCTCCGGCTTGTTGACTCGCGTTGAGATCGGCCACATGCGCATCAGCTCAGACGTCTGAGCTGATGCGCATGTGGCCGATCTCAGCGTTTCGGGACCGTTGCCGCCCGTAATCGCATGTGAGATGGATTTAATGTCCGTTACAACGCTTGGCCCTTTCTTGCGCAGGGAGGTTGCAATGATCACTGCTGTTGTTCGCTTCCGGCTCCCGGAAGGGACTACCCGTGACGACGCAAAGGCTATGTTCGAGAAATCTGCACCAAACTATCGCGGCGTCCCCGGTCTCGTCAGGAAGTACTATCTCTACGGAGACGATCGAACTGGAGGAGGCGTTTATCTTTGGAATAGCCGTGAGGCCGCAGAGCGGTTCTATTCTGAGGCGTGGAAGAGCACGATTGCCCAGCGATATGGGGCGCAGCCGGAAATCTCATTTTACTACACCTCGGTCATCGTCGAGAACGTGGATCAAAAAGCCAGCGCCGCGTGAGGGCGGGATCGGCTTTAGCTAAGCGACAACCATCCCGCGCCGGGACGCCTGCCCCGTCACACCACGGGATCGTCGGAGTAACCCACGGCTTATGGTCCGATGGTTTAATGGTGGCTGAGGCAGGCGCGGTGGTCAGAGCGTGAATCCCCTCCCCAAATGCCCTGTCTAGCCCAACCATTTCACCACATGACCACGAAACCACCGCGCACTCCACACGGAGGATCGTACGGCGGTAACCCACGAGGTAACCGATCCGCAGGGTCATTGGTCCCGTGGTTCAATGGTGGATAAGGCAGCAGCGGTCGGTTAAACACTGCGCCCCGCCCTCGCTCTCTGCTTAGCCGGACCATTGCATCGTTCGACCACGGCACCGCCGCGCCACGGCACCAGAAAGCGCCCTCTTCGCTCGGCGTCTCACCGCTGCATCAATAACTCGCTCCGGTATTGGCGCGTCTCGCCTCAGGCCGCCTCCGAGAGAGGCGGCCTGAACTCTTGTTCGCCGTTCTACACGGCGGCAAATGTCAACCGACGTGGGCGGCGCGCTGTTGGACTTCTGCCTCGGCAGAGGCCTTGGGCTGCGTGGGAAGCGTTAGGACAGTTGCCTGCTGCCCTTCACAGAGCCGCGTCAGCAGAACGATCTCGCCATCGGGGAATTCGAGCGCGTCATGATTGGTGTGAAGCGCGCCCTTGTTGATCTGGCGAAAGATCGCAACGGTGTGGCCGGTACTGGCACGAAACATGAGGGTAGTCTGATACTTGACGGACGTCTCGAATGCCAGTTCGGTACCAGGAAGTACGCAAACAGCCACCGAACAATCCTCCGGCGCGGCAAATCCTCGTGTGCCGGTGCCGAAGTTGTGTGTGACAAGTTTTTCGCCCACTTTGGCTAGGCGTGTTCGCACACTGTGCAGACTATAGTCGCACATATCAGGGACCTCCTCACTTAGAAGCCCCCCATGGCTGCAATGTTAACAGAAAAGACGCCGCGACGCATCACGCGCCAAGGGGGTGGTGGGTCAGTAGTTGTGCACGCCAGCGTTTGGTAATTATCCGCTTGGCGACGCGACGAAGTGGCGTATATCCCTTGGGGCTCGGCTATAGTTCCGCTACGGGATAAGAAGAACTCTTGAGTGTGACAGCGTTGAGGCCCGTGCCAGAGGAACCGATCGGTTGTATAGTCGAAGCGCGAGGGGACCGGGGCTGATAGGCAAACTTCAGCAACGGAGGCCTGCCGTGAAAGTCAAAGACGCAATGCACAAGGGCGTCGACTGGGTCAGTCCAGACACGCCAGTGACCGAACTCGCAAAATTGATGTGTGAGCATGACATAGGCGCCATTCCCATTGGAGAGAACGACCGGCTGATCGGCATGGTGACCGACCGTGACATCGTCTGCAAAGGATTGGCGCAGGACAGCTTCGATCTCCGCCGTGCGACGGCGCGCGATGTGATGACTCCAGGCATCCATTGCTGCCGAGATGACGATGACCTCGCCAAGGCAGTGCGGCACATGGAGAAGCTGCAGGTGCGCAGGTTGCCTGTGATCAACAAGAGCAGACGGATGATAGGTATCCTTAGTCTGGGTGACATCAGCAATTCGGCGCCCGGTGATCTATTGTCCGAATGCGTCAGGAGCGTGTCGGCTCACCACTGAATCATGTGTGATGCTATTTGCCCGGCGGAAGACTCATGTCCGCCGGGCGTGCTCCATGTCGATGGTCCGTAGAACCGACACACCTGCATCTCGGGTGAGACATCCTATCGCGCCGGAACTGTCGCGAGTGTACATTGACCTGCTCCAATTATTGTCGTCGCAATGCCGTCTTTCGTCGTTGAACCTGCATAGGTCAGATTGCCGTTTTGGCGATCCAGCTCGTAGGACACATCGCCGCTTACAGCGCTGATCCAGCGGTCATCAAAGCGGCGGACATCGAGGTTCTTACCGTCTGCCAGCGTGACAATTTTTGTCGCCTCATCAATCCAGAAGCCAAAATTCTCTTCAATGCTCGATGAAGTAGCTCCTTTTGGCGCGTCTACGATGGTCACTTTTTTTGTTACACAATTAAGGTAGTTGCGGGCTAACGCGGTCTCCTCCAAGACGGCGAAAGCCATCAGAACGAATACGCATTCCAGAATAACGCTTTTCATTGCTTCTCCCGTCGAGTTCGATCGACCAGGAGTCAAATAAATGTAGCACACTCACCTGCGCCGTCGTCCGCCGGGTAGAAAAGTGCTAGGCTGATATCGGCAGTAAGGAGGCCCTTATGCGATATAAGCCCAAAAGCACTGCCGCGCTCCACATCGCTCTTGGCGGTTTGCCAGATAAGATGCGAGTTGAGGCAGACCAAAATCTTGGCGTATCTGCACACACTGTTGGCGAACTTCGGAAGGTAACGGCGTGGCCCGAGAATTTGGTGATAACGACGCCAGAGGAGCGGAGTCCCGAAAGCGCAGTAAAGGTGAGCAAGGCCAGCGTGGCGACGCGCACCTCGCCGAAAACATAAGTGCGGTCCGAGGGATGTGCTGTTTCAAACGCGTGAGCGCGATCACGCTTAGGAGCGCGCCTGTGGCTGCGCGATCGGTTCAGCTAAGCCGCGTCCGGTGCAAGTTCGATCGGCTCGACAATCGAGGGATCATCATTCTCCGGCTTGTTGACGCGCGCGGAAACGGCCGCATTAGGTCGCGTGGGTCGGGCTCTTCGCCAAGCCAGCGCGCATAATCAGTCGGAGCCAGAATGACCGGCATCCGGGCATGGATATCGGCGACCAGCTCATTGGCATCCGTCGTGATAATCGCAAATGTTCGAATCCATTCGCCCGACGCCGGCTCTTTCCAGTTCTCCCAAATGCCCGCAAGACGGAAGGGGGCGCCATCCTTCATGGCAATTGCATAGGGCTGCTTTGCCTTCTGTCCCTTAATCGCCTTCCACTCGAGCGACGCGAAAGGCAACGAAGCACTCACGACTGGGGCGCGCCGCGGACAGGGGTCGCGTTCCAACGTCAAAGTACCCCCCCTGGGTG
>Ga0210406_10007590_pt1 | contig 10983 bp, 8 predicted proteins | sample IncBWC30MmetaG_FD_155454 | JGI IMG/M metagenome (GOLD analysis project Ga0210406, IMG submission 155454) | Forest soil microbial communities from Barre Woods Harvard Forest LTER site, Petersham, Massachusetts, United States - Inc-BW-C-30-M | ecosystem: Environmental > Terrestrial > Soil >... | reverse complement strand
CAGGAATGCGAGGTTGGCCGCGGGGGCGGCGGCGAGAACGAATTGCGCGGGCGATTCGCGATGGATGCGCAGGCAAGCCTCGCGCAGGACCGGGAGGTGCTGGCGAAGCTCGGCGGCGCGGCTGCCGGGAAGGATGGTGACAAGTTTTTTCTGGGGATCGAGGCTTTGCTCGCGGAAAAATGCGTGGCGATCGAGCGAGGCGTGCACCGCGCCGACCAGCGGGTGGCCGATGAATTTCACGGGGACGCCGGCATCGCCGTAGAATTTTTCTTCAAAGGGGAAAATGCAGAGCGCTTGGGAGAAGCGGCGGCGCACCACACGCACGCGCCAGGGACGCCAAGCCCAGAATTGCGGGCAGATGTAATAAATGTTTCGAATGCCGCGACGTTTGAGTTTTCGCGCGAGGCGCAGGTGGAAGCCGGGAAAATCGGTGAGGATGGCGAGGGTGGGTTTGCGGCGCGCGGCTTCGGCGACGAGGTGGCGCATGGCGCGCATGAGCGAAGGAAGATGGCTGAGGATTTCCGTGATGCCAACGACGGAGACTTCGGCGTAGTCGGTGACGATTTCGACGCCGGCGGCGCGCATTTGCGGGCCGCCCATGCCAAAGATTTCGAGATCGGCGCGCTGTTTGAGGGCGGCGGCGAGGCGAGCGGCGTACATGTCTCCGCTGGCTTCACCGGCGGAGAGCAGAAGAGAGATGGGCGGCATGCGGCAGGGAAGCGCTTAGTCGCTGGCGGGAAGGGGCAAAGGCAGAGGCGAGCCGGGTTGCGGGCGCGCGGCGTCGGAGTCGTCGGAAAGGTGCAGCTCTTGCTCTTTGTACTGCAGCTGGTAAAGGCGGTAGTAAATGCCGCGCTGGGCCAGAAGCTCCTGGTGGGCGCCTTGTTCGCGCAGACGGCCCTTGTGGAAGACGAGGATGCGGTCGGCGTGCTGAATGGTGCTGAGGCGATGGGCGATGACGAGAGCGGTGCGGCCGCTGAGGAGGCGGTCGAGGGCATCGCGGATTTGCAACTCGGTTTTGGTGTCCACGCTGGAGGTGGCTTCGTCGAGGATGAGGAAGCGCGGATTGTGCGCGAGGGCGCGAGCGAAATTGATGAGCTGGCGCTGGCCGACGGAGAGCGTGGAGCCGCGCTCGTTGACGCTGGCGCCGACGCCTTCGGGGAGCGATTCGATGAAATCGGCGAGGCCGATTTCGCAGATGGCGGTCTCAACGGTGTCGCGGTCGATGCCGGGAGTGCCGAGGCGGACGTTGGATTCGATGGTGCCGGTGAATAGGAAGGGGTCCTGAAGAACGATGCCGAACAGGCGGCGGAGATCCTGGAGATTGATTTTGCGGATGTCGATGCCGTCAAGCAGGATTTGGCCGCGCTGGATGTCGTAAAAGCGGAGCAGGAGAGAGATGAGCGTGGTCTTGCCCGCGCCGGTGTGGCCGACGATGGCGAGGGTTTGGCCGGGCTCGACGCGAAAGGAGACGTCGCGGAGAACCCAATCGTCTTCGCGAGGATTCGGAATGGGGCGATAACTGAACCAGACGTTCCGGAATTCGATTTCGCCGCGAGGATTTTCGAGGCGAACGGCGTCGGCGGGCGACGAAACGCTGGCCGGCTCATCGAGGAGCTTGAAGATGCGCTCGGAAGCGGCCATGGCGGACTGCAGGATGTTGAATTTTTCGCTGAGATCCTGGATGGGACGGAAGAAACGCGTGGCGAACATCGTGAACTCCGTCAGAACGCCTAAACTGAGGGCACCCGCAAGTACGCGATTGCCGCCGGACCAGTAGATGAGGGCGATGGCAGCGACGCTGAGAATTTCGACGGCGGGGTAAAAAAGCGCGTAGGAGAGGATGGCGTCGCGCCACGCGAGCATGTTCTCTTGATTGCGCTTGGCGAATTCGGCGCGGGCTTTTTGCTCGCGATTGAATAGTTGCACGATGCTCATCCCGGAGATGTATTCCTGCAGGAACGAGTTGATTCGGGCGATGGCGGTGCGGATGTGGCGGTTGGCGTCGCGCACGTAATGGCGGAAGACGAAGGTGACGACCAGGATGCAGGGGAGAACGGCAAGGGTGTCCAATGCGAGGCGCCAATCGATTTTGAAAAGCACGGCGGCCATGACGGCGAGGAGGAAGAAGTCGTTAATCATGGTGACCACGCCGGCGGCGAAGAGATCGTTGAGGGCGTCGACGTCGGTGGTGACGCGGGTGATCAGCCGGCCGACGGGGTTGCGGTCGTAGTAGGTCATCGGCAAGCGTTGCAGGTGCGCGAAAATTCCAGTGCGCATGTCGTACATGGTTTGCTGGCCGACGCGCTGCATGATGCGAATCTGGATGTATTGGGCGAGAAAATCGAAAATCAAGACCAGCAGGTAGACGACGCTGATGATTCCGATGCCGCGCCATGCGCCGCTTTCCTGCAAGCGGCCGCTGAGAGCGGGCGAAAAGTAGTGGTCGATAGCCCAGCCAAAGATTATCGGCGGACTCAACTCCAGGGGCGTGACGATGGCCACCAGGGACAGCGCCAGGATGACGCGCCATTTGTATGGCCGCATATACTGCATCAAGCGGCGCATCAAGCGCGAATCGTAGGCTTTGCCGAGTGCTTCTTCTTCGTGCGGGTTGCTCATGCGCGTTCGAGCTCTTCTTCCAGCAGCTGCTTCTGATACAAATCCGCGTAATAACCGCCGCGAGCGAGGAGTTCGTCATGCGTGCCGCGCTCGATGATGCGGCCGTCCCGCAGGACAACGATTTGATCGGCGTCCTGCACGGTGGAGGTGCGGTGCGAAATCAAAATGGTGGTGCGGCCGTGCATGATGCCACGGAGGCGAGTGAGAATGCGTTCCTCGGTTTGCGTGTCGACGCTGGAAAGGGAATCGTCGAGGATGAGGATGCGCGGGTCGCGGATGACCGCGCGAGCGATGGCCGTGCGCTGCTTTTGTCCGCCGGAGAGCGTGATGCCGCGCTCGCCGACAACCGTTTCGTATTTATGGGTGAAACCCTCGACATCGGAATCGAGGCTGGCGATTTCGGCGGCTTGGCGAACTTGGTTGAGATCGTAATTGGGCAGGCCGAAGGCGATGTTGCCGCCGACGGTTTCGCCGAATAGGTAGGTGTCTTGCGGGACGTAGCCGATGGAGCTGCGCAAGGTGCCGAGCGGCCACTCGCGGATGGGGCGGCCGTCGATGAGGAGTTCGCCGTCGGGAGCTTCCCAGAGGCGAGCGACGAGCGCGGCGAGCGTAGTCTTGCCGCTACCGGTAGGGCCGACGATGGCGAGCGTGGAGCCGGCGGGAATCTTCAAGTTGATGTCGCGAAGGACAGGACTTGCGCCGTGGCCATTGGACTGCGTGGCCGGAGTGGCGCCGTTGCCGGAGATGTTGGTGGGAAAGGTGAACGTGAGGTTGCGGAATTCGACTTCGCCGGCGATGGGCGCATTCGCAGCGACGGCGGCGTGGCGGTCGTCAATCTGCGGCTGCGCGCGAAGGATGTAGTTGAGGCGGCCCATGGAGGCTGCGCCGCGCTGGAAAATGTTGGTGACCCAACCGAGGGCGATCATGGGCCAGACCAGAAGGCCGAGATAGCTATAGAAAGTGACCAGCGCGCCGAGGGAGATTTGGCCGCGAAGGAGTTGATGGCCGCCTTGCCACAGGACGATGAGGAAGGAGGTGCCGATAAGCGCCTGAAGCGAAGGCATGAACATGCTCCAGGTGCGGATGAGTTTGATGTTGCGGGCGACGTACTCGCGATTGGGCTCGTCGAAACCGCGGATTTCGGCTTCTTCCTGGGCATAGGCGCGGATGACGCGGACGCCGGAAAGATTCTCCTGGACCTTGGCGGAGAGCGTAGCCAGCGCAGCTTGAATGGTTTCGTAGAGATCGTGGATGACTTTGCCAAAGTGGCGGACGGCGACGGCCACGACAGGCACAGGCACCAGCACCCAAAGGGTGAGCGAGGGAGAAAGGCGCCACATTATGATAACCGCGAGGATCATGGTTACCAGCGTTTGGCCGGTGTACATGATGCCGGGGCCGAGGACCATGCGGACGTTATTGAGGTCGTTGGTGGCGCGGGACATCAATTCGCCGGTGCGGTTGCGGACGTAGAACTCCGGCTCTAGGAGGAGCAGACGATCGAGGAGGCCGGCGCGGAGATCGAACTCAATGTCGCGGGAGACGCCGATGAGCACCCAGCGGGTGGTGAAGGACATCAGGCCCTTGAGCAAAACGCAGATAATAAGGATGAGGCAGTAGATGCCCAGAGCGTGGCGGCTGTGCGGGGCGTAGAAAGGAATGTCGCGGCTGAGCCAGTCGCCTGCGAGCGCTTTAGCGTGCGAATTGCTTTGGAATGGGCGAGCGCTGCCCGCGAGAATGTCGGTCATGATGCCGGTGGCGAGCGGGATGATGTTGCCGACGATGCTGGTCAGCGCGAGAACGAGCAGGCCAAGCGCGATCGCGGGGCGGTAGCGAGCGAGATAGGGCACCAAGCCGAGCAAGTTTGTAGCGCTGGAGGTGTGCGCCTGCGGTGGCAGCGATTTTTTCGCGGCGGCCGCGGGCTGCCCGGATTTGGTGGTGTCGGTCATCGCAAACTGGATCGCGCGGTGCTCAGGGACGGAGCCTCGTTCAGGAAATTTTCATACGAGCGGTCGAGGGACTGGTAGCGTTTGGCACTTGAGTTCCAGCGCACGCCGATGGGGAGCGTGTGAGTATCCACGGCGCCCTTTAACGGCGTGAAGTACAAGGCCAGCCCTTTTTCGGGATCCTGCTCGTAGGCCAAGCGCCAGCCGGTCACGCCTCCGATGGGAGTGCCGGGCAAAAAGCCTTTGGCATTCTTCAAGTGTTCGTCGCAGCGCAAGATTTCCATCCAATGGCCGTCCACGTTTTCCGAGAGCACCGCGCGGGTGACAATCGTGCCGGGCAGATTATTTTTCGACGATTTGGGGACAATGTTTGCAGCGAGAAATTCCTGCTTGCCGTTTTTCGCCAGTTCGCCAAACAGCAGCACGGTGGTCTCTTTGCCGAGCAGCGAATCCGCCGCGGATTGAATGTCCTCGGGAACGGCGGGCGCTGCCGGCTTGGCTTCCGCCACGGGTTTTTCCGCGGGCGCGTCGCTACAGCCAGCCAGAAAGCACGCCGCGAGAATGCCCAACGCTGCGTTCCGTCGAATCGTACGGCCAACGGCCACTCGATTCCTGGTGAATCCACTGCCCGTCCCTGAAGGTAAGGACGGCATGGCTGCGGGGTCGTTAGCAGATGTTAGGAAACAGTCGCTTTCTATAAGATTTTCCATAGTAGAGGCGTTACTACTCCTTTTTGTCCGGCAACCGGCAAGGTGAAGAGCGTACTGCCACAATTTTAGCGGTTGCGTGTCCTCCACGGAAGAAATCATGGGCCCAAGTTGCTGTTCTGATGAGGTGACGTTCCGGCGCCCGCCGAGGCCCAAGATTAACGCCGGGCGAGGATGGCGTCCAGCCGAGCCTCGAAATTTTCTTCCCCCTCGGAGGAGAGCTCACTGCGCTCGACCGGCAGCGCAGCCTCGATGGCCTCCACCCAATTAACCAATTGTTGGATGTTCTCGCGGGTCTTGGCGTGATATTCCTTCAAGTTGCCGCTCGCGGACATCCACTGGCGAAACGTGTGCTCCAGGGGATGGTCAGAAGACCCGAATGGGTTGGAGGCCGCGCCGGGGGCGAGGATGCCGCCGTGCCCGGTGAAGAAATGCTCGAATCCCAAGTCGGCGGCGAAATGGCCGGCGGAGGCGGCCACTCCGTCGTCGTAGAGAGGGCCATGGCAGATGAGCGTAAGGGGTTGCGGATCGCGGCGCCACTTTAGAGTTTCCATATCGAAGGACCACAAATCCCAATTGGCGGCGACGAAGTAGGCGGTGTCCGGATTCAGGTGCTGCGCGGCGAGTGCGCCAATTTCCGGGGGACCGTAGCTTTGATCGCGAAGGTCCCACTCGGCAACCGGGATTTCGGTGGGGTCGACAGCCTGAACGCGCAATTCGATGAGTGCGTTTTGCGAAGCGGAGAGCGGCGCGGAGGTAAGGAAACGCGCAAACTCCGCGATCATCGTGGCTTCGGAGAAGTCACGCGTCCAGATGCGCAGATACGCCTGGTTGGCCATTTCGCGTATTCAATTATACCGGTGCAGCGAAGAAGAGACGAATTGCGCGGGAAAGTTTTGGCGTGCGGCGGTCTTGCCAGCTGCAACGGCCAACGGCGGGTTCAGTGAGGAATGGGAGGGGGAGTGCCGAGGCTAGCGGCGATCTGCGTCAAGCGCTCGCGCAGGGAGTTGACCATCTCGGAGAAAACCCGGGTGGAGGTGTCGCGGAGTTTTTCCTCGGCAGTGGCGGCGATGCTGGAGACAACGTCGCGGGACTGGTGGTCGAGCGAGGCTACCGTGGCGAGCATCCACTGGTTGGAGACATTTTCCAGGCGGCCACGGAAGCTTTCGGCGGCTTGCTCGCCAGCACGCGCGTATAGGCCATGTATCTCCGTTTGCTGGGTCTCGGCCATCGATTTCCAGGCTTCGAGCAGGGGGCCGAATCCGCTCTGCACCTTCTCGTTGGCTTGCGCGACACCGGCTTCCAAGGTGCCGCTCATGGCGGCTTGAAAACGGCGGAGAAAGCTCTCCTGCTCGGCGGTGAGTTTCTGCGTCAAATCCGCGTGCGCCGCTTCCATGCAGGCTTTGGATTCGCTCACGGACTTTTGCGCTTCAGTTTCGAAGCCGCTGAGTTCCTGACGCGCCTGGCGCTGAATTTCGTCGATGAAAGCCGCGGAGGTGGTCTCCGCGGCTTCACTGAAGAGCGCGCGAGCGCGCTCAAAAGCATCGCGCACGACTTCTTCCATCTGGTTTTGCGTGTGGCCGACGAAATTGCGGCTGGCATTATCGAGTTCGCCGGCAAACATAGCCGAGATTTCCCCCGCGCGTTCGCGCAGGCGCGCCTCGGCCTGCTCTCCGGCGCGTTCCGCAAAATGCTGAATCTGTGTTTGCGCTTTTTTCTCGTACCACTCCGCGGATTTCAGCAGATCCTCCACGACCTGATGCTTGGTGGTTTCCGCTTTGCCTTCGAGATCGGCGAGACTGCGCGCCGTAACGGAGTCCGCGGATTCGCGCAGTACCTGATCGACTCCGCCCAGGTTGCCGCGGAAGCTCGCAAGCGCTTCCGCGAAGGCTTCGTCGGCGGTCGCGCGAATTCGCTCCTGCTGCAGGGAAGTGGCGGCATCGAGCATCGAGCGCCCTCCGGCGAGGCGGAGGATGCCCTGTTCCACCTGCAAGAGGTGCGGTTGCGCGAGCGTTTCGACTTGCTGGTTGAATTGCGCCGCCGCCTGGAGGGTGGATTCCGCAAAGGTGGCGTGAATGCGCGCGCTGATTTCTTCAAAGAGCGATTCGGAGCGGCGATGCAGTTCATTGCGGTGCAGGCTCAAAATATCGTCCACCTGCGACTGAAAGCCGGCGAGGGCGTGCTGCTGTGTGGTTTCCACGCGCTCCGGGAAAACCTCGAGCCGGCCCAAGACCTCTGCGGCGCGCACCAGCGCTGCTTCGATGCGTCCGGCATGAGCTTGCGTCAGGTCCTTCAGCGCGGCAAGGCGCAAGTCTGATTCGGATGCGACGCGCGCGGCGGATTCACGGAATTCGGCTTGCAAGCGTTCTGCTTCCTGCTGAAATTGCTCCAGCACGGTGTTCGCATGCGCGTTCAAGGAGTCGGCGGCCTGGACTTGCGCGGCCACGATGGCGTTATCGACGCCAATCTGCACGCGGCCTTCAGCAGCTTCCATCTCGCCGGCAAGATAGCTCTGCCAATTCTGTTGGGCGGTGGACAAGAAGGCGGAAACTTGCTCTTGAATCTCGTCGGCCTTGGCGCGCAAGGATCCTGCCACGGCGCCGGCGCTGGATTCGTGGTGGCGTGCGCGCTCTTCGGCCAGGCGCGCAACGGATTCCGCGGAACTCGTGAGGTGTGCTTCCGCAGTTCCGGCCTGCTCGCGTAGCCGCTCCAACAAAGGTTCCACCTGGTCGCAAACCGAACGCAGCGTCTGCAGCGCCGCGCTGGTTTGATCGGCATAGGCTCGGCGTTGCGCTGACGCTTCCCGCGAGAGTTGCGTGGTCAAGTCGCGAGTAAGCTCTTCCAGCTGAGGAGCCAGCCTGCCAGGCAAATCGCGCTGCAATGCTTCGGCCGCGGCGTCCTGCGCCGACCGATGGAGGTTGGCCGATTCTTCGCGGATTTTCTCCTGCGCCGCAGCCACTTCGCGCGAAAACTTCTCGCGATCAGCGGCCATCTTCAGATCCCACTGTTCGGCGGAAATTCGACGTTCAGCGGAAACGGCTTGCGCGGCAGCTTCGCGGGCGGCGGCATGAATTTGTTGCCTCGCATCCGCGAGCAAACGCGTGACCTGGCGAGCGAGTTGCATCGAAGCGTCGGTGGTGCTCGCAAGAGCAGGGAAGGCGCGAAGGCGCTCCGAGTGATGCGCGGAAGCGGCGTCGGTATCGGAGAGCGGCAGGTCGAAATCCGCCTCCGCCCCCGGAGAAAGCGATTCGTCAGGATGCTCGGCAGCTTCCGTGGAGTGTTGCGAATCCTCCGGCAAATGCGCAGCAGCGCGCGCATCAACAGCGGTGCGCGCGGCGTCCGGGAAAGCGAACCAGTCTTCCGGCGGGAAGGCGATGCCCCACGCGTTGCCGGGAAGCTCCAGCTCCAGGGCGACCTGAAAGAGCTGCCGCACGGTGCGCGGGCGCTGAATCCAGGCAACGCGTCCGCGGACGCTGCGCGGCGGCTGCCCGGTTTCCGGATGCGGCACCTCGAGAGTGACCCACATATTCTTCAAGACGTAGTGCTTGGACTGGTACCGGCAGCCGTGGCAATTGATAATCAAAGTGGAAGTGCGCTCGGTGAATTGGCGGCCGAGCGCGTCCACGCCGGCAACCGTCAAGGGAACCGCTTGAACAATGCGCGTACTGCGGCGCTTTCGCAACTCCACCGTTGCGCTGGCTAGGCCGGATCCAGACACAGTTTCTCCCATATCCTCGGTAAATTCCCGGCCAAGCTCGTCCATGAATGCAGACCACCCATAAGTTGTAAAAACGCGTGAAACGGTAACTGCGCTTATTTCGCCTGGGTATTTTCCGACGCAGGGGCGCGACGCTCTCCCGTCAAGAACGTCCATGCTTCGTTAGCTACCCAGATCGGTCCGACCAACAAATACACCGGCCCCTGGAAAAACGCCGGATGATTGCCTTCGATCCGGTGACCCAGGAACAAAAACGCCCAGCCACCCACGAACAATGCTCCGCCCCAAAACCACTTTGCGAAAAGGAACAGGATGAGTCCGGCAAAGATCATGGGGATGCCGATACCGTGCAGCAATTTGTTCCAGCCGGAAGAGTGTTCGTGATCGTACTGCGCCATGTAGTGCGCTAGACCCAGAGCGCACCTCCTTGCGGGGGACAATTACCGCGGAAATGTCACTTTATACCGAATTGCGGAAAACCGCCAGAGCCGCGCTTACAGGTCGCGGCGGCCTTCCATGGCTTTGAGCATGGTGACCTCGTCGGCGTACTCGAGGTCCGCGCCGACGGGGATGCCCACGCCGATGCGCGTGACGCGCACGCCGAGGGGCTTCAGCAGCTTGGACATGTAGACAGCGGTGGCTTCCCCTTCCGCGGTGGGATTGGTGGCGATGATGATTTCCTCCACCGCGCCGCCTTTGAGCCGCTCAATCAGAGTTTTTATCTTGAGCTGCTCCGGGCCGCGGCCCTGCAACGGCGATAGTGCGCCGCCCAGGACGTGGTACATCCCGCTGTACATCCGCGTCTTCTCGATGGCCATGATGTTGTGCGCTTCTTCGACCACGCAGATGGTCGCGCGGCTTCGCGTCGCGCCGGTGCAGTACAGGCAGGGATCGGCATCGGTGATGTTGTGGCACACGGAGCATTCGCGGATTTTTTCTTTCGCGTCGCGAATGGCGTCGGCGAGGGCGAGGGCGTCCTCGGGAGCGGCGCGCAACAGGAAGAAAGCGAGGCGCTGGGCGGTTTTCTGGCCGATTCCGGGCAAGTGCTTCAGTTCGTCAATCAGGCGTTCAACGGGAGCGGCAAAATCAGGCATGTAGGATGTGTAGCATAGGCAAGCGGGCAGCGCAAACGTGGGTGGGCTCGTCTATTTTGGGCGCGCGTGCCGCAGCGAAATTCAGAGGGGTGAGCTCCTGGTGCTTGCGCACCCGAAGCTCACCCTTCCTGGTGATCGCATCGCTCCCGCGACACGAACTTATTGATTCGCGGCCTTGTTCGCGGTCCGCGCTTCGACTACGTCGGCGCGTGGCGTCATCGAGACGACGATGTACTCCCGTTCCTTGCCGTCGGATTCCGGCACGCGCAGGAGCATCTTGTCTTTATGGATGCGGAACTCCGCGGATTCCCCGACGGGCAGCAGCGTTGGGTGCTTGTCGTCCTTGGGACGGATGCGATAGAGCAGCCGGTCGGATTTGAGTATGTATTCCTGGCACAGCACTTCTTGCGTGTTTTTGTGCTGGCCATCGGTGCCGAGGATTTCGCCGGTTATGGTCTTGCCGTCTTTTTCGGCGTAGCCGCAATGAGTAGAGTCCATTTGCAGCAGCACGCCACGCTCGTATGCTGGCTTATCCTTGGCGGGAGCTGGTGCGACGGTTTGAAGACTCGCCGCGATCGCCAGTAATACACCTGCTGTACTTATCTTCATTGCTGGGTCCTCCTCAGGTCTAGGCTCGTCGTTTCACTATTGCTTCGGGCTTTGCGTCGACGCTTGGGCTTGCGATACAAGCAGAAGCTGCGTGCCACTGTCGAGATGCACGTTTTTGCTGGTTGAGGTAATCAGCGAACCTTGTGTGCTGTTGGCAGCCGCGGTACTCAGGTTAAGCCCTTCGAGTCCGAAGACGCCCTGGCTGCTGGAAGTAAGCTGCCCAGCCGCGTTCAATCCGCCGACCGCGCCACGCGCTGCGCCGGCCGCGTTCACCGTCGAGCTGACCGCGC
>Ga0210406_10007586_pt1 | contig 10985 bp, 10 predicted proteins | sample IncBWC30MmetaG_FD_155454 | JGI IMG/M metagenome (GOLD analysis project Ga0210406, IMG submission 155454) | Forest soil microbial communities from Barre Woods Harvard Forest LTER site, Petersham, Massachusetts, United States - Inc-BW-C-30-M | ecosystem: Environmental > Terrestrial > Soil >... | reverse complement strand
GATGAAAACCGAGGCCGCTGTAAAGCGAGACAGCGGCTGGATTCTGCTCGTATACTTCGAGAATCATCGCACGACCCTTTCGAAGGACTGCTTCTTGTGACGCAACCCGCATCATGCTCTTGTCCAGTCCTCGCCCCCGAAAATCGGGAGCGACCCCATTGCGGCCAACCGGGAAGTCCGCCCGCGACGAGCGATCATCGCGACCGCTGCAGCCGCCCCTTTGCTAAAATAAAATCCGCGTCGCAAACGGATCGACGCTCACCGCTCGAGAACGGGCCTCGTATTTTTCCGGCGTCAATTGCATCGGAACTAAATAGCGTAATCTTCGCATTATTGAAGATCCTTTTGTTGGGCCGAACCCAATTGTTCTCCAGGACCTTTCGAGCCGCGGGCGCCAAGCCGGGATCGGGAAACCGGCGCAGTACGTTGCTGGCTGTCCCGAGGTAATCTTCCGGGAGATACCTTGAATCCGTTCTCGCTTTCGGCTCCCGGTGGCGCTCCGCTCCGGCAAGTTCAGGCTCAAATCCGGCGTAGACCAGGCCCCCCTGCGGGCTACCCCCCGCTTATTCCGTTTTAAGCTTGAGCTCGCCTCCGCTCCACGCTGGAAGAGTGACTGTATTTTGCTTTCGATTATTTCACTCGTTCGTTCCTCGCTCACAAAAATCAAAAACAAAAATGGGTTAGAAAATACAGCCGCCCACTCTTCTAAAATCTGTTGTGATAGCACTCTGGCGAATCGGATTACCAATCACAAATCACTTCTCGCCAATCACCTCTCACTGCCGCGCTAGCGGCCCAGCGCTTCCAGGATCTCTTCCTGGCATTCTCGTGAGGCACCTCGTTCTCGTACTCGTCGTCGTCCTCGTCCTCGAAAGCGTTTGTCAGCAGCAAAGATTGGCTAAACTCCGGCAAAGCGCCTTCTCAAAATTGCACCTGCGCCAGCGGATTGAAGGTGCTCTTAAAGCATCGACAATATCCTGCATTTGGCTAGACCGCTAAACCGCCTTGGATACGAAGTTATGATCCCCGAACACGTTGAGTATTGAACTCCGGATCAGAGGGGTCACGCCCCGTTCGTGGGAACTGATCGATGATCGTATCCTGGAATCTCGAAACCCCGGACGCTCGGGCGTCCGGGATCTAAACCGTTTGTTTTTACGAGTAGGCGATCTCGTCTACGATTTGGACGTCGACCACGTCACCATCAACAACAGTGACGCGTTTATATTGTTGTCCGCCCTCGGCGGAATAGTAATACACGGTAGCGTCTTCATCATCCCAAGTCGTATGGCCCGTGTAAACTGGGTCTGGATAATAGTACTCAACTAGATCTAACGGCATGCCTGTCACGATATTGCCCCAGCAAATATCATCATACCAATCCCAGCATAGTCCTGGGGCAAATCCGAGAACAATCAGGCGGTTGCAATACGCATGAGCGCCCCAATAGTTGCATCTCCACCAATAGCTTCCATGCCGGTACCAGCAGTGATTCCCCTGATCAAAGTGATTCGCGTAAAACTGCCCGCGCCCATTCCACGTGCGCCTGGATATCTGATTTAACCGTCGATTCAGCAAGCCTTGGGCCCTTGTTCTCGTAACTGAACGATCGAATGAGCTGGTGCGATTGACGAATAGCGCCCGGTTCTTTAAGCGTTCACCGTTGTTCTGATGAACGATCCTTTGCGTTTCCAGCAAGAGCCATCCGGCAACGGAATTTTTACGCCGCCAATCTGCTGCGGTGGGAAGCATATGCACAATCCCAGCCGATGGCGAAGCCAGTTCAATCGCCGTTTTGTACGCTGCAAAGACGCCCGCGTCATGCTGGGTGGTCGTTGCTCAAAATGTTCCGATGGAGAGATGGATTCGAAATGCGTCATATTATGATTTTTTACAACGCATCCAAAGGCGCGTCCTGTTCGCATCTAGGTAAAATAGTATGTTACAATCTGATGGTGATTGCCGCCGGGAGCACCGGCTCGATTTCTCAGAACACGGCTTCCCAGTCTTTGCTCTCCCGGGTTCCTTTGAGATAGTAAAGAAGCTGAATCTAGACGATGGGCCAGACGGCTCCTTTCCGCTAACAGGTTTACCAGAAACAAGAATCGGTCGGTGGAGTTATACGATCGTTCCTTGGGAAGACTAGAGTCGCAAGTCTATGAACTTCGGGATAGCCCTTCTACCGTTTGAGCGATCGGAGAATCATGCGAACTCTATTTGCTATTAAGCTATTAAATAAGCGCCGTTCCACCACCTTGACCTCCAATCGCCCGATCGAAGAATAGGCTAAGCTGCTAAGCGATGTACCTGCGGCCAGCGCGCTCCGCTCCGCCGAGTTCGAGCTCAAGTCCGGCATAAACCAGGGCCCCCTTGCACCGACGAATGTCGCACTTCGTGCGCATTTCTCACAGGCCGGTGAGAATGCGGGCTGCGGGCTACCGCCATTTATTCTCCCGCGGCCGCGGGACTTGAGCACGCCTCCGCTCCGCGCTGAATGAGTGACTGTATATTGCTTCCTATTATTTCGCTCTCCCGTTCCTGGCTCACAAAAATCGAGAACCAAAATAGGTTGGAAAACGCATCCCAGCTTTTTCAAAATCAGTTGCGCTAACCTTCTGGCGATCCGCCAAACCCGAGTCCGTAGATGAGTTTGCAGTTTTTGGCGTTCATACTGGACCGTCCAGATTGCCAAGAGCTACGGATCGCTATCCGTTTCATGGCGCCGCCAAGTTTTTGGTCGTTTTTGGGTCAAAAAAATGAAGGTTGTCCTGGTCAAACGCAATCTGCACCGGCGCGTTTACCGATATTCGGGTTGTCGCCGAGGACGTCGCCCGGATGAGGTAGTTGGCAACCTTAATCGTCAGAATCATTTCGACACCATGGTCTTCGGCTCCATATAAAGTTCCCGCCAAGCCGCCATTGCTGACAAGGTTCACATGTTCGGGACGGACCCCAACCCGCACATTCTTGCGTCCGCCGGCGATCTGATTGAGACGCGCGCGCGCAGCGGCCTCCAAGCCAAGTTCGAATTTCTGCGGCGTGACAACAATCTGGTTTCCGGCAAGGATAGCATCAAACAGATTGATTGTGGGCGCTCCCACAAAGGAAGCCACGAACGTGTTGTAAGGGGAATTGTACACCTCATATGGTGTGCCCACCTGAATAAGCTCTCCGTCGCAAAGCACACCGATCCGATCTCCCATCGTCATTGCCTCCACCTGATCGTGCGTAACAAAGACCAGGGTCGCACCCAACTTCAACTGCAGCCCACGCAATTCGGATCGTAAAAGTTCGCGCAGTTTTGCATCAACATTGGAAAGCGGTTCATCCATGAGAAACAATTGGGGCTCGCGGACGATTGCCCGGCCAATTGCCACCCGTTGCATTTCCCCGCCTGACAGCTTGTCGGTGCGTCGATCCAGCAAATGCGCGATTCGCAGGGTTTCGGCAGCCTTCTGTACTCTGGGACCAATCTCCTTGGCCGGAAGCCGGCGGAGCCTTGATTTGAGCGGAAATTCCAGGTTCTTACGTACTGTATAGTTTGGATAGAGTGAATATTGTTGAAACACAAGAGCAACATCCCGGTTCGCTGCACTCCAGTCATTCACCTGGTTTTCGCCGATCCAAATCTCGCCACTGTCCGGTTTCTCGAGTCCAGCTATACAGCGCAGGGTTGTAGTCTTGCCGGCACCGGTAGGACCGAGCAGAACGAAGAATTCACGGTCATGAATATCGAGAGAAAGATTGCGCACGGCGACGACATCGCCAAAGCTCTTATGCAGATTCTTCAGGGTTAGATTGGCCACGTCGATTACTTTTGGGTGGGCAGAGCAAAGCCGGTCTTCTTATCAAAAAAGTGCGTTCGTGCTTCATCCAATTGCACCCACACCGACTCATGAAGCCGGGTTACAAACCGGCTCCTGGTCCGGGCACGCACAACCGCCTGACCAACTCGAATATCGAGAATATCATAAGCGCCCTGCGGCTCGATGATGTGGACCTCTCCTGGAACATAGCCGGGCCGTTGAACCGGCTCGACCAGGATAGCTTCAGGCCGGACGCCCAATGCAATGTCTTCATGACGGGCCGCGGCCACTCGTCGATAGAGTTCACCCTCAAATTGAAATGGAGTTTGCATTCCATCCAGCCTGACCTTGGTCATCGCATCGCCGGTTTCGAGTTGGCAATTTAGTACGTTCATGATCGGGCTGCCGACAAACTGCGCGACAAACAGATTAGCGGGCCAGCAGTAGACCTCCGTCGGACTGCCGACCTGCTGCAATACGCCTTCGTTCATGATTGCGATGCGGTCAGCCATCGACATGGCTTCCACCTGATCGTGAGTAACGTAGATCGTGGTCGATTTGTTTTCACTGTGCAGGTGTCGCAGCTCCACCCGCATTTCTTCACGCAATTTCGCGTCCAGCGCCCCAATGGGCTCGTCCATCAGGATTGCTTTTGGCCGCCGGACTAAAGCGCGTCCAATGGTCACACGTTGCATATCACCGCCCGCCAACGCGGACGGCCGCTTGTTCAGCAAATGCTCGATCCGCAATACCTTGGCGACGGCCCTCACTTTGTCGCGAACTTCCCTATCGCTGATGCTCAAGGCGCGGAGCGGAAACGCAATATTCTCAAACGCGGTCATGTGCGGATAGAGCGAGTAAAGCTGGAAAACAAATGCGATATCCCGCTCGCTTGGCGGCAGCGATTCGACCCGTTTGCCGTCGATCCGGATTTCGCCGGAGTCGATTCCCTCCAATCCGGCAATCGCCCGCAGGGTTGTAGTCTTGCCGCAACCAGAAGGTCCGAGCAGCACGACAAACTCCCCATGCGAAATCTGGAGATTGAGTTTTCGGATGACCCAATTCGTCCCGAAATGTTTTTCGATGTCGATGAGATCTAAATCGGCCACGATGCTTGTCTTTATTGTCAGTGACCGGGCGGGCGCTCCAAAGGGGCCAGTGACTGTCTCTTCGGCGGGCCAATTCGAGAAAAGATATTAAACATAATCAAACCCGTCAGAATAATCGTCGCCCCATAGCTATGCAGAAATAGAATCCACGGTTGGCAAAGGGCAATTACTCCGAAAATCATTACCAACATCGACAACATCTCAAATTTCCTAGCGTGGCGTCGCATCCTTTATCTTTCTACTTTCTCACTGCACCGAATGTAACCCCGCGCAACAGATGGTTACGTAGGAGGAACGTGAATATCATTACCGGCAAGAGAAACAGGACAGCCCCGGCCGCGATTGTCGTCCAGTCCGTCAAACCGGAGCCTAATTGCGAGGGAATATAAGGAGGCGCAGTCTGGGCTTTCCTCAGTGTCATGATGAGCGCAAAGGCATACTCATTCCAGGCAGTGATAAAACAGAACACCGCCGTGGCCGCGATTCCGGTCGCGGCTTGAGGTAGCACTATCCGGAAAAACGCCTGCATTCGCGTGTACCCATCTACTAGCGCCGCTTCCTCGTACTCGGTTGGAATCTCGTCGATAAAGCCTTTCATAACCCATACGGAGAAAGAGAGGTTGAACGCGGTATAGAGGATAATCAGGCCGATATGGGTGTCGACCAACGCCACCGTGCGATACATCAAATACATCGGGATAGCGACGACCACCGGAGGCAGCATGCGCGTAGAGAGAATAAAGAATAGCCAGTCCGACTCTCCCGGCATTTTGAAGCGAGAAAATCCGTACGCAGTCAGGGTTCCCATTGCCACTGCCAAAAAAGTACTGATCACCGCGATTATGAGACTGTTCATGAACCGGCCAGCGTAGCCGGAGCTCGCAATATTCCCTTTGTCGTCCCGTATGAAACGCTCACCTCCGTCCATAACGAGCTTTTCCCACCAAGGTGCCTTGTCGTATTCTTCTTTGGTGGGTGCGACTCTTCGTTCCACTCGGGCGGTAAAGAGTTTGATGAAGGCGGTCACCTCGGGCTTAAAGAATACCGTCGGCGGCACGGTGGTCGCAAACGCCCGGGGCTTGAACGCGGTTGAGCCGATCCAATACAAAGGAATCATCATGATCACCAACGCGGCAAGGACCAGAACTACCGCTACGCGGTCCCAGAGACGCTGCATTTTTGACTGAACTACCGCCATACTAGCGCTGCTTGAGCCGATTCAGATATTTGATGTAGATCGTCGTGATCGCCAGCACCGCTAACAGCACAATGTACGCGAGGGCACAGGAACGGCCAGTCTGCCATTCCTGAAATGCAAGCTTATAGAGTCTAATCGAAACCAGCTCGGTTTCCTCCAGACTCGCCATGATAAAAGCGATGTCGAAAGTCTTGAATGCCTCCATCGTGCGAAAGATGATGGCGATCAACAAGAGCGGCGCGACCAGAGGTAGCGTGATGCGCCGGAACACAAACCAGGGAGGTGCGCGATCAATCGCCGCTGCCTCGTAAAGGGAGGAAGGAATCGCCGATAGTCCGGCCAGACAGAGCAGCATCACAAACGGTGACCACATCCAGATATCCGTGATTGCGATTGCGAATAGAGCCACGTCGGGATTGGAGAGCCATTCCATTCCTTCCAGGCCGAGCAGATAGTTAATGATTCCCCATGACGGGTTGTAAAGCAGCTGCCAGAACAATCCCACCACCGCAGCCGACATCATCATCGGCAGCAGCAATAGGGTCGTTAACAACCCCTTAAACGGAATAGGACGGTTAAGCAGCAGGGCAAGGCCAAAGCCGACTAGCACCTGCCCGCCAACCGAAATGATCACGTACTTAGCGGTAATCGTGAAGTTGTTCCAGATGCCGTCATCGGTGAGCAATTCCTGGTAGTTCTGCAGCCCGATGAATTGACCGGGCCGGTTGGTAGCTGCTCGATAATCAGTGAACGAAAAGCCGAGCGAATAGAGTAAGGGAAAAATGTTGAAGACGATCAAGAAAGCGATCGTCGGAATGATGAACCAGTTACGGATCGCCAGATCGGACATCCCCGGTCGTACCGACGATGATCCTTCGGTTTGAGCCCTATGCATCTATTGAACGGTTAATCGTAGGATGTTCATGCGGCGCAGGCATAGCGGCAGCTAAATCAAGGAAGGCCGCGCGGAAGGTTGTTGCTTCCCGCGCGACCGGACCCGAGTCTATCACTTGACAAGATTTGCTTTCTTAAGGATGCCTTCCCAATCCTTCATCAGCGCATCCTGCACATCTTGGGCTGATCCCCCTTTGTTGGCGACGATGTATGGGTGCCAGTGTTTGTTTGCCGTCTGAAGCATGTCGGCGTATTCCGGGATCGTCCAGAAATCTTTCACCATCTGCATCGATTCATAGAAGGCCTCGTTGTAGGGCGTGGCTTTACGGAACTCCTCTGAGGCCAGAATCTTTGCATCGCAGGTATAACCACCCAACTCGGCCCACTTTTTCTGCACGTCCTCGCGAATAAACCATTCGCAGAACTTGAAGCACTGATCGCGTTTCTTGGAGTAGCTGACAATCGAAAGCCCTTGCCCACCCAACGCCGCGAAACGCTTGCCGGTAGGACCAGCGGGCATTGCAAAGTAACCGGTGACCTTGGCGTATTTGTTGGTGGCTTCATTGGCCAGCGCCGGGAAAAAGGCGAAGAAATTCATGCTCATCGCCGCCTGACCATTGGTAAACGCCTGGTTTGCTTCCAGAAAGAAAGTCTTACTCCAATCAGGCGGGCAGAATCCGTACAGGTCCTTGTACAACTTAAGCCCTTCCACTGATTCCTTCGAATTGGTGATGCCTTGTACGTGGTTGGTGGCGTAATCTCCCATTTCACCGCCGTACCCAAAGATCGTGTTCATCACACCCATGACCAATGCGTCGTAGGAGTTGTCTGTGTAGATCGTCAGGCCATATCGTTTTTCTTTCGGCCGGTAAAAAAATTCAGCGATATCACGAAGCTGAGCCCAGGTTTTGGGCACGTCCAGCTCGTAGTTATACTTGGCTTTGAACGCCTCCTTTTCTTTCGGATCTTCGAACCAGTCCTTGCGATAGGCCCACCCATTGGCATCACCTTCTAACGGGATCGCCCAATAATGGCCGCTCTTGCCCGGGTATTCCGCGTAACCGACCACTGTCGCCTTTGCCATCTTGTTGGCGACGTCGTTCTTCTTGAAGAAATCGGTCAGCTCGACGTAGTGACCTGCGGTTGATCCCGCGCCCAGCCACTGCGAGTCCCCGACCACCATGTCGTAGGCGTCGCCATGGGCATTCCATTCGGTGAATGCCTTGGTTTGAAAATCGGGCCATGGTGTGGTTTCGACCACCACTTCTACGCCGGTCTCTTTTTGATAGTCTTTGACTAACTCCTGCAAATAGTTGGCCGGATCCCATTGCGCCCATAGGATATTAAGCTTTTCCGCGCCGTAACTCGCCGTGCTAAGTGCCAAAAACACGGTAATGCCCGCTGACTTGCGAAGCCACCCTGATCATATTGTTTGGGGGTAAAAAAATGCCCGGTCGGCGGTCGCGAAGACCGTTTCCGACCGGACACTATCGAGACTAGAAATCCCGGAAGCGACTGTCAAGACACCAATGGGTCAAACGCCACCGGGTGCTGTGGCAAAGTTTCCGTTGGATTCTAGTTAGTATCTTATATCTCAGAGGTTCTAAACTTTGTCGGTTTCAATGGCCGCCCCGGGGCAAGCAAAGCAGCCGTTTTGATCCGAAAATAGATATCGTTCGAACTGCTATTTTTTTTGAATCCTGTTTTAATAAGGCGACGGACTCGCGAACTTGAAAATTTCATCGAGATGCTTCGGGCACCACACCCCTACCATCCCCCAAAAACTATGAAAATCGGCATGAACCTGCTGCTCTGGGCCACTCATGTGACTGAGGAGCACTATGGCCATCTGGAAAAGATCAAATCGACTGGATTTGACGGTCTTGAAATCCCAATCTTCGGTGGCGACGATGCGCACTACGAAAAATTGCGCAACAAGCTGGACCAGCTGCAGCTGAAGGCTTCGACTGTAACGGTTGCCACTCCCGAGGCCAATGCCATCAGCCCTGATCCCGCGATCCGAAGAGCCGCAGTAGACCGACTGAAAACGATCGTTCGTCATTCGGCTATTCTAGGTGCGGATGTCCTGTGCGGGCCGTTTCATCAGGCATTGGGAGTATTCTCTGGTGCTGGGCCGACGGAAGATGAATTCAAGCGTGGGGAAGATGTTCATCGCGAGGTAGCGGACGAGGCGCAGCGTCATGGCGTCGTTTTGGCTATTGAGTTCTTGAACCGCTTCGAATGTTATTTTTTGAATACCACTGCCGCCGCCGCCGCCTACGTGCGCCGGGTTGGGCATCCGAATCTCAAGGCCATGTTCGACACCTTTCATGCCAATATCGAGGAGACGGACCCGGCCAAAGCCTTTTCTGAAAATGCGAGTGAAATCGCGCATGTTCACATCTCTAACAATGACCGCGGCGTACCGGGTCGCGGGCACATTGATTTCCCGGCGCTATTTCGAGCAATCAAATCCAGCGGATACGATGGTTGGTTGACCATTGAAGCCTTCGGACGAGCCCTCCCTGAATTGGTTGAACCGACCCGGGTCTGGCGCGATTTCTTCAAGCATCCAGACGAAGTAGTGACGGAGGGATATCAATTCATCAAGGACACCTGGAAAGCAGCCTAAACCGATGAACTAACGTTAAGACCAGTAGTGAGTCCAGGTCGAGACGGCTTCAATCGCTATAATCCGATCGAAGGGAAATAACTAGAAAACTCCCGCAAAAAGTGCCGATTCAGGGCAACTCGCCCCACGAGACACGCAGTTGCGCGGCTTCAATATCATCGAGCTTGAAGAGCGCCGTTACTCTGCGACCCACTCAGCAGCGCCCCCAATCCCCCATGCCACCGCTTTCGCAACGGCGGCCGACTAATCACGAATCACTTCTCAGCAACCACCCTTTTATTCGTCAGCACTTCAAGTTCTCCATCGAATTGCTGAAAAATTTCAGAGGCAGGGTCGCTGCATAACCTTCACGCGGTCGCAGAGGATTGCCTGATCCGGCTCAGGAATCCAAAATTTTAAGATGCTGCTTATCGAGGAGCATGAGGGGTGAGAAAGCAAATTGCCGGCAAGCGCTACTTCGATCGGAGAAGCTGATGAATAACCTGCGGATCACAGTTAGGTAAAACTAGATCTCGCGACCCAATGCGGCGGCGCGTCGAGCGCGATTGCTAATTTACGGGCTTGCGACACCAGGCTGCCACTAGCCCAATCCAGGGTACAACCGTGTTTGATATAGCAACTTCGTCTTGAAGCCGCTCCTGCAACGTATTAAAATCGCCGACGGCTTCATGCAAGAGGTTGAGCCTTTGAATTTGCGGAAGGACGCTTTTTAATAAATCAGAAACCCATCGCGTAAAGTCTGGATCACGCCTCAATTCCATTTCCAAACGCATACGAGGTGCGGGCAGCCCGGCTTCTTGGAAAGCGTTGTGCAAAGTAGGGCCCATCTCCATATTCACGCCGGAACGGATGCCGGCCTGGTGGACCAACGAAACAGCCGCGGACCAGAGCGGCAGGTGCGCCGAAAGTGAGATACAGGGAGCCCAGGACACCTCTTGAAACGCAACAATGCCGTCGGGTCGTACTTGTTTAGCCACAGAACGCAACGCAGCTACAGAATCAGGAAGAAACTGTAGAATGCAGCGGCCGACGGCCGCATCAAACGATGAGTCCGCCGAGTACTCAGCGATTCGGTCTGCACAAAGTTGATGTTATGAAGACCTGCCTCGGCTGCGCGAGCCCGGGCACGACTGATCGTACGGGCATCACGCTCGACCGCCACCACCTCTCCTGACCGACCTACGATCCTGGCCAGTAGCATAGCCACATCCCCAACCCCAGAGCCAAGCTCTAAGACACGATGCCCAGGTGCAATTCCAGCATCTCGGAAAAATCTCTCGCTGACCGGAGCGAGCCGAATAGCTTGCCGGATAAGGCGCTCGTGTTCTGCGTCAGTGTTGCCAAAG
>Ga0210406_10007585_pt1 | contig 10985 bp, 11 predicted proteins | sample IncBWC30MmetaG_FD_155454 | JGI IMG/M metagenome (GOLD analysis project Ga0210406, IMG submission 155454) | Forest soil microbial communities from Barre Woods Harvard Forest LTER site, Petersham, Massachusetts, United States - Inc-BW-C-30-M | ecosystem: Environmental > Terrestrial > Soil >... | reverse complement strand
CAGGGCACGGAACCGCCGGGCGCGGCGCCCGGTAAGAGGCCGGGAAGAGAAAGGCCGGCTGCCGCCTGCGGACGTGCCCAGAGCGGCGCAGCGGCGACGAGCAGCAACAGGACGAGGCCGCAGGATTTGCGAAGGGACGGCCTTCGAAGGGACGAGCTAAGCAAGGCCGGCATCAATTTTTTCCTCCGCTTGCTTTTCCTGTTACTTCGCCGCTGGAAGATTCGTCCGGCAATTTCGAAAGCAGTGTGATCGAGGAGGGACTGGACCCGATCAAGAACCGCTGACGCTCGAACTGGATAACCGAGACGAAGCGGCGGTCGCCGAGAGCAGCGGTTTCGCAAACAGAGAGCGTCTTGCGCTTCCTTCCTGCGCGGCCGACCAATGATGTCCAAATTGCGGATATCCAAAACACCGAGCGCCAGAAAACTTTGAGCCGGGCGGCGGTTGCTGACGTGCGTGTAAAGGTCCGCGAAAACGTGTGCGCCAAAACGCGGGCGAGCGGCGAGTTGGCTGGCGCGCCAGCCCGGATTTGCGTCGGCGTGATTTCCATCTCTGCCAACTCCATTCAGGCCAGCTCCGTCAAGCGCACGGCCAGGCGGTTCTGTACGACTTCAAACTCGCTCCAGGCGATCAATTCGCCGTTGATGCGGAAAGGAACATCCTGCCCGACCGTCCATAGTGTGGCGATGACGCGTCCGGGCTCAAGATGAACCAGATCGGCGACGGTAAAGCCGGGCACCGAGATTTCAATGGTGAGCAGGCAAGATAAGGCTTCGACACGCACCCAGGGGTCGATGGAAGCACGGTCGATCGGAGCTTCGAGCCCCGTTTGGGCGCCTGCCGCCATTACGTTTGCACCGGAAGTTCTTTTGACCGGCGCTGCCGACTCTGCGCGGCTCCGAACGCATTTCTGGGCGCGGGATTCAGCTGCACATCCGTCATATTGCCGATGTTTGCAAGCTGCATGCCGAGATGCACATCCAGACAACCCAAAGGGCGATGGAAGGAAACAGGCTGGAATCAGCGTATTGGAGGGCACGCCCGGTTCGACCCTCGTCCCGAAGAAAACGGCGTGCTCGACAGGAGAGTACTTCTAAGAGCGCTCTCATGAAAAAACTCAGAGAGGGCCGCGGATTTTCGCCGCAGCCCTTCTGATGCGTGAGTTCCGATTACTGGTTGCGTCCTATGGTTTCAAGGCGATCGTGGCCTGCGCGACCTGATCGAAAGTCGTCACGACGCGAGCATTCGCTTCGTAGCTGCGCTGCGCGACGATGAGCGCAGCGAACTCGCTCGCAATGTCGACGTTGGACTGTTCGAGTGCACCGCCGGAGATGCTGCCGAGTCCGCCGGTTCCCGGTCCACCGACGGTGGGCTGCCCGGACGCCAGCGTCGGAGTGAAGTCATTATTTCCTGTATGGGAGAGGCCCTGCTCGTCAGCGAAGCTGGCCAGGGCGATCTGTCCGATGGTAGCGGTCTTTCCGTTGCTGAAGGATCCCGTAATGGTGCCATCGGAACCGATGTTGAAATTCTGCAGGGTGCCGCTGCTGGTTCCATCCTGCTGGATGGAGGCCGTACTGTTGGGACCGGCCAATTGCGTGAGGAGCCCGACACCGGCGTTGGCCACATGCCACGCAAAGGTAAGTTGGTTGGCTCCATCGGCGAAAACCGTTTGGGCGGTGGGAGGAGTAGTGACGGGCGGAACGGGCGGGACCGTGATGCTGGGGTTAGTGAGAGAGGCGGTTCCGCCGGTAGGAGTGATGCTTTGGAGGGTTCCGTCCCCGTTGAAAATGAGGGTGCCGGTAGCGACGCTGACAGGCGCGGTGGCGCCTGTGATGTCGGCCGCAGGAATAGTGGCGCCATAGGTCCAGGTGTTGGTCGCGCTCTTGGTGTAGGTGAAGGTGATATTGTGACTGCCGCCCAGGGAATCGTAGATGGTGGCCTGCGTGGAGTAGGTGGAACCGACATCAGCGGTAGCATCGAGGTTCGAGGTCAGGCTTACGTTGGCGGTGACCGTTGCGGGACTGACGGTTCCCGCTCCAAGCGCGAGCGTGCCGAGTCCCTGGCTTGTGTTGACGGCGCCATTGACGGCGGGGTATCCGAGGACGTATTGACCGCCGGCGGTTTTGAGCAGATTGTCGGTGCCGACTTCGAAATTACCGGCTCGGGTGTAGCTCCGCACGCCGTTTTTCTCGACAACGAAGAACCCATTGCCCTGGATGGCGACGTCGGTGGAAACCCCAGTTGGCGTTACATTACCCTGCGTAAAGTCGGAGGGTTTGGATGCGACGGTGACGCCCGCGCCCTGCTGAATGGGGTCGCCGGCGCCGTTCGTGCCGAAGTTCTGGTAGAACAGGTCGGCAAACTGGATGTGCTCGTCCTTATAACCGATGGTGTTGAGGTTGGCGAGATTGTTGGCGGTGGTTGAGAGCGCCTCGGAACTGGCGGTCAACCCGGAAAGAGGTATTGAGAACGATGGCATACGGTCTCCTTAGAGAGAATTGGATTTTGGACTTGCGGTGGAAATCGAATTCGTACTGGTCTTGGACGCCGGGCTCGAGGCTGGCGTTGTGTTGTTGACGAGCTGCTGCAGGAGCTGTTGGATCTGGGTCAGTTCGCCGAGCGAACTGAACTGAGTAAGCTGGGCGACGAACTGGTTTGGATCGAGCGGGTTGATCGGACTCTGCGATTTGAGTTGCGTGGCCAGCAGCTTCAAAAACGTGGAGGTCAAGTCCTGCCCGGGATTGCTGGACGCGGAAGTGGCCGGCGTAGACGCAGTTTGAGCGGCAGTGGTGAGCGCTTGCAGTAGCGAGATGTGCACGAGTTGTCCTCCTAAACGTGAATGCTGACGTGAGTTTGCGCAGACCCGATGTACAGGTCTGACGTGAGAATGTCCGCCGCCGACTCGGATGCCGTGTTTTGGTCTGGCAAGGCAGCGGATTGAGAGCCGGGCGTTTCCGAGAAATGTTGCTGCGGCTGGCCATGCTGAAAGCTGGTCGCAGTCTGGACGCCGGAGCGTCCGTTATCGAAATCGACGGCGGTGAGGTTCAGGTGATTCTTGTTGAGTCCCGATTCGAGTCCCGGAAGTTCGGAAGTGAACCAACGGGCAATGTCACGGTCCGCGTGCACCGTGATGCCGACCTGGCTCTGCTGGACGACGGTATGAATCTCAACCGCGCCGAAGGCTTCGGTGCGAATGCCGACATGCATCTGCGCATTTATCCGCGCAGCGGCGGCGGGATCAGGCGCGATCGCCGGAGTGGAGGGAGCAGGTGGCGAGGAGTCGAGCATCTGGTGAGTTTTTGGAAGTTCGGGTGGGGCACCGGATCTGACTTCGGCTGGCGGGGCGAAGGCTGGCGGCGCCGGAGCCGTCAGCGTAGCCGAGGACTCTTTTCCGGAGGCGAGTGTTGCGGGAACGTCGTGCAATGGAGTGGTGCGTAACGCAGTGGCGTTCGGTGGGACTGCGGCGGATGATTTTTTTTCGGATTTCTCGTAGGCACTGTTTGTTTGGGGCACTACCGCGGGAGTTGGTTGGATGGAGACTGCAGGCTTGCCATTGCCTGGGGCATCGCTGGTGGTTGCGGTAATCGAAGCGGAAGCCGGCGCCGGAGCGGCGGAATTCGGAGTGAGGTTCGCGTCAGGAGACGAGATATTGTTACCGGCAACGTCTTGTGCCGCCACAGTAGTGGTGGTACCGGATGAAAGGGCTTGGGCTGGCGCAGTGTAGAGCGTAGCGGAGCTGAAGGTTGGCGCTAGCTCCCCGGCGGTGGGGCCGCCTGGCTCGAAGTTGCCTGGGCTGGAGTTAACTAGCTTGGAGTTGCCGGCTTTCGAGTCGCTCGATTTGCCAGCTGCAGGCTGCTTGGCGCCTGCTGGCTCGGTTACGGGCGCAGGATTGATGTCGGGGGCCGGAGATTGCAGTGTCGGAGCTGGCGCCGGCGTTGTGACGGAAGACGTCGGCGACAAGGTATTGGGGGCTGAGTTGGTGGGGACAACTGGGCTCGAGCTATAGGCTGGCGAGGGCACGGGCTGGTCTTTTGGCTGGACTACCGAATTTTTAGGGAGCGATGACGGCGCGGGTTGCATAAGTAGTTCCGCGGGCGTGAGCGGCGCTGGAGAGAATAGCGCCGCCGGGACAGATGGAGATTGGAGAATTGGAGACTGCACAATTGAAGATTGGTTAATCACGAGGATGGTCGCGCCGGTTGGAATCGGGACGTGGAATTGGCTGTCGGCGGACGGGGGCGCTGTTGAAACGTCGGTCGTTGTCGCTGATGGAGCAGGCGTCGGCGAAGCGGATGTTAGTAAAGGTGCCGTCAGTGAAGCAAAAACAGTTGGAGTTGGTAAAACGGAAGCCGCGGAAGTCGAAAACTGTGCCTGTCTGGTGGTAGCTCCAGTCGGAACGCTATGAAACGAGTACGCAGCGTCGGGAGCGGCCTGACCGCTGGCAAATAGAAGCTCAGCACATTTCGGGTTGGGTTCGCTGGAACCTGAAACATTCACCGGCGCATTGCCGCCGCCGGAATTGGCGGGAAGGGCGTCGAGGGCGTCGCTGAAATTCGAAGTGGGAAGTGTTTCGGTTCGAGCGGTCACGGGGAGTGGGACTGCGGAAGTCACGGTGGAACCAGATTGATCCTGCAGGGACAAGGCGTTTGGCGTGCCGGATAACGAGAAGGTGCCGGGTGTGATCTGAACGGTAGGAACGACGGCCTGAGCGCTCAATAGCGGCGGTGCGTCCGCGGTCTTTGCTAGGGTCAGAGATGCGGTGGGTAATGCAGTCAGTGATGTAGTTAGTAAGATATCCAGTAAGGAATCTGATAGTGGATAAATTGGCAGTGAAGGCTGTATTTCTGGAGAAACGGCAGAATTGACGGCCACCTTGGCCTCGGACTTGCCATTAGATTTACCGGCCAACTTTGCATTCAGACTTGCGCCGAACTTTGTCCCGAGTTTGAAGTCAGGTTTTGCAATCTTTCCAGCTGGGGCGGACTGATCCTGCGGATGTTCGGGCGCGCTACTGCGGATGGATGACGCGAGTGTGGCGCTAAAGCTCAAAGGTGCGGGCAACACGGGGCCGGCGGCCGTGGAAACTTCTTGTGCCCCAGCCGGGATGGAAATTGCGTCTACGCGCATCGGAGTACCACGAGTACGACTGCACTCGATACACCAATGGCAGGGGAGTCTGAGTTGAGCTGGCAGGTAAGCGGCGGGGTTGCACTTTCAGCGATTTACAGGAAGGTCGGAAGGCAATGAGAGGGAAAGTGGAGCGGTGAGAAGGGCCGATGCGGCAAGGGTTGCCGGGTTAGGCCCGGCAAAATCAGGCGATTCAGTTTCGACGATGCCAGCGTTGAAGCAGATAGGTGGCATCGAGTTCCTGTTGCTGGCGGTGTAATTTTTCCTGCTGGTAAACGCGGCGCTCGCGGGCACGCAGGGTTTCGAGGACCTCCCGTTCGCGATGGGCCTGATGATATTCGCCAAGCGCTCGCTGGCGCAGCAGTTCGAGCTTGAATATGTCGGACTGCAGTTCCTGGCGGTAGTGATGCAGGTTCTCGCGGAGAATGGAAGCGAATTGGAGTTCGGCGGCGGTGCGTCCGTCTTGGAGCGCGGTGGCATCGAACTGCGTGGACGCGGACAGGGAGCGTTCGAGTTGCGCGAGTTTCTCCCCGGCACTAGAAACGCCGAGATTCGCCGCTTGCAGTTTGAGGGTGCATTGGCGTTCGATACTTTGACGCAGGCGGAGTAGGGGAGCGAGCGTGAAACGGAAAGCCATGATTCAGGAGGCCATATTTAGAACAATCATATTCAGAAAGTCATCTTTGAGAATCATGGATTCAGGTGGGGAGCGCCATGAGGCGTTCGAGTGAATCTTTCATCGTGGCAACTTCCTGCGACGGTTGCATTAGGAATTCGCGTAGCGCCGGCATAAGCTCGATGGCGTGATCGAGCTCGGAATCGCTGCCCTTTTGATAAGCTCCGATGCGGATGAGCTCTTCCGAAGCCTTGTAAGTAGCGAACAGGCGCCGGACGTGGTTCGTTTTTGCGAGATGCCGCGCGGAGATGACGGCGGGCATGATCCGGCTGATGCTGTCGAGGATGGAGATAGGAGGATAGTGACTCTGGGCGGCGAGTCGGCGATCGAGCATGACGTGGCCGTCGAGGAGAGCGCGGACGGCGTCGACGAGGGGATCGTTTTCGTCGTCGCCTTCCATGAGGACGGTGTAGAAGCCGGTGATGGTGCCGGAGCCGAAGGAGCCTGCCCGCTCGAGGAGGCGGGCGAGCAGAGTGAAAACCGAGGGCGTGTAGCCTTTGGCGGTGGGCGGCTCGCCGGCGGCGAGTCCAATTTCGCGTTGCGCCATGGCGAGGCGGGTGAGCGAATCGACGACCAGCAGCACGTGCTTGCCGCGGGCACAGAAATATTCGGCGATAGTGGTGGCGGCGAGACCGGCGCGGATGCGCAGCAGCGGATCCTGGTCTGAGGTGGAGACGACGACCACGGAACGGCGGCGGCCTTGTTCGCCGAGCGTGTTGAGGAGTTCGCCCACTTCGCGTCCGCGCTCTCCAATCAGCCCAATGACGGTGAGGTCGGCGCTGGTGTTGCGGGCCATCATCCCGATGAGAGTGCTCTTGCCGACGCCGCTTCCCCCAAAAATGCCGACGCGCTGGCCGCGTCCGCAAGTGAGGAAAGCGTCTATGGCGCGGATACCGCAGCCGAGCGCATTGCGGATCGGTGTGCGCTCGAGGGCGAGCGGGGCTTCGCGATCAAGAGGATAGCGCTCGCGGCAAACTGGAGCGGGCCCGTCGTCAATGGGATTTCCAGCGCCATCGAGGACGCGGCCCAAGAGTTGTTCGCTAACGCGCAGGGAGGGACGCCGTCCCCAAACCACGATCTGGTCCCCAAAACGGAGGCCGGTGGGGCGGCGCAAAGACATGGAGAGGACGATGTGGCCGCGGAAGCCGACAATCTCTCCGGGCCAGTGGCCTCCGCGGGAATCGATGATTTCGCAGGCCTCGCCAACGGTGCAGAACGGGCCTTCGGATTCGACGAGCTGGCCGATAACCTGTACCACCCGCCCACGCCAGCGCAGCGCGGATGAGGTCTCGAGTTGAGAGAAGTAAGCGGAGAGAATCTGCGAAGACATCAGCGTGTCTCCCGCGCCCGGCGGGTCGATGGATATGGATTTGGTTTCAATGGATGTGGTGTCGTTAAATTTGTGATCATGGGCTTGGTGGCGATGGCGATGCTGGTGTCGAGGCGTGCGAAGAGCTGGCGGCTCCGTTAGGCCTTTCGGCAAGCAGGTCGAGCAATCCGGTTTCAATTTCCTTGAGCTGCGATTCCAGACCGACGATGGTGGAGCCGAGTGAAGTTTCGATGCGGCATCCCCCGGGAGCGATGGCGGGATCTTCGTGAACCTCCGGCGCCGGGACGCCTTCCATCTGGCTGGCGAAATAGAGCTGCCAGTCAGCGGTCTCTGTCGGATGAACGTGCAGGTTGACTTTAGTGCTGGTATCGAGTTTCTCAAGCGTGATCCGGACGATGCCGGCGAGAACATGCGGGTCGAGTTGCGCTTCGCGATGCAGGATCTTGCGGGCGATGGCGAGCGCCAGTGCGACGATTTCGCCTTCGACGCGACGGTAGTAATCCTGCCGTTCGAGGGCGAACCGCTGGAGGGCATCGCCGATCTGTCCGCGATTCTTGGCCAGGGCAGCGTCGGATTCGGAACGGAGCTGCTGGTGCCCACTTTGGCGTCCCTGCTCGAAGGCTTCGGCCTGCTGACGCCGGCTTCGTTCGTCGGCAGCCTGGCCGGCATCGGGCGCGCTGCCCGCGGCGTCGCTTGGGAACCCGGCTTCGGCATAGGCGAATGGCGAGGCTTCGGGAACGGGCTGCCGCTTGGGGGCGCTAGACGACATACTCCTCCTGCGACTCGGCGCTCAACACCAGTTTGCCTTCCGCTTCGAGTCTCCGTGCCACTTCCACGATTTCGCGTTGGGCTTGATTCACGTCCTTGGACCGCACCGGGCCCAATACCTCCATGTCTTCTTTCAGCATGTCGACGGCGCGCGACGACATGGACTTGAAAATCAGATTTTTGAGTTCTTCGGTGGCGCCCCGCAGAGACAGCGCCAGGGCCTTCTTGTCGAGCTGTCCAAGCAGTTCACGGATCCCGGCTTCGGGCACTCCGAGCAGGTCTTCGAAGGTGAACATGAGGTTGCGGATGGCGAGCGCCATCTTCGGATCGTCTTTTTCGATTGTCTCCAGGATCCCCTTGCTTGAAACCGGCTCTAGCTGGTTCAACAGATCGGCGGCGCCTTTGAATCCGGCGTAGGCGCGCCGGCTTTGTTCGCCGAGCGACTCCAGATGCTTGTTAAGGGAGAGCGCAACCTTCTGAGCGACTTCGGGAGAAAACTGACGCAACTGTGCCAGACGCTTGACGGTTTCGGCGCGAACCTCCTCGGGCAGGCGCAACAACAGCGCGGAGGCCTGACGCGCGTTCAAGTGAGCCAGGATGAGGGCGATGGTTTGCGGATGCTCGACTTCGAGGAACTTAGCCAACTGCTGCGGATCCGCTTCCTGCAGGCTTTCCAGTTGGACGGCACTCTGTTCCATTGTTCTTGAAGCCTGGTCGAGCAGTCGTTGGGCGCCCGCTTCGCCGAAGGCTTTTACCAGCAGTTTCTGCGCATAGTCCGGACCGCCTTCGGCCAGATAACCCTGGGTAAGGGAGAGCTGGTAATACTCTTCGAGCACGGACATCGCGGTCTCGGGCTTGAAGTGCTCCAGCTCCGCGATGCGCCGCGTCAGTCGCTCCACGTCGCCCTCAGGAAGATTCCGGTAAATGTGGCTGGCGGATTCCTCGCCGAGCAGTACCATAAGGATGGCCGCTTTCTGTAAGCCGAGAGTGGAGATCGGTGGCGCCATTTCTAATCTTTCCTGGTTACTGCCTGCTTGGTTACTGATTTGCCTTGTTTATTACTATGTGACTCCGACCATTGTTGTTGTACAGCGTTGTTATTTGCAGCTACTCCTTTGATGAGTTCTTACTTTCTCGTTTTTTAAACCTCCCGTCCCGCTCCTTATAGCGGAAAAGTTATTTGGCGGCCTTCGGGTCCCGGATCCAGGTCTGAACCAGCCGGCTGGCGGCGGCCGGTTCGGCCTTGATCTTGTCGGCAATTTCTTTTTTCAACGCTCCGGCGCGCTTCGCTTCCTCACTGCCCTGGGGAAGTTCAATTCCGGCGAGCACACTGGGAGAGGCCGCGCCCGCGGCGAGCGGCTTCGCAAGATGAGTGGGAATCTGTTTGAACGCTGCCATCGCCTGTTTCTTCACGGGACGCAGCACTAGCGCATAGACAACCAGGAACAGCAGCGTAATTCCAACGTAGCGCAACACACCCACCCACGGCATGACAAGGAGACGCCATTTATCCAGCTTGCCGGGCGCGGCTGGCAGTTCGCTGGCGACGCTCTGGAAGGAGAGGTTCTCGACCGCGAGCAGGTCTCCCCGCTGATCGTCGACTCCGATGGCGGCCCGGGCAAGTGTTTCGATGGCCTTCATTTCTTCCGGCGTGCGTTTCCGCCGGACGGGGTTCGACTTGCCACTTTCCTCTTTGGTGTCCATCGCGTCATCGACCAGCACCGACGCGGTGATGCGACGCACGCGGCCCGCCGGATTCAACACATGGCGCGTGTTTTTGCTGACTGCGAAAGTTGAGCTGTCAGATTTCGAACTCTGATTGTCGATCGCCGAAAGCAGGTTCAGACTGGCGGCCGCACTCGCCGGAACATTCGCCGCGCCCGCCACCGCCGGGGGCGCGACTGGCGGGGTGGCTGCGGCGGTACTCGCCGGAACATTGCTGGTAACGCCCGGCACCCCCGCTGGATTGGCGCCTCCCGCCAGTTCTTCGGAATGCTGCTGAGCGAGGGTGGCGCTCGCCTTCGGATCATAGATTTCGGAAGTATCTTCGCTGCTGCTCAGGTCGTAGTCCACGTGCACGCTGGCGCGAACGTGTTCGGCACCGACCACGGGCTCGATGGCGTGCACGGCGGCGGCCGCCAGTTCCTCGTCGGAATCGAATGACGCCCGGCCGGATGGACCTCGCCGCGCAAGAAACGATGTAGCCGTCTCGGCATCGACAACCGTAACATTCTCCGGCCGCAGGCCATCGACTGCGCTCGCAACCAGTTGCGGGATGGCTTGCTGCGCTTCGCGCGAAAGCGTGCCGTTGCGCGTCTTTACGATGACGGCGGCTTTCGATTCCCGCTCCTGCTCGCTGAACAGCGACTCGCGCGGCAGAACCAAGTGGACGCGAACTGCCTCGACTTCGGCCAGGCTTTGCAGCGTGCGTTCGAGTTCCCCTTCGAGGGCACGCTGGTAGTTCACTTTTTCGCTGAAGTCCGATCCCGCCCAGTTCGGCGTGTCGAACAATTCAAACCCCAGGCGGGCGTTGCGCGGCAACCCCTGCGCCGCGGTCTCCAGGCGCGCGGCATCCAGTTTGTCGGAGGGAACGAGGACGCTACCGCCATCCGGGGAAATTTCGTAGGAGATATTTTTTGCCGCCAGACGGCTCCCCATCGACTGCGCATCCTGGGGCTTCAGTCCGGAGTAGAGGATGACGTTCTTACCTCGATCAAGCAGGGCGACGAACGCCCACAGAGTCAGGCCGACCGCCACCGCTCCTGCGGCGAGCAGAGCTTTCTGCTGCAGGCTCAAGCCGCGCAGAAAGTTCTGGATCTGATCGAGGCTCTCTCTCAAATTGTCCAACCCCTAACGCAATTCAACCGCGGAGACTCCAAGGTCGCCGAGATTCTCACGATTGGTTTCTGTTTCCGTTTCTCATACCCTTTTCCTCAGCGCCCGCCACCTTCTGTGGTCCGCGGCTTTGAAGTGGATGGTTCAGAACTGCATGCTCGAAATCGTCTGGTAGGCCTGCACGATTTTGTTTCGCACCTGCATCATCAGCTGAAACGAAATATCGGCCTTTTCGACGGCAATCATGGC
>Ga0210406_10007584_pt1 | contig 10987 bp, 8 predicted proteins | sample IncBWC30MmetaG_FD_155454 | JGI IMG/M metagenome (GOLD analysis project Ga0210406, IMG submission 155454) | Forest soil microbial communities from Barre Woods Harvard Forest LTER site, Petersham, Massachusetts, United States - Inc-BW-C-30-M | ecosystem: Environmental > Terrestrial > Soil >... | reverse complement strand
TGGCTCGAGGAGATTTTATGTGACGCGCTAGAAAAGGGGTAGAGGAGTTTGCGTGGCGCCGGCGGCCCAGCAATTCGCGTCGCGCACCGGCGCGAAGGAATAGCGATGAAGCGGAGAAGGGCCGTGCTGTCGGAGGGCTTCGAGGTGGTCGGGAGTGGCATAACCCTTGTGGCGCGCGAGACCGTATTGCGGGTAGACCACGTCCCATTTTTCCATGCACGCGTCGCGATGAGTTTTGGCGAGGATAGAGGCGGCGGCGATCGAAACGCTGCGCGCGTCACCCTTGATGAGGGACTTCTGCTCGATCGGAACATCCAGCTGCATGGCGTCGATGAGCAAATAATCTGGCTTGATAGAAAGTTGTTCGAGAGCGGCAGTCATAGCCTGGCGGCTGGCTTGATAGATATTCCACGCGTCGATGCGCTGGGCATCGATTTCCGCAACGGCCCAGGCGAGCGCGCGTTCGTGAATGCGTGCGGCCAGTTCGGTGCGGCGTTCAGCGGGAAGTTTCTTCGAATCGTCGAGGCCTACAATGCGGCGTTTGGGATTGAGAATTACCGCGGCGGCGATCACCGGGCCGAAAAGCGCGCCGCGGCCGGCTTCATCGAGACCGGCGATGCGCATCCAGCCAAGCTGTCGCGCCGCTCGCTCGAAACGGGAAGAGCACAGGCGGCTCATGGTGCGGAGATTTTAGCACGGCGCCCGGAAATGGTACGGTCACTCCTACGAAAGAAACCCGTGAGTCATTGATGCTGCAAGGCTGAGGCTCGAGCTGCTTTCATCCTTCGTTGTGGTCCCCAGCCGGGACCATGAGCTACTCGTACCGCAGCGCGACGATGGGATCGACCCTTGTGGCGCGCCGCGCGGGGAGGTAGTTTGCCGCGAGGGCTACCAACGTCAGAAGAACGGCCACGACAGTAAAGGTGACAGGGTCGGTTGGGAGAACTCCGTACAGTAGCTTGGTCATCAGCCGCGACAACAGCAGTGCCCCAACGATGCCCGCGGCCGATCCTGCCAGCGCCAGCACCATTCCCTGCCGCGCTACCAGCCTCAAGACGTCGCTCCGGCTGGCGCCGAGAGAGATGCGAATTCCAATTTCTTGCGTCCGGCGCGCCACCGAGTAGCTCATCACTCCGTAGATTCCCACCGCAGCCAGGATGAGCGCGACGCCAGCGAACACCCCGAGCAGGGCCATCTCGAAGCGAGGTTCCGCGTTGGCCTCCGCAACCACATCATCCATCGTCAATATTTCGGAGATCGCCAAATTGCGGTCGAACGTCCAGACGGTATTTTTTATCGTGCCTAAAAGTGCGGAGGGGTTTCCCCTCGTGCGCACCACCAGCGTTATGTAAGACGCATGCGATTCGCGCTCTCCGAGAAAGCCGCGGTTCTGCAAGGCCGCCAGGTAGACCTCCGGATACGGGGCTTCCGCCCAATTCTCCTGCTTGGCATCGCGGACCATGCCGATCACCGTCAGCCACGTTGGCGAGGCGGTCTTGTCGTCGTCGAAGGCGATGTGTTTGCCGAGCGGATTTTCGCCCAGCCAGTACTTGCGCGCCGCCGTCTCGTTGATCAGGACCACGCCCGGCGCGCTGGGATCGTCGGTCGCAGCGATTTCGCGGCCGCGCAGCACCGGCAGCCGCATGGTCTCGAAATATCCCGGCATGACGATCCGGTAGACGGCCGAAGGCGATTCGCCGGGCAGCGGCTTTGCCCGGCCCTCAATCGCGAACGGCCAGCCCCACATATCTCCAGCGAGCGGGAGATGATTGATGCCCCCAGCCGCTTCTACGCCAGGCAGAGCTCGCACGCGTTCGACTAATTGCTGGTAGAAAATCGCGCGCCGATGGGGCTCCGACTCCTGCGTTCCAGCAACGGAAACGGCCATGGAAAGCACACGATTGGGATTGAATCCGGGGTCGATCGACTGAAGAGCAAAAAAGCTGCGAACCATCAGCCCCGCGCCGATAAGCAAGATAAGCGCCAGCGCAAATTCCGAGGCGACCAGGAAACTTCGCAGCCGGTTGCGGCCATGGCCGTCGCTGCCTCCGCGGCCTCCGTCCTTCAAAGTGTCCGTCAAATTGACCGCCGAAGCGTGCATGGCCGGAGCGAGACCAAACACCAAGCCGGTCAGTACGGTAACAGCAATCAAAAAAAGTACGACCCGGGCATCCATCCTTATGGTGTCCACGCGCGGGAGGAACGCCGGGCTGAGCGCCACCAGCGCACGCGTCCCCCAGACCGCCAGGAGCGCCCCCGCGGAAGCGCCCATGGCGGCCAGAAGCAAGTTCTCGGTGAGAAACTGTCGAATCACGCGCATGCGCGGAGCCCCCAGCGCGGTACGCACAGCAATCTCCTTCTGGCGAGTCGCCGAGCGCGCCAGCAGCATATGCGCCACGTTGGCGCAGGCGATCAGCAATACGAATCCCACTGCGCCCAACAACAGCAGCAGCGGCGCTTGGACCTGGCCGACGACGTTTTGCTTTAGGGGAGTTACCACGATATCGCGGTTTGTGCCTGGAAACTTTTGCTCAAGACGCGCGGCGATAGTCGCGATTTCCGCGCGTGCCTCGGAGAGAGCCACGTCCCGCTTAAGCCTCGCGAAAATGCGCAGGCTGTTGCCGCCCCGATTGTGAATGCGATCACCAAATGCATTGGGCACCCACATCTCCGCACGGGTAGCCCAGAATGGTGCAAACTTGAAGGTGCGCGGCATGACGCCTAATACGGTGTACGGCTCGCCATCGAGCGTGATCACTTTGCCGAGGACTTTGGAGTCGCTCGCGAATCGTCTTTGCCACAAACCGTAGCTCAGGATGACTTCGTGCTCCGAGCCTTGCTGGTCTTCTCCTGCGACGAACAGCCGGCCCAGCTGCGGTTCGACGCCGAGCAGCGGGAGCAGACTCTGTGTCACCTTGAGTCCCAGAATGTGTTCCGGTGAATCGATACCGCTCAGGTTGGCAGACCAAGAGTCCGCCGCACCCATGGCCTCGAAAGAGCGGCTCTGATCGCGCCAGTCGATGTAGTTCGCGACCGCTACAGGATTGTCACCATGGTGAAGAATCGTAACCAGGCGGTCGGCGTCCCGGTAAGCCAGCGGCCGGAGCAATACGGCGTCTACAACGCTAAAAATCGCCGCGTTCGCGCCAATGCCGAGAGCGAGCGTGAGGACGGCCACGATGGTAAAGCCGGGGTTTTTCACCAGCATGCGCGTTCCAAAGCGTATGTCTTGGAGAAATGTTTCAAGAAACGGCAGGCCGCGCTGCTCGCGATACAGTTCTTTGGTTTGTTCCAAGCCGCCGAATTCGCGGCGCGCCGAGCATCGCGCCTCTTCTGGAGGCATGCCCCGTCGAATGTTTTCTTCCGTGATAGCTTCGAGGTGCGACTGGAGTTCGGCCTCCAGCTCGCCCTCGCGGCGGCTCTTGCCGAACAGCCCTCTCGCTCGAACAGCCCAGACGCGCATCCGGTTCATGCCCGCACTCCTGCTAGCCGGTTCATCGGCTCGACCGTGTACCTATTCATAGCGCAAAGCCACCACGGGATCGACTTGCGTCGCGCGCTGGGCTGGCAAGTAGGCGGCGAGGGCCGCAACCACGCCCAGCAAAAAACAGGCTCCGGCAAAAGCGGGTGGATCCGCGGATCCCACTTCGTACAACATGCTGCCAAGCAACCGGCTTAGCCCATATGCTGCGGCCAAACCCACAGCCATGCCTGCAGTGACCAGGAATGCCATGTGACTTACGACGTGGCGAAGAATGTCGTCGGGTTGCGCGCCCAGCGCCATGCGGATTCCGATCTCTCGCGTGCGCCGGGAGACGGAGAAAGCCACAACGCCGGAAAGTCCGAGCGCAGCCAGCAAAGTCGCCAGCAATCCGAAAAGGCTGGAAAGCCAGGTGAGGAGCCGCTCTAGCGTGAGCGAATTGTCGATCTGGATTTCCAAAGTGGTGGTGGCGTAAAGAGGCAGGTTCGCGTCGAGGTCGTGCACCTGCGCCCGAATCAGGTCGACGATCTTTTCCGGATCGCCGGCCGTGCGCACCTGCAGGGTCATGTCAAAGAGTCGCGGTTCCTGCCCCATCGGTGTATAGAAATGACGGCGTGGGGCTTCAGAAAGAAGCACGTACTTGGCGTCCTTTACGACGCCAATGATTTCCATGTCGGGGAGTACTTTCGGATCGTCGCTGGTTCCAATTTTCTTGCCGAGTGGATCTTGGTCTCCGAAAAAATAGTGCGCCATGGTTTCGTTGATGATCACGACTTTCGGGCGGGAGGCGGTGTCCTGCTCGATGAAGTCGCGTCCTTCCACAAATGGAGTGCCAAGGGTTGCGAAATAGCCGGGAGAAACGACCGCGGCGTTGGGGCTCATGTTTTCATCAGGCCCGGGCTGATAGCCTTGCACTTTGACGCTTTCCTGATCCCAACTGCCCGAAATGACGGAGCTGGTGGTCAAGCTGGCCGCGCGCGCGCCCGGCAGTGTGCGCACACGGGCGAGGAGATCGTCGTAAAGCGACTTGATCCTTTCCTGGGGATAACCGTTCCTGGAAGGATTGAGCGTCGCCAGGAAAACATTCTCTTTAACAAAACCGGTATTGACACCGCGCAGGTTTCGCAAGCTGTGGAGAAACAAGCCCGCGCCAATCAAGAGCGGCAGCGAGAGCGCTACCTGCAGGAGAATTAAAGCGCTGCGCAAACTGAAAAGGCGCTCACCCGAAGCGACTGCCGGAGAATCGTCGCGCAACGCCAGGGACACCTCGGTTTGCGAAAGCTGCATGGCGGGAGCCAGTCCGAAGAGCAACCCGGTGACTAAGGATGCCAGTAATGCGAATCCCAGAACTCGCAAATCCATCGGAGCGTGGAGGTTTGCGCTGAAATCTGCGGGCAGAAAGCCAAGCAACGCCGTCTTAGCCCAGTAGGCGACGAAGATCCCAGCGCACCCGCCCAGCACCGAAAGCAGCAGGCTCTCCGTCAGCCACTGACGAATGAGCCTTCCGCGGCCCGCACCGATGGCCAGCCGCACGGAGATTTCCTGCGTTCTCTTGGCGTTCCGGGCCAAGAGTAGATTCGCGAGGTTCGCGCATGCCACCAGCAGCACAATGCCCGTGACACAGAACATCAGGAGCAGCGGGCGCTCCATTTCTCGGCGCAAATGGGCGAAACCCTGGTTGCCTGGCTCGAGTTGGATGTGGCTGGCGAGGGCGCGCTCTTGGTCATGGGCGTTTACACTCGATCCGAGTTCCTGCAGTTCTGCCCTGAGAACCTGGTGATAGAGAATATCGAGCGACGCCTGCGCTTGTGCGACGCTGACTTCCGGCTTGCGGCGCGCCAGAATCGTCATCCAGCGGTGCCGCGGATTTTCGAGGCGGTTAGAGGGCACCGGGCGGAAAACCGTGGCCATCATCATGGGCACGCGAATATCGGGGTTGCGCGCCATCTCCGTGCCATAAAATAGCGGCGGCGTGATGCCGATGATGCGAATCGGATTGTTATTTAGGATGACGTCCTGGCCGACGACCGCGGGATCGCTTCCGAATCGCCGTTGCCAATAGCCATAACTCAGGACCGCAACGGGATGGGCGCCGGGTGTGCGGTCATCCTCCGGCCCGATCAGCCGGCCAAGAAACGCCTGCACGCCCAGCGTTTCAAAGTAGTTTCCTGAAACCATCTCTCCGACAGCGCGTTCGCTCTGTCCACCATAACTCGCATTGAAATCGACGCCCGAGCGCGTCAAAACATTTCGGAAGGCCGTGTTCTTGTCGCGCATGGCCCGATACATCGGATAGGAGAAATCTTCCTGTGCTTCCGGAGACCGGCTGTCGGTGTACTTGACGACCACCAGCTCTTCGGGATTGCGTACCGGGAGGTTGCCGAGCAAAACGGAGTTCACCAGCGAGAAGAGACCGGTGTTTGCGCCAATGCCGAGCGCCAGCGTCAGCACCGTTACCACCGTGAACCCCGGGCTTTTCAGGAGCATGCGCAGCCCGTACCGCAAATCCTGAGCAAGAATCTCGAAGAAAGGCAGGCCGCGCTGATGGCGATAGGATTCCTTGATTTGCTGTAGCCCTCCAAATTCGCTGCGCGCGGCGTATCCAGCTTCTTTCTCGTTCATGCCGCTGCGGATGTTTTCTTCGGTGAGGGCCTCCAGGTGAGCGCGCAGCTCTCGATCCAGATCGGCGTCAAGAGCTCGCCGCCGAACGAGTCCGCTCCATCGCGATACCATAACTCGCAGCCACTCCACATCAAGCTCCTTCGGCGCCCCCGAGCAGGCGCGTCATAAGCGCGGCCATGCGCTCCCAGTTTTCCGTCTCCGCCAAAAGCTGTTTGCGCCCGCTGCGTGTAAGCGCGTAGTACTTGGCTTTGCGATTGTTGTCGGAGACGCCCCATTTCGAGGAGATCCAGCCGCGCTGCTCCAGCCGCAATAGAGCAGGATAAAGCGTGCCCTGGTTGAGTTTGAGCAGATCGGCGGAAACCTGTTGAATGCGCACGGCAATTCCATACCCGTGCAGCGGGCCGAGGGTCTCGAGGGTCTTGAGTACGATCAGATCGAGCGTGCCTTGCAGAACTTCGCCGCGCGTTTCTGCCATCGCGATTCTCCTTTTGACGATCAACAGGAGGCTACGCTTGCTCCTGTTGATTGTCAACAGGTCGTCTGACGGTATAGACGAAGCAGCCAGGGAAAAGTTCCGCAAGTCGCGGAACATTTCTTTGGGTACCGCAAATGCTGCTGGCAAATTTCGTCAGAAGCTGGCCCTTTGAGCCTTTTCTTACAAGACTCGTTGACCGGAGCGCTCCGGGAGACCTAGGATGGCCGGGCAAATCTAGCAACCTATGTGCTTTAAGGGAGATTTCCATGCATCCACGCAGGCAGTCCGCTTGGTTTAACGCCAGCTCTTATCTCTTGGGTGTGGCGGCGCTTCTGGCTCTGGCACCGTTCGGCAAAGCGCAAGGCTTGACCAGCAGCGACCTTTCCCGTTTCCGGTTTGTAGGCGACGCTGTTCTGTCGCCAGACGGCCACCGCGTGGCCTACACGGTGATTCTGTACGATCGCCCCGGGCGGCCCGCTCCACAACTTTGGATAATGGACCTGACCACGCAAAAACCAATGCGCATCGGTGACGAAAAAGGTGTTGCCGTGAATCCAAGATGGTCGCCCGACGGGAAATGGCTCGTGTTTCAGGGCAGGGTGGGAGAGAAACACGGATTGCTTCTGGCGCGTCCGGACGGTTCCGAGATCACCACTCTGGTCGAGAAGATAGAGGGCACCAACAGCCCGCTGCCGGGCGGCGGTCAGGACGTCACGTGGTCGCCCGACGGCAAACAGATTGCGTTCCTTTCTGCAACGCCGGATGAAAGAGCCGCCGAAGCCAGCGGCGACCCCATGGTGATTTCGCGTTACTTGTACAAGCCCGACGCCGGCGAAGGCCTGACGCGCTTCAACGACAATCAGCGTCTGCACATTTTTGCCGTGGACCTGGCCAGCAGGCAGGTGCGCCAGCTGACCCAGGGAATCTACGACGAGCATTCCATTGATTGGTCTCCGGACGGCAAGGAGATTCTCTTTGCATCGAACCGGGAACCGAATCAGGACGAGTTCTTCAATTACGACATTTTCGCTCTCCATGTGGAGGACCACAGCATCCGCCGGCTGACCGCCACGGAATACAACGAGTACGAACCTTTGTGGTCGCCCGACGGCAAGCACATCGTCTATCGCGGCACAAAGCGCGGCTTGACCGACCGCGAGACGACCATGGAAGACACGCACGTCTGGATGATGAACGCCGACGGCAGCGATCGCCGCGAAATCGGAGCGGTCATTGACAACCGGCAGGGCGCGCCGCAGTGGGCGCCCGACGGCAGCGCGGTGTACTTCACGGTTCAAGAGCGCGGAAGCAATCATCTGGTGCGGCTGCCGGTCGGGGGCGGCGCGCCGGCTTATGTGGTGAAAGACAACGGCGGCGTTGGCGCCTTTTCTGTTGGCAAGGACGGTATGCTGGCCTACACGTTCACGTCCCCGCGCGATATGGCCCAGCTTTACGTCAAGACCGGCAGCGCGGCTGCGCGCAAACTCACGGACTTGAACGAAGTGCTCGCTGGAAAACAAATTGCCGAGGTGGAGTCCTTTACCTTCGTGAGCAACGACAACAGATTTGATGTGGAAGCGTTTCTCACCAAGCCGGTGGGAATGACCGCGACCTCCAAGCATCCGCTCATCGTGAACATTCATGGCGGCCCGCACGGGCAGAATGGCCCCGGGTTCAACTTTAAGAATCAGGTGTATGCCGCGCGCGGCTGGGCGACTCTCAACGTGAATTTTCGCGGCTCGACCGGTTACGGGCAGAAGTTCGCCGACGCGGTCTTTGGCGATCAGAACGGCGACGAAGGCCAGGATGTTTTGTATGGCGTGAGCGCGGCGGTGCGCCGCTACTTGTGGATCGACCGCGAGCGCATGGGCATTGAAGGCGTGAGCTACGGGGGCCAGCTGACAGACTGGCTGATCACCCAGACCAACGAATTCAAGGCCGCGATTCCGACTGCCGGCATCGCCAACCTGGTCAGCTACAATTACATGACGTACTACAACCAGTACGAGGAAATGGAGTTCGGCCAATTCCTCCATCAAGGCAACTTGATGGATGTAGCGTGGGAACGCTCGGCGTTGAAACACGTTGCCGCCGCCCATACGCCCACCATGCTGCTGCACGGCGAAAACGACAACGATGTGCCCATCGCCGAAGCGGAACAGTTCTTCATCGCGCTCAAAGACGTTGGGACGGAGGCCCTCTTCGTGCGCTATCCGCGCGAAGGCCATGGTATCCGGGAAACCCAGCACGTGATTGATTCGACCGATCGCTCGATCGCCTGGTACGAAAAACACTTTCCAAAACCCGGCGCAGAAGGCGTGACGAACGTGCAGCCCTGATTCGCCGCAGCGGAAAGAAAGAAACGGTCCGGCCTCCGCAAGAAGCGCGCTCCGGGAGGGATGCAAGCAGAAAGAGCCCCCGGCGGCTGGAGCTCTTCGTGAATGCGCTTCGAATCGGGGAGTTGCGCTTACGCCTTGGTTTCCGACCCGGCGGTTGCCACGGCAGCCGCTTCTTCGCGGGGGGCGCGCTTGATGCGAGCGGCCTTTCCCCGCAAGTCGCGCAGATAGTAGAGCCGGGCGCGGCGAACTTTGCCCTTACCAACCACTTCGATAGAACTGATCGACGGCGAATGCAGCGGGAAAATGCGCTCAATGCCGACGCCGAAGCTCACGCGGCGCACGGTAAAGGTGGCGCCCGAAGCGCGACCCTTCTTCGATATCACAACCCCTTCGAACGCCTGCAGGCGCTCCTTCTCCTTCTCGCCTTCCCCTTCCTTCAGGCGAACGTTGACGCGCACCGTGTCGCCGGGGCGAAATTCCGGGAGGTCTTTGCGCAGTTGCGCTTCATGCAGTTTAGCTATAATCGGGTTCATGTTCGTATTCCCTGCAGACCCACTCAGGCGGGGCCAGCTCTTCAAAGGCAAACGCCAATTATAGCCCAAATATTTAAAATTTGCCTAGCGCATTCAACGCCCGGTGAACGCCCCTGCCGGCTCAATTTGTGTGTAACGTGTTTGGCGGTGCGCTCCGGCTAAGCGCTCGGTTACAACTCTTCGGTGTTTGGCCCCGCCGAACCGAAACTCCCGATGACAGCCGACCAACAACGGGCCTTGCTGCTCGAGGAGTTCCGGAAAAAAGGGCGCCATTCCTGGAAACCCAGCTGCGAAGTGAGAGAGAGAATTAAGGCCAGAAGAAACCCTTTCGCTAGAAACGCTCCGCGGGTTGTGTCCTTCTCGCATGTGGATGGCTATGGTGTGGATTTCGAAAGCCCTACGGATGCCCCCGGAGAGACGGAGGATTTACTGGAGCACAAGTGACTCGTGATCTGCCGTGGTCTAAGCCGGCGCGGCTGTGGAAACGCTTCGGCGAATGACGCTTTCCGCGAAGCGCTCCATTTCTTCGAGTTGCGGGCTGAATTGGAGGAGGACCAGGTCGACGCCGGCGGCCTCGAATTGCGCGAGCCGCCCGGCAACCTGTTCCGGCGTCCCCACCAAGCCCGAGCGCAGCCCCCGGTTTGACACGGAATAGTCTTCGAGCGAAACGCGCTGCTCGAGCTGCGTACCCGCAAGCCACTGCTGGTAATTGGCATACCCGGCGGCGGACTGCTGCACGTCGGTGATCCGCTTCAGCTCTTGCTGAGCCTCCCGCTCGGTTTCGCGAACGATGGCATAGCCCGCCACGCCGAACTTCAGGGACGGCAAGTTGTGCCGCGCGCGGCGCGTGCGCAAATCTGCGATTTTTTCGCCGACCCGCTCCGGCGCGTCGCCGTGCATCAGGTACGCGTCGCATTTCTCGGCTATGAGATCCTTGGCCGCAGGCGATTCGCCTCCGGCATACAAGGTGGGATGCGGCTGTGCCAGCGGTTTTGGCTCAAGCACATTGTCCTCGACGCGGTAATACTTCCCGGTGTAGGAAAAATGATCCCGCGACCACACACCGTGCAGCACGTCGAGCCATTCGCTGGTGCGCGCGTAGCGGTCATCGTGCTGTTCAAACCCCACGCCGTACTTCTTCGCTTCGTCCGCCCACCAGGACGATACGACATTCAGCGTAAGCCGCCCGCCGCTGATGTGATCGATGTTGGCGGCCTGCTTGGCAAGCAGGGCTGGGAGATGAAACGTCGGGCGCACGGCGACCATCAGCTCGATGCGCTCGGTGACTGCAGCCAGCGCAGCCGCCGTCGACCACGCATCGAGCGACCGCGCCTCCACGCCCTTGATGTCATTCAGATTCAATTCGGCGATGAGCGTGAGGTCGTAGCCGATTTGCTCGCTGCGCTGCGCGAGCTTTTTCACGTAAGGCCAGCTCGCTTCCATGTTTTCGTCCGCAACATTGCGCAGCCAGCCGCCAAAAACGGGGAGCCAGTAGCCGTATCTCATCGCGTGCTCCCGGTGGGGATGAGCCGTTCGC
>Ga0210406_10007583_pt1 | contig 10988 bp, 10 predicted proteins | sample IncBWC30MmetaG_FD_155454 | JGI IMG/M metagenome (GOLD analysis project Ga0210406, IMG submission 155454) | Forest soil microbial communities from Barre Woods Harvard Forest LTER site, Petersham, Massachusetts, United States - Inc-BW-C-30-M | ecosystem: Environmental > Terrestrial > Soil >... | reverse complement strand
GCGCACCACTTCGACCGCCTTCAGCATCGCATCGACGCGCGAGCGCATGGCGGCGAGCCGGCCGGTCGGCGTGCTCGGCAGCTCGCCCGGACAGGCCTGCTGCATGATGTCGACGGCCTTCACCGACGCTGCCTGCAGCACGTTTAACAGATCCTGCTGATTCTGATTGGGCTGGACCTGGTCGGCGATCTTCTGGATCGAGAAGTCCGTCAGTCCCTTGGCCTGCCCGGAGCAGATCCGCTCGGAGTTCGCCGACGGCGCCGTCGAACCGGTGGTCTGGCTGGCCCGGCTGGCGGCGCGGTCATAGATGCTTTCCGATCCCGCTGATCCCGCATAGGCGTAGGTGTCTTCAGACGCATAATATTCCGGCGCGTAGCCACCATAGATGCCGGCGAAGACATCGTCATAAGCGTAGGGCCAGAACGTGTCATAGGCGTAGGGCGAGAAGGTGTAGTCGACGAAGTCGTTATAGGCATAGGGCCAGAACAGCGGACCGACAAATCCGACCACGAAGCCTAGATGGTGATGGTGGTGATCGCGACGATCATACAGGGCCGACTGGGTGAAGTGGCCTCGGAACGTCGATTGCGACAGCGCTCCTGCGTCCCCCCTCCTTGACGCCTGCGGACCTGCGAACACCGAATTTCGAATGATCGGCGCCCTGCGCTGCTCGGGCTGGCGTTGCTCAAGGCGTGACAGGTCTCCTTTATCCCCCTTGATGCCAACCCTCTGGTTTTCTCTGGACCCGGCGGGACCTTGGCCAACGGGACCTTGGCCAACGGTTTCATGACCGTTCGGGCCAGGCCGTTGCCCCGCGACGGTCGCGGCCGGCGCATTCGTCTTTCCGTGCTCGAGGGCGTGCGCCTCGGCCGGCGAAGCGCCCTTTGCGCCGTGTTCGAGTTGGCGCGCGCCGCGCTCGGCGCTGAAACGTTGCCCACGTGCTGTTGCCATTGTTCCGCCATGCGGCCCACCTCGCCCCTCTGCGATGTGGGGAGTTTCATGATGAGGTGCGCTGCGAGCGATGGCGCGAGGCGCCTCGCGCGGGGCGGCAAAGCGTGGCCCACCATGCGGTACGGCCATGTTGTGCGCAGGTGCAGCGATATGGGGCGCGGCCATGTGCGGCGCTGGCGCTGCCATGTGCGGTGCGGCCATGCGCGGTGCGGCTGGCGCCGCCATGTGCGGCATCGCAGGCGCCCCATGTGGCATCGCCGGTGCAGCATGCGGCGCTGCGGCAGCAGGAGCGCCACCTCGCCCGCCTCCACCATGGGGAGGATCGGCCAGCGCAACGCCGGTTGAAAGGGCAAGCACGGAAACCGCAGCCATTGCTGCGCGGTGCAGATGCGACGACATCACCAGACTCCATAATAATAAAGCATTTAAAATGAAATGCGCCGGCGTTCGTCGCGTTCCGGTACCGCTTGCAAGAATTCGCCGCGGCGACGCCAAGCTGAACGGTCCTTCATCTTCCCGCTCACGGATTCGTCATTAACCGCCTGTTAGGGCCTCCCAAAACCCCCGGGAATAAACCCCGCCCTCTCCCGATCACGTCGTCGGTACCCAATCACGGGTCCTTGGAGAGAGCGCGATGAGCGACCACGATCACAACGACGAAGAACGCGGCTTAAGCCGACGCAAGGTGCTGGAATGCATGACCTGGGCCGGCACCGGCGTACTCTGGACGGTCACAGGCGGCGTGCCCCACTCGCTTGGCCTGGTGGAAGCCGCCAACGCTGCCGAGACCAGCGGCATGACCTTCATGCAGATTTCCGACAGCCATGTCGGCTTCGACAAGCCGGCCAATCCGAATGCGCTCGGCACGCTGGAAGAGGCGATCAACAAGGTGAAGGCGATGCCGAAGAAGCCTTCCTTCATGATCCACACCGGCGACATCTCGCATCTGTCGAAGGCTTCCGAATTCGACGATGCCGACCGCATCATCTCCCAGGCCAAGCTTGACGTGCACTACGTGCCCGGCGAGCACGATTTCCTTGACGAGGAGATCAAGTTCTACAAGGAGCGCTACGGCAAGGGCACCAAGGGCGCCGGCTACTATTCCTTCGACGCCAACGGCGTGCACTTCGTCGGCCTCGTCAACGTCGTCGACCTGAAGGCCGGCGGTCTCGGCAATCTCGGCGCCGAGCAGCTCGCCTGGCTCGCCGACGATCTGAAGGGCAAGTCGAAGTCGACGCCCGTTGTTCTGTTCGCGCACATCCCGCTCTGGACCGTGTATCCGGAATGGGGTTGGGGCACCGAGGACGGCGCGCGTGCGCTCGAGCTGGTCAAGGGCTTCGGCTCGGTGACCGTGCTCAACGGCCACATCCACCAGGTCATGCAGAAGGTCGAAGGCAGCGTCACCTTCCACACCGCCCGCTCGACCGCATTCCCGCAGCCGGCGCCCGGCACCGCCCCCTCGCCCGGACCGATGAAGGTCGAGGACGCCAAGCTTCGCAGCGTGCTCGGCATCGCCAGCATCGACTTCAAGCAGGGCCAGGACAAGCTCGCCATCATCGACGCGCCGCTGGCCGGCTAAGGGAATATCGCACATGATCAGAACTGTCTTCCGCAGCCTCATTCTGGCTGCGGCCCTGCTGCTTCCCCTCGGCGTGCGTGCCCATGCTGAGGAGATCAAGGTGACCATCGACAATTTCACCTTCTCTCCGCCGGAGCTGAAGGTGAAGGTCGGCGACACCGTGACCTGGACCAATCACGACGACATTCCGCACACCGTGGTTTCGGCGGGAAAATTCCGCTCCAAGACCATGGATACGGACAACACCTTCACGTTCACCTTCACCTCCGCGGGTGATTACAAGTACTTTTGTTCACTGCACCCGCATATGACCGGAATGATCACGGTTGAGTAACGGCCAAATCCAAGGCATCACCATCGTGCCCGGCCAGCGGCTTGCCGCCGGCCGGGCATATGCACCTTCTGCGAAGGTCGGACAGGCAAAGGTCGGGCAAGCAGCGATGCCGGTGAATACCGAAGACGAGGCGGAACGGGCGCAGCGCTTTCGCGAGGCGGCGTTGCCGCATCTGGACGACGTCTACACGCTGGCGCGCTATCTCTTGCGCGACGCAACCGATGCCGATGATGCGGTGCAGGAATGCTACCTGCGCGCGCTGAAGCATTTCGATACCTATCGCGGTCCGGCGATGAAGCCGTGGCTGTTCGCGATCCTGCGCAACGTCTGTCGCGCGGAATATGCCAGGCGCGCTTCGGCGCCCGCCACCGTGATCGACGATGCGGGCGAAGGCGCCGAACAGACGCCGATGTGGCACGAGGAGCAGCAGACGCCCGAGGCGGAATTGCTGCGCGAACGCGACGCATCGGTGATCCGCCGGCTGGTCGATACGCTGGCCGAGCCCTTCAAGGAGACGTTTGTATTGCGCGAAATCAATAATCTTTCTTACCGCGAGATTGCGGATACGGTCGGTGCGCCGGTCGGCACGGTGATGTCCCGTCTCGCGCGCGCCCGCGCCATGCTCCGTTCGGCATGGCTTGCGGAACAGGAGCAAGCGAAATGACCTGCGACGAGGCAAAGATCCTTCTTCACGCGCTGATCGATGGCGAGCTCGATGCCGGCCATGCGCGCGAGGTCGAAGCGCATATCGCGACCTGTCCGTCCTGCGCCGCGGAGCTTGCCGCCTACCGCCAGATGCGCGAGGCGATGGGCAAGGCCGACCTGCGTTTCACCGCGCCCGCAAGCCTGCGCCAGCGTATCGACGCCGCGTTGCCCAAAGCCGCGCCCAAGCCCTCCAACGTGACGCCGCTGGCAAGCCGCCGCTCGGTGCTGCGCGGGTTTGCGATGGGCTCCGCCCTGTCGGCGCTGGCCGCCACGCTCGTGGTCGGCATCATCGTGCGCAATGACGACCAACAGCTGATCGAATCCGAGATCGTCTCCGCGCATCTGCGCTCGCTGCAGCCGAACCACCTGATCGACGTGGTCTCGACCGACCAGCACACGGTCAAGCCGTGGTTCAACGGCAAGCTCGACGTCTCGCCGCCGGTGATCGACCTCACCGCACAGGGCTTTACCCTGATCGGCGGCCGGCTCGACTATGTCGATGCCCGCGCCATCGGCGCCGTCGTCTACAAGCGCCGCGCCCATGTGATCAACCTGTTCGTGGCACAGACCTCGAGCACCGCGCGCAAGCCGGCGAAGATCGAGACCATCCAGGGCTTCAACATCCGCCGCTGGAGCGACCGCGGCCTGAACTACTGGGCCGTCAGCGACATCGGCGCCGACGAGCTCGCCGAATTCGGCGATAAGTTCGAGGCGGCGGTGCAAGCGAGCAAGGAAGGTTGAGGTCGCTCGCGCCTCGTCATTGCGAGGAGCGACAGCGACGAAGCAATCCACGCTTCGGCAAGCGGCAAGCTGGATTGCTTCGCTTTGCTCGCAATGACGGTTGTTGCAACAGCTCGCCCGGAATTGAAAAACCGAAGGCGGCTTGAGCGTTGCCCTACGCCGACTTCCTCACTGCGTTGTCCACCAGCGTCTTGCCGAGCGACCAGATCGCGCCGGGGACCTTGTGGCTGCCGGCGATGACGGTGTCGAACGCGGTCTCGATCCAGCGGCAATCTTCCTCGGTGATGGTGAGCGAAGGCAGCAGCTTGATGGTGTGGCTGCCGTGGCCGGCGACCTGCGTGAGGATCTTGTGATCCTTGAATAGCGGCACGGTGATGAGCTGGCAGAACAGGCCCTTGTTCGCGGTCTCCAGCACGTTCCAGGAGGCCTTCAGCCGCAGCGATTTCGGCGGGCCGAACTCGACGCCGATCATCAGGCCCTTGCCGCGCACCTCTTTCATCAGCTCGTAGCCCGGCACCATGCGCGTCAGCGCCAGGCGAAGCTCGGCGCCGCGCTTGGCGGCCTGCTCGACCAGCTTCTCGGATTCGATGACTTCGAGCGTCGCGATGCCCGCCGCCATGGCGAGGTCGTTCTTGGCAAAGGTCGAGCCGTGCACGACGGCGCGGTCCATCTGGTTGAAGATCTTGTCGAAGATGTTTTTCCGCGTCAGCAACGCGCCGACCGGCACGTGGCCGCCGGAAAGCGCCTTCGCCAGCAGCACCATGTCGGGCTCGACATTCCAGTGCTCGATGGCAAGGAAGCGGCCGGTGCGGCCGATGCCGGTCTGGATCTCGTCAGCGATGAACAGCGTGCCGTATTTCTTGCAGAGCGCGGCCGCGCCGGGCAGGAATTCGTCGGTGGGCATGTTGACGCCCTTGCCCTGGATCGGCTCGACGATGAAGGCGGCAACCTCGCGCGAGGACAGCGCCTGCTCCAGTGCTGCCAAATCGTTGAACGGGATCGCCGTGCATCCCGGCAGCAGCGGCTCGAAGCCGGAGCGGAAATTCGAATCATCGGTCAGCGACAGCGCGCCGTAGGACAGGCCGTGGAAGGAATGCACGCAGTGGACGATGCCCGGCCGCCCGGTCGCGCCGCGCGCGAACTTGATCGCAGCTTCCACCGTCTCTGCGCCCGAATTGGCGAAGAACACCTTGTCCAGATATGGTACATATTTGAGCAGGCGTTCGGCGAGCACGCCAGCCAATGTCGAGACATCGAGCTGCACGAGATTCGGCAGATCGGCATCGAGCACGCTCTTAAGCGCCTCGCGCAGTGCCGGATGATTGCGGCCGATCGCAAAAACGCCAAATCCGCTCAATAGGTCAAGGTAGCGCACATTGTCGCGATCGTATAGGTATTGGCCTTGCCCCTTCTGGAAACCGACGTCGTAACCGATCGTTTTGAGCACGCGTACCAGCTGCTCGTTCAGGTGACGCGCATGCATGGAGCTGCGCTGCGTCTGGCGCTGCGCAAACAACTCGGAAACGTCTAGATTGGAACTTGGCATTGGCTACATACTTCGGTTGATGGCGACGTCGTCAACTGAAAACGCGCAATGCGGCGTTTTGCCCTTAATCGCACCATCAACGCAAGCACAGGTTTGAACCATGTTGCACTGCCCACGAAACATCGTGAAATCTGCGTTTTTTTTGTCCGTATTCTTACTGGGAACTGACATCAACACCGCCCTCGCTGCCGACCCGACCGGCGACTGGCGTGTCGCCGACGGCGTCGCCAACATCCGTGTCGCACAATGCAATGGCAGCATGTGGGGTGTCGTGGCCTGGGAAAAAGAGCCCGGCGGCCGCGATACCAACAATCCCGATCCGGCCAAGCAGAGCCGGCCGACACTCGCCATGCCGATCCTGCTCGACATGAAGAAGAAGCCCGGCGCCGATTCCTGGGAAGGCCAAGTCTACAACGCCAAGGATGGCCAGACCTACGCTTCCACCATCACGCCGCACGGCACGGATCAGCTTGAAATCCAGGGCTGCGTGCTCGGCTTCCTCTGCGGCGGCGAGACCTGGACGCGGGTCGGCCCGCCGATCCCCTCAAGCCCCTCCAACAGCATGGCCAAAGGCGCGCCCGCGCCGAAGGGCGCGCCGCCGAAGACGGTCGGGGCCGCCAATCCTCCCGCGCCCAATCCTTCCGCACCGAAGACCGCCGGATCGCCCAAGGGCCATGCGCCGACGGCGGATACCGTCGGCGACATCTGCCTACTCGGAGATATCGCGCGGTTTGCCCATTAGCGCAGGCTGGAACAGCAGCACGGCAGCGAGCGTGGTGACAAGCGAGAGCGCGAGCAGCTTGCCCATGCTCGACGTGCCGGGATGCGAGGATAGCCACAGGCTGCCAAACGCGGTCGCCGTCGTCAGCGCGCTGAAAAAGATCGCGCGTGTGAGCGAGGATTGCAGCAGGTTCGTCCTGCCCGAACGCCACGCCACGATATAATAGATCTTGAAGGCGACGCCGATGCCGAGCAAGAGCGGCAGCGCGACGATGTTGGCGAAGTTGAGCGGCAGCTTGATCAGCACGCAGATTTCCATCGTCACGGCGCCGGCCACAAGCAGCGGCACCAGCGTCATCAGCACGTCGGTGACCCGGCGCAGCGTGATCCACAGGATGATGCTGATCACGAGCAGCGAGTAGATGCCGGCATGGATGAACGCCTCCACCACGGTGTCGCCTGACTTGAGGATCGACACCGGTCCGCCGATCGCGGTCGGCTCGGCCGCCAGCACGGCGCTGGCGAACCTGCGCAGATTGTCGTTGTCGTTGGGATCGCCCTTGGGCAAGGCCTCGACCCGCAACAGGCCGTCCTTGGCCTTCCAGGCGCGCACGATATCGTCGGGCAGCGTCTGCAAGCTGACGGGCTGGGCCTGCAGCGCGTTCTTCAACTGATCGAGCACGATCTTCAAGGGATCGACGAAGATCGCCTGCGCCTTGTTGCGCGTGGCCTCATTGGAATTGGCGAGCTTCTCCAGCGCATCCGCGAGGCGCCGTGCGGTGACCGCGCCCGGCGACTGACCGTCACCGGCGTTGCGGCGCAGGCTGTCGACCGTGCTCTTGAGCGCATCGACATTTTCCTGATCCGACGGGGCTGCGTCGATCGAATCCGGATTGAGCGCAGGCCCCAGCACCTTCGCGCCCTGCGCGATCAGCTTCAGCTTGGCCGGCTGATCATCCGGCACGAAGCTCTCGAGCCACTGCACGCGCAGCACTTCCGGCAGTTTCTCGAGCTTGTCGGCGATCCTCCTGGCGTCCGCGTCCGAATTGGTCATGACGTCGACGGCGTTGGCGCCGGTGTTGGGATCCTTGCGCAGGTCGAGGAAGGTCGCGATCGATTCCGCCTTCGGGTTGCGCAGGTTCATCGGGTTGAAGTCGAACCGCATGAAATAGAGCAGCGGCAGGCCCGCGATCGCAATCGCGAGCGTGCAGGTGACAATGGCGACGCGATGGTTCTCGAGGAAGCGATCGACGGGAGCGAGGAAGGCGTAGCCGACCGGCTCCAATTCGCCGGGCGGATTGATCAGCCTCAGGATCGCCGGCAGCACCGTGATCGAGGACAGGAACGCAATGATCATGCCCGCGCCCGCGATCTCGCCAAGCTCGGAAATGCCCCTGTAGTCGGTCGGCAGGAAGCAGAGGAAGCCGGCCGTGATCGCCATCGCGGCGAGCGAGAGCGGCACGGCGACACGCTTCGCCGCCTCGCCCAGCGCTTCGACCAGATTGTCGTTCTTGAAGCGCTCGGATCGATAGCGGACGCTGAACTGGATGCCGAAGTCGACACCGAGACCGACGAACAGCACCGCGAATGCGACCGACAGCAGGTTCAGCGAGCCGACCAGCCAGAGGCCGACCGCGGTCGTGATCGACAGGCCGACAAACAAATTGAGGAACACCGCGAAGATGATCTTGCCCGAATGCAGCGCGAGCCAGAGGATGATCAGCACCACCACGACGGTGCCGATGCCGTTGGTGATCGCGCCGTCTTGAACCGTGGCGTACTCTTCGTTGGCGATCGGGATCGGCCCGGTCAGCCGCACCCGCGCTTGATATTTGCCTGGGAAGTCGAGATCGCTGGCTGCCTTGCGGATCGCATCGGTGGCGTCCTTGCCGGGCTCCAGCGCGCTATAGTCGATGACTGGCTTGAACTCGATGAAGGCGCGCTTGTCGGAATCTTCCAGCGGCTTGTCGCTGACCAGCTGGCGCCAGGAGAAGTTGGCCGTGCCCTTGTTGAGGACGTCCTCGACCGTCTGTGAAATCTGGTTGAACGGCCGCGTCGTGTCGTCGAGCTTGACCTCGCCGCGCTTGACCCCGGCAAGCCCGGTTTCGAGCGCGCCGGTGAGGCCCCGGATCGAGGGGTCGCCAGCCATGATCTCGATCAGCGGCGCGGCCTTCTCGAACTGGCCGGCGACCTCCTTGGTCGGCAGGAACAACAGCCCGTTCTTCTCGAAAAATTCGCCGGAGCCGAGCGGCTGCATGGAGACGAAGTTCGTCTTGTCGTCCCTCAGCTTCGCCTCGAGCGCGAGCGCCGCGGCGCTGGTCAGCTCAGGGGTCGGTGCCTCGACAACAGCCAGAATGGTGCTGTCGCGGTCAAACGCCTTGTCGAACTGCACGTCGCGCTGGCGCCAGTCCATCTTGTCCGAGATCAGCGTGTTGATGTCGGTGTTGATGGCGAAATGCTGGGAGGTGTAGTAGCCGGCCCCGACTGCGAGCAGCAGCCCGAGCAGCAGCGTGAACACGGCAAAGCGGACCGAGGTTCTGACGATCGAGACGACAAGACTTGTCAGCACATCTATTCTTTCTAATGTTAGCGGGCTTGCGGAAACGCGGCGTTGTTGAGCTGAGTTCCCCTCTCCCGGCTAACCTTGCTGCGGAAGAGTTTTTCCAAGGGAGCACAAACACATAGCGCGGGACTAGCCGGTTCCGCGTCGCGGCTGTATAGCCGGGAAACTAAGGTCGTAAAGTGACGAACGAGTGAGGGCACGGACTTCATCTTAGGCTTCAACTTGGGCTTCATCTTCCTGGACTTGCAGGTTAGTATCCAAGTACCATCCAAGGTTCATGCACGGGCGCACGACGGGGTTCCAGGGGGCTTTCGGGAACTCCACGGTCAGGCTGCCTTTTTCCAGCCGGTGAATTTTTGACAGAAAGCCCTGTGCCCCCATGCCGTTCCGTGCTGGGGGTCACAAACGGGGATGGTGCGGTTATTGCAAATATCGGCGTGCCGGGCGGCATTTTTGGGGACTGAAAGCGAGGAAAATTGAGTAACGGACGTCCCATTGAGGTGTTTTTGGCCCAACCGCGCGGTTTTTGTGCCGGCGTGGTGCGGGCGATCGAGATCGTCGAGCGCGCGCTCCAGAAGTACGGTCCGCCGGTCTATGTGCGCCATGAGATCGTGCATAACAAATACGTGGTCGAGAGCCTGAAGAACAAGGGCGCGATCTTTGTCGAGGATCTCTCCGAGGTGCCGCCCAAGGCGGTCACGGTATTTTCCGCCCATGGCGTGGCGCGGACGGTGCAGGAGGAAGCGGCCTTGCGGGGCCTGCCGGTGCTCAACGCCACCTGCCCCCTGGTCACCAAAGTCCACAATCAGGGCAAACGCTACATGTCGAAGGGCCGTTCCCTGATCCTGATCGGCCATGCCGGCCACCCGGAGGTCGAGGGTACCATGGGCCAGGTTCCGGGCCCCGTGCTGCTGGTCCAGGACGAGGCCGATGTCGCCGCCCTCACCCTGCCCGCGGACACCCCGGTGGCCTATATCACCCAGACCACCCTGAGCGTGGATGACACACGGGACATAATTGCGGCTCTTCACGCGCGTTTTACAGATATTCAAGGCCCGGACACCCGGGATATCTGCTATGCGACACAGAACCGTCAATCCGCGGTAAGGGACCTGAGCAAGCTCGTGGACGTTATATTGGTGGTGGGCGCTGCCAATAGTTCCAACTCCAACCGGCTCCGCGAAATCGGCACTGAGGCCGGGGTCGCGAGCTATCTCATCGCTGATGGCAGCGAGCTCAATCCGGCCTGGCTGAAGGACGCCAAGGCCGTAGGGATCACTGCAGGCGCTTCGGCGCCTGAGGTACTGGTGGATGACGTCATCGAGGCGCTCAGGCGTATCGGACCGGTGTCGGTCTCGGTGCTGCCGGGCCGGGAAGAAAATATCGAGTTCAGATTGCCTGCGCAGCTTGCGGCAGTCTGAGGTGCAGTTCTTCGGGGACCAAAAAGAAAGTACGTAATGGCTATACCCTTCTTCAAGGAAATGCGGATCGGCGGCTATCTGCTCAAGCAGAAGCTCTCGGGCCGCAAGCGCTATCCGTTGGTGCTGATGCTGGAACCGTTGTTCCGTTGCAACCTCGCCTGTGTCGGCTGTGGCAAGATCGACTATCCGGATGCCATCCTCAATCGCCGCATGACGGCCCAGGAGTGCTGGGACGCCGCCGACGAATGCGGTGCGCCGATGGTGGCGATCCCGGGCGGCGAGCCGCTGATCCACAAGGAGATCGGCGAGATCGTGCGCGGCCTCGTCGCGCGCAAGAAGTTCGTCTCGCTCTGCACCAACGCGCTGCTGCTCGAGAAGAAGCTCGATCTGTTCGAGCCCTCGCCCTATCTGTTCTTCTCGGTGCATCT
>Ga0210406_10007582_pt1 | contig 10988 bp, 12 predicted proteins | sample IncBWC30MmetaG_FD_155454 | JGI IMG/M metagenome (GOLD analysis project Ga0210406, IMG submission 155454) | Forest soil microbial communities from Barre Woods Harvard Forest LTER site, Petersham, Massachusetts, United States - Inc-BW-C-30-M | ecosystem: Environmental > Terrestrial > Soil >... | reverse complement strand
ACCTGCCGGTAGGCCACCGCTTGCTTGGTTAGGTCGTCGTAAACAATCAATGCGTCCATGCCGTTATCCATGAACCACTCGCCCATGGCTGCGCCAGCAAACGGCACGAGATACTGGTTGGCGGCGGAGTCCGAGGCCGGGGAGGCCACAATGATCGTGTATGGCATGGCGCCCGCTTCTTCGAGAACTGCGATGACCCGCGCAATCGTGGACTGCTTCTGGCCGATCGCGACGTAGATACAGTAGAGCGGCCGATAGTCCTTGTCGCCCGCCACTTCGGCGGCTTTGTTCAGCCGCGCCTGGCTGATGATGGTGTCGATGCAGATCGTTGTCTTACCAGTCGCACGGTCACCGATGATTAATTCGCGCTGGCCTCGACCAATTGGAATCATCGCATCAATTGGCATGATGCCTGTCTGCACCGGCTGGCTGACAGAGCGCCTGCGGATAATACCGGGCGCGGTTTTTTCCACCGGATAGGCCTTATCGCTCTTGATCGGCCCTTTACCATCGACCGGTTCGCCCAGGATGTTCACGACGCGACCCAATAAGCCCTTGCCCACAGGCACTTGCAAGAGCTTGCCGGTGGTGCGGGCTTGGTCGCCCTCTTTGAGTTGCGTGTAGTCGCCGAGAATGACGACGCCGACTTCGGTCTCGTCGAGATTCAATGCCAGGCCGGTAATGCCATTGCTGAGGTCTATCATTTCGTTGAGCATGGCGTCGGTCAGGCCTTCGATTTTGGCAACGCCGTCGCCAATCTCGCGGATGACGCCAACGTTTTGTTTCGCTGTTGTCGCCTTCGCGCCCGCTATTTGCGCTTCAATTTCTTTCAGTAGGTTTGCCATAATCACCTTGCTTCAAAAACTCTTCTCCAATGCATCCAGCGCGGCCCGCACACTGCCGTCATAGACATCGCACCCCACCTGAATCCGCATCCCGCCAATCAACTCCGGGCTATGGGCGAACGTGATCGTCAACCCCGGACCGTACCGGTGCTCCAATCCGGTTTGGACGACGGTCCGTAAATTGGCCGGTAATGGGATGGCGCTCTCAATGGCAGCAGTGTGCCGCGCAAAGTCGAGTTTCACCAACCGGAGAAAATGCGCGAGGATCGACGGGGAATTCCGTTTGCTGGACGCGACGAGGTGCTGCACGACTTGCCGGACACGACTCTCTTCGAGCAAACCCTTCACCAAACAAACGCGGTGCAGGTGTTTGGCTTCGCGTTTCGCTCGCTTGGTGATCTTCATCGTTACACCACGAACTGTCTCGAAGTGATCTCGGCCAAACGTCGCTGATCTTCTGCGGTCAGAATCTTGCCGGTGACCGTGGCCGTGGCTTGTACCACCAACTTACCGACCTCGCGTTTGAGTTCGGCGAGCATGCGGTCGTGATCCTGCTCGGCAGCTTCGCGCGCCTTGATCATGATCTGTTCGGCGGCGGCAATGGCCTTTTTCGTTTCTTCTTGCTTTACGCGGACCGCCGCAGCCCGGGATTCGGCGATGAATTTGGCGCCTTGGGAGTGGGCTACCGCCAGCACTTCCTGGCGCTGGGTTTCGGTCTTGTCCAGCTCCGCCTTAATCTTTTCGGCGTTGGCGATGCCTAGCGCGATTTGTTCACGCCGCTGTTCCAACATCACCAGGACGGGACGGTAGGCGAACTTGTACAGGACGGCGCACACGATCGAAAAGCTGATGATCTGCGCGCCCAAATGCTGCCAGTCCACGCCGAAGGTACGAGCGATCTGCGCGACCTGGCCTTCGCTTTCGGCGGCGGCCAACAAAATAAAGACGTTCATAGTGCTGAGCCCTCCGGTGGTTGTTATTTCGCCAGAAACAAGGCGTAGAACACGATCGCTTCTGCGAAAGCGATGGCCAGAATCGTTTGGACCAAAATCTTCGTGGATGCGCCGGGATTACGTCCCACCGCTTCCGAAGCTTTCATGCCGATCATCCCCACGGCCAACGCCGCGCCCAACGCTGCCAAACCCACAGTGAGATTTCCGCCTAACTCCGCTGCCAACATGGTTGCGACCATATGCCGTACCTTCCTTTGCTTTCCCGCCGGCTCTCGCGATTGAACACGGTCAAACTGGCGGAATTCAGTGTTCGGTCCTGAGTTCTGCCGCGGGCGCCACTTCTTCGTGTTGACAGATCAGCAGCGTGAACACGGCACACAACAACATGAAAACCAGCGCCTGCACCACACCCACCAACAACTCCATGAAGTAAAACGGAATGGGCAGCAACCAGCCGAAGCCGGGCTTCAGCCGGGCCATGGTCTCGAGCATGTTCTCCCCGGCAAAGATGTTGCCGTAGAGACGAAAACTCAGAGAGACCGGCCGGAACAGAATGGAGATGATCTCGAGGCAGCCGCACGCGAAAAACACGACGATCATCAGAACTTTCAAAAGCCCGGTTGTCTCACCTTTCGGCGCAAACAATTCCTTGGCGAATCCCATCGGGCCCACTTCCTGCAGCGCCCAGACGATCCAACACGCGAAAAAGATAATGGCCATGGCCAGCGTCAGGTTCAGATCGGCATTCGCGCCGCGGAACAGCGGTTGGTCAATCACGAAGCCCTGCGAAGTCCGCTGTCCCCACCCAATCGTGCCAACTCCTGGAATGAGGCCTAACCAATTTGCCGACAAAATGAAAATGAAGATCGTCGCCAGAAACCAAAACGTCCGTTTGACTAGGTGTGGCCCAATGATTTTCTCCAAGAAGCCGTACAGACTTTCGACCAGCCATTCCAGAAGGTTCTGAGCCCCACCGGGAACCCGCTGTAAATCACGCGTGGCGATTCTGGCGAAGATAATCAAGCCGATGGCGACAATCCAACTGACGATCATCGAATTGGTGATGAAGCCACCCCAATGTTCGATTTTGACTGCGGACTGCGGCAGGCCGTGTTCCGTCTCAGCGGCAAGCACGTTGCCGTATGGCAACACGACCACCAACCATAGCCATCGTTGGAGCGCGGCTCTCATCAATTTAGTACCTCTCCTCAACGAACTTTCGGCCTTGGAGCGGCTTCTGGTCATCGTAGGCGCGTTTCATCGAGCGCTCTGGTAGCTTCACCTTCTGGCGCGGCAGCTTCTTGTACGGGATCAACTTGAGAATGTGGGCGAGACAGTTCAGCCGTGCGCGCTTCTTGTCGTCGGAACGCAGGATGTACCACGGCGCGTGCTTGGTGTCCGTGGCCTTCAGCATCATGTCGCGGGCCCGGGAGTAATCGAACCAGCGCTTACGCGACGGCAGATCCATCGGACTGAGCTTCCACTGGCGGAGCGGATCGTTCATGCGTGCTGCAAAGCGGCGCTTCTGCTCCTTGTCACTGGACTCAAGCCAGATCTTGATGAGTTGGACCCCGCCGTCGATGGCGAATTGCTCCACCTCGGGGCAGATCTCGAGGAAACGAGCGTGTTCTTCCGGAGTGCAGAAGCCCATGACGTACTCGACGCCGGCGCGGTTGTACCAACTCCGGTCAAAAATCACGATCTCGCCTTTGGCCGGAAAATGCTGCATGTAGCGCTGCATGTAGATTTGCGACTTCTCGCGGTCGGACGGCGCCGGCAATGCCACCACCCGGAAAACGCGCGGACTGACTCTTTCGGTGAGTGCTCTGATCGTTCCGCCCTTGCCGGCAGCGTCCCGTCCTTCGAAGACGATGATGACGCGCAGTCCCTTGAACTTCACCCACTCCTGCAGATAGCACAGCTTCTCTTGAAGCTTGCGCAGTTCCTTCAGGTAAGCCTTGTTCTTCAATTTCTTCGGCTCACCATCGTCTTTCACTTTTTTGCTCATCCATCAACTCCGTCAATCGCTTGCGTTAGATCCAACAAAGCGTGGCTAGCCGCCAGAGCCCAAGCCATTAGAGGGAGCCTGTCGCCGATGATCACTAAAATTTGGGGATCATTAGATCCAAAAATCCCTGGGGGTTCGCAAGGCAGATTAGGCCCGCCCGCTGCAATGGAGAACTGTTAAAACGAACAGGTCGCAGGCTTGTTTGCAGCACACATTCTTACTTCTGCTCGGTTTAACGATGACAGGATTGGCGACCCTACTGGCAGAAATGTCAGCTTCAGCAACCATCCTTAGCCACTGTATAAACAAATCGCTAAAGATTCTGACAGCGATCCTCTCTTCTTACGTGGCCTACTGTTCCTCCGAGGTGAGTTCGATCGAAGTCAAATCGGTCGTACGGCTGTGGGCGTGTTGTACGGAAAGCGCTTGGTGGTAAACGCAGATTGACTTGAAGCGCTGTGCACTCAAAGAGGTCGCATGCTTAGCGCCATCTAAGTCATCGCCACGATCTGATCTTTAGAAAGTCTAATTCGCGATGAATTCTGCAATGATCCAAAATCGAACCGTTACGGTCTTTGGGGCGTACGGACACACCGGACGCTTTGTTGTCTCAGAATTACACAAACGCAGATTTACGCCCATCCTTTCGGGTCGAGACGCCGCGAAGCTGAAGGAGGCGGGGAACGCTCACCCGGAATCGGAAGTCCGCGTGGCTACGGTGGACGATTCCGCCTCGCTTGATCGTGCACTTTCCAGCGCAGTGGCCGTCATCAATTGTGCGGGGCCGTTCATCGACACGGCGGGGCCGGTCATTGATGCAGCGCTCCGCGCGTCTATTCACTATTTGGATGTGGCAGCGGAACAGGCATCCGTTCTGACTGTCTTCGAGCGGTTTGCGATTGCCGCGCAAAATGCTGGTGTCGTGGTCGCTCCCGCGATGGGGTTCTACGGTGGATTGGGCGACCTCCTAGCCACTGCCGCCATGGGTGAGTGGGATGCAGCTGATGAAATCTGCATCGCGATCGCGCTCGATAGTTGGAAACCTACGCGGGGAACTCGGCTGACGGGCCAGCGCAATCCCGGCCGACATTTCGTCTTTTCGAACAATAGGTTAGAGCGCGCTGATCCTCCTCCGGCGCGCAAATGGAATTTTCCGGGCCCGTTCGGAGAGCAAGATGTGGTAGGTCTCTCTCTCTCTGAAACTATTACCATCTCGCGGCATCTCCAAACGCCTGAGATTCGCGTCTATATCAATCTGGCCCCGATTACGGATATTCGCGATCCCAACACGCCCGCGCCGACGCCGGCGGACGAAAGCGGTCGCTCATCCCAGATTTTCGTTATGGAAGCAATCGCACGGAGGGGAACGGCGGTGCGGCGGGCAGTGGTGCGTGGAAGAGATATTTATGCAATCACTGCACCGATTGTCGTAGAAGCGACACATCGTGTAGTCAATGGGCTGGCCAAGAGAACTGGTGTTGTCGCAGCTGGTGAAGCATTCGCCGCGCAAGCCTTTCTGACGTCACTCAGTCCCACGCACCTCTCCTTCGAGATGCAGTCGTGAAGCTTCGGCGCGGAATAGTCGAGGTGGAACGTGGTATCGTTGACCTTGACGCGGATGGACCCGGAATATGGCAGCAAAAAATGAAAGTAAACGCGTGCCTGAAATTACCGTTCGGTCTTTACTGAAATCTCCCACCGTTACGATTCGAGACACACATTGCCAAGGTACTTGCCGAGATAAGAGCACGGAAGAGTGTACGGCCACTACCCAGTTGGTGTTTCCGTATCGCGGTGTGTATGTTCGGCATGTTGGGCAAGACCAGGCAGTAGCCGAAGCCAACCAAGTGCTGTTTTTCAATGCCACCGAAGGCTATCGAATCAGCCATCCGGTGGCGGGCGGTGATGCCTGTCTAACGCTCGTAATCAATGAACCGCTGCTGCGGGAACTCGCGCCACTTGGATTCTTGCGCGACCGTGCTACGTTCGCATTTCAGCAGCAGCGGCGGCGAATTGATGCGCGGGCCCAAGTGCTTGTAGCGCTTATTGGTCACAGCCTGCGCCGCAACATCGCGGAACCTCTGGAAGCCGAAGGCCTGGCTTTGACCCTGGTGCAGCGAGCGCTCGGCCCACGCACCACGCACGCGGCTGGCGCTAGCGTCGGACGCCAGCTGCTCGTGGATCGGGCAAAGCTCGTACTGACAACCGATCTGGCGCGGCGCTGGACGTTGGCCGAGATCGCCGCGGAAGTGCGCTGCTCTCCGGTTTATCTCACGCAGGTTTTCCAACAAGTCGAAGGCTTGCCCTTATATCGCTACCAGTTGCGGCTACGATTGGCGCGGGCGCTGGATCTTCTCGCGCACTATGACGACTTGACTACTCTGAGCCTGGACCTCGGGTTCTCCAGTCATAGCCATTTCAGTGCCGCTTTCCGCGAAGCGTACGGCCGTTCGCCCTCGAAGTTCAGACAGTCAGCGCTACATCGTTAGACCCCTTCCAGCAAATCGCTAAAGATTCTGACAGCGACCTTCCCGTCCTCCGTGGCCTACTGCTCGGGCAGTCGAACTTCGGGTGTAGGAGGGCAACATCATGGTTGAAACGACTTGTGCGGCTTGCAACTGCAAGCTGGATGGGAATTCCTTCAAAGTCAAAATCGGCGGCAAGACCGTCGAGGTCTGTTGTGACGATTGCGAACGGAAGTTGAAGGAAGCGCACGTCTCAGCATCAGTTTCGAGGAGGAGGTAAATCGTGAAGCGCCATGTCGCCGTTGTATTGCTCGGAACGATAGTCATTGGATCTCTCCTGTGTCGGCCCGTTCTGGCTCGCGCATATTCGGATGCGCCTGTAGCAACATCCAAGAAAATCTCGGAGGCAATAGTTATGAGCGAAAAGAAATCATCGCCGGTTCACCGGAGCGTGCAAACCGCTTCAGGTCTTATCAGCTACACGGAACAAGGCACGGGACCTGTCGCGTTGTTCGTGCATGGCGTTTTGTTAAACAGCTATCTCTGGCGCCACCAGTTAGAGGATTTATCAAATATCCGTCGCTGCATAGCCGTGGACTTGCTCGCGCATGGCGACACCGAAATTGTTCCGGACCAGGACGTTTCCGCCACGGCCAACGCACAGATGCTTAAGGAATTTCTCGATGCCTTGCACATCGATCTAGTCGATCTCGTCGGCAATGATAGCGGCGGCGGCATCGCGCAGATTTTCGCCGCGTTATATCCGGAGCGCGTTCGCAGCCTCACGCTCACCGATTGCGACACGCATGACAACTGGCCGCCCGAGGCTTTCAAACCTTTCCTCGCTATGGCGGCCGAGGGCGGATTGCGTGGAACGCTGGATGCCATGTTGTCCGACAAGAGCGTTTATCGATCACCGCAGGCTCTGGGACCAGCGTATGAACATCCGGAACAGTTGAGTGACGACAGCATTGAAAGGTATTTGCGACCGCTTGTCAAAACCGAGCAGCGCACCCGCGACTTGCAACGCTTCCTCGCCGCCTTTGACAACAAACACACGCTTGCCATCGAAGCGAAACTTAAAACACTGCAAGCGCCGACGCTCATTGTCTGGGGTACCGACGATGTGTACTTCGATGTGAAGTGGTCGCACTGGCTGGCCGAAAACATTCCCGGCACACGGCGCCACGTCGAGTTGCAAGGCGCGAGAATTTTCTTCCCCGAGGAACGCTGGCAGGAGTTCAACAAAGAACTACGCGCTCACTGGCAAGTGGCTCAAAAGACGGCCAGGCAGGTGGCGCCATGACACTGGCCGCGATGAAAATCTTCCCCACATCCGGTCCTGAAATTCTTTGATTTTTCTTCTCATCGTATTGTGGATGTGGCGAACCTTAAGAAGCCGGTAGCGTGGAGATCTTGGATCTCAGCATCGGCAGACGGAAAATTCCTCTTGTACCCTCAGCTGGATCAGGAAGAAAGCAACATCATGCTGCTGGAGAACTTTCGCTAAATTCAGTCCTTCCGGAGTGTAATCGGGCGTCTGATTTATATGCTCGCCGACAGAATTACATTACACGTCGTAGTCCGCATCAGGCCAGCGAGGCTGTGCGAAAAGGCCACCATCCACTCCGAGCGTCTGGCAGGTGATGAACGAGGCTCGATCGCTGAGAAGGAATTCCACGGCGTCGGCCACATCGTTTGGCGTGCCGATGCGCCGTAACGGTGTGATTTGCGAAGTCGGCCAGCTCGTTTTTAGTTCGCTCGGTCTCGATGGTTCCAGGGGCGATGCAGTTCACGCGCTTCGCTTCCACCAACTAGTTCGAGAAGAACGTCTTGGCCTGTCGCCTGATTTACGCCCACCATTTCCAGGGGCTTACCACTCGCGCTTCCGTGATAGAACGAATTGACCTTTTCGTGCTGTTTTCTGCTAACGATTTCGAGATGGGCACGAAAGAACGCTTCGACACCGCTTCTGCAAAGCTGTTCGTCGAGCAGGCTGAAGTTCGAATTGCAGCCTGAACACACCCGGTCTAGCAGCGGTACGTAGCCCTTGAAATTGCCCAAGGCACGCGGCAGATGGTGTTCCACGCTGTCGGCTTCAACCGCACAATAAATACAGTCGCTCACTGAGTGGCACCTATCGATGTGGAGGACCTACACCCGGGCACCTAGCAGCAATCAAGCGTGAAGAACGAAAGCTCGAAAAAGAGTTGAGCCAGTTGCAGAATAAATTGGGCGGAGTCCGAGCCGCAGCTAAAGCACTGGGCAATACGGCGAACCGAGAAATCGCTCAGGTCAAGAAGCACGTGATGTCGGCAGCTGCGAGGGCGAAGATTGGAAAGGCAACGAAGGCGCGGTGGGCAAAATTCAGAGCGCAGGCCAAGAAAGTTACGAAGAGTTAGCTATCCCTCACCGCCTTCATCACCAGGCGGAAGCATGCACGGATGCCACTCTTCGTCTTCGGCATGGGCGTCGCAGAACCACCTGCCGCATGTCGGGCAATGCACGGTCGCCGGAAAATCGCACGGCTCGTCGTTAGGTGACACTGCCTGACACGAGCGCTCCTCGTCCTCTGTCTTCACTTCTTTTCCACCTCATGTCGAATTTTATTCGGCACCTGTGTCCCTTTGCGAAGGCTGACGTGAACTTGGCGTGCGTAATCTACGGCCTGGATGAAGCGAGGTGTCAGCTGGACGAGATTTTCCATGACCTATTGTATCCAGCCCCGCAAAGATGTGAAGCACCTGAAGCGGTTGAGCCCAGCGTTCTGATGGAAGCCGCTGCCGAGTTACTTCCTATCACGGCACGTCTGGCACACGAAAGTGTAGTTGGGATCCAGGCCGCCCTTGACAGATGTCCGATTATGCGACTGATCGAGAATTGGCAGGGCGGCGGCTTAAACTCTCAGGCTACGAAGGGTTCCGTAAGGTAGTCGCAACGGCACCAGTCGATCACCGTCGTTTCACCCACGCAGTTGCAAGGTTGGACCCGAATCCGCACGACCGCTCTTGCTATCATTGACGGAGTCTCAAATCTTTCAGTGAAAACGAAGGTCGAGAGCATAAATCTCCTGGACGCTGCGATCACGCATCAAGAGCAGCGCGTCGTCCGGAGTCAGTCCTATCCACGAGGCGAAACCATCGGCGAGTTGAGGAACATCCTTCAGGCTCAGAACGTGTTCCAGCACGCGGTCTTTTAATCTCACACGTACCAACTCCCCGGCGCCAGCCCGATATTCACGCATGTAGACATATTTTCCGTCGTGCGACCACTCGTTGTAGCCGAACCGATTCCCCTCCACCAAGCTTGACCAACGATTTGTGTTTGTATCGAACAGCATCAGTTTCGTCTGACCGAGTGTAAGGTTCGTCTCACCGAATGTAAGGGCGGAGATATAGCGTCCGTCCGGCGATACTCTGGGCGAGAAAATTCCATCGGAATCCGGAATAGAGAAGACTCTCCTGGTTTTCAAATCCAGGCGATAAATCGCGACATTGGCATTGTTGAAAATGTCGATTTTGTCGGTTTTTCCGAAAACGATGGACTTCCCGTCGGGCGTCCAGGTTGCGTCTGCTTCGGACGTGTTGGTCTGCGTCAGCACTTCCGGACTACCTCCCGATGAAGAGAGCAAGTAGATTTTCCAGGAACTGTCGAATCGTACATCCATGAACACAATCTGGGAGCCGTCAGGCGACCACCGCGGTTCATACGCTCGCACCGGTGGAAAGGTAAGCTGCATCTTGTCGCTTCCATCCACGCGACTTCGCCACAGGGTCATGTCCGGATAAGAAACGTAGGCTATCCACTTCCGATCGCGCGAAAAATCGACGGGGCCGGCGGAGAGACCCGGGAGATAAGAATCGAAGCGCCGGGCTTGCAGGTCATAACGCTGTAGCTCCACGCGAGACTCCTCGCCCAGGACAAACAGTCTCTTACCGTCAGAGCTGAGGATGGGAGAATAAAAACGTAGCGGCCCGGAAGTCAAACGTGATGGGCCCTTGGCGCGTCTGAGAAAAAGCGAACGACGCTCCGGCATCACCCAGATGGCTTGAGCATTCCCGCGCCCCGCCAGAAAATAATAGTAATTGCCGTCCGGCGACCAATTTCCGCAGCGCTGGAAGGATGACTCTTTCCAGTCCGGAAAAAGCGGGTGAATCCCTTTGCCATTCGCGTCCATTTCCCAAATCGAGCTGGAATCGATTCTTGGGTCATGAAGATCAAAGCGGATCCGCCGGCCATCCGGCGAATACCGAATACAAAACACGAGGCCGGAAACCTTCGCCAGTTGATGAGGCTCGCTTCCATCTTTGTTCGCCATCATTATGTCGCCCGCATCCGCGTACACGATGTGTGTCCCATCCGGCGTCCAAGTTGCGAGTATCGCCCTGATATTTCCGACATGGTGGGGCGCACCTGCCGGCAGTGGTTGCACCCAAAGTTCGATTACGGAATCCGACCCGACCCTGGCGACTTTCGAGACCAATAGCTCCGAGCGATCTGGAGAGACTGGACTTACGGCCCAAACATCCTGGAGTGTAGTTGTAATCCAAGTGGTCTCTCCGCCCGCAGCCGACACTTGAGCGATCCCAGAGCCCGTGGTATCAGGCGTCCCTTCCGTGAAGTAGAGATGGACGCCATCGGTCACCGGCGGATTTATCGGGTTCTTCGCCTTTCCGTCGTTGGTGATTTGAACGATATTCGTGACTGTTGGCGGCTG
>Ga0210406_10007580_pt1 | contig 10994 bp, 10 predicted proteins | sample IncBWC30MmetaG_FD_155454 | JGI IMG/M metagenome (GOLD analysis project Ga0210406, IMG submission 155454) | Forest soil microbial communities from Barre Woods Harvard Forest LTER site, Petersham, Massachusetts, United States - Inc-BW-C-30-M | ecosystem: Environmental > Terrestrial > Soil >... | reverse complement strand
GAACCCGACGCACACCCGATTCCATGCCGGCATCCCGTAAACTGCCCGACCTCTTTCTCCAGTGCCTCCACTTCCGGGCCTAGAATGAAATGCTGCGACTCCATGACGTGCCGAATGGCCGACTCAACTTCTTCACGAATTCCGGCGTACTGCGCCTTCAAATCCAGAAACGGAAATGCTTGGCCGGATTTCACAGTCGGTCTTGCTCCCATACCTGCGCTCATTTGTTTTGGGCTTCCTTTGTCTTCGAAAGCTGAATTCCTTGTGGCTGTTTTGCGCTACGACTTGCGTAACACGGTTGTCATCCGTCCAACCAGAAAATAAACCGAAAGCAGTCGCCCCGACTGGAACCGTCCGATCGCAGGCAGCACTTGTGCTTCATCGGGTCCGGAGACATGGATATTTCTCTTAAACATCTCTGAAAATGTTGTCGTTGGCCAAGAAGATTATTTTATAGACCTAACCCCGCATACGCGTTTCGTAGTTGCAAAGAACGGAGACTTCCGGAAGTGCTCCTCCGCAGCGACCTTGAATGCTGCTTCGAGGTTGGGATCGTAGAGATTATAGGAACTCCAATAACTGCAAAGACTCTCAGGGGAATCGAATCTCAGTTCATTTTGAAACCTCAAGACTTTCGTCTCTCTGAAGATTCGCCCTGCCAGCTCGGAACCGGTCATCTCCATGAACACGGATGCTTCTGTCGCAAGGGGTGTCCTTCCCGTTTTCAGCGTCCAATGAAAATGTTTCAGTTCCAAGTTGTTGTCATTGGCCGGTCCGCAGAAAAAGAATGCACAACCTGGTTTCAGGGATCGGTGGACCGTGCGAAACACCTTTTCCGGTTCGTTGGCGTAATACAAGGAAAAACAGCTCATAACCAAATCAAACTGATTGGGTTCATTCAAAAAGTCCTCAAGATCATCGAATCCACAACAGAGGACTTTCACTCGCTCACCCAAGCTTTGCGCGCTCGCTTTTTGATATAGCACGTCCAATGCGCGCTGGGAAAGGTCAACCGCAAGAACTTGGCCCAGGCGGCCGACTGCTTCGGCCAAAGGAATGGTTTGTTTTCCAACCCCACAACCGAGATCCAAGACAGAGAGCCCGTCTTGTACCCGGACTGTTTCGAAGATCCATGCGTTTAGATCCTTGGAACCAAACTTTTCGTGAGCTTGAATACGCTGTTCAAGAGCGCGTGAATCGGTATTGAATTGGCTTTGTTCAAGCATGGTTAGCCTCTTGAGATTTTGACCCGCTACGCCGGATTCCGAGTGTGCCTCCGAGGGAATCATCGAAAGCTCTTGTTTGCTGTGCCGAGAGTCCGTGGACCGCAGCCTGAAAGAAAGCCTCAAGCCGCTCCTCTGCGGACATGTGCCTATCACCCCACCAGATCGGGTGGATAAGAAGTTGAAGAACTGCCGCGTCAGGTTTCAGCAGTTTCGGTAGCGGCTCTCCCTCTCTCCACGTGCCTCTCGAGTCGGAAAGATACCTCGCCATTAGCTCTCGTGCATAGGAATTTACCCTCCCGGCCACGTGCAGAGGTCCTCCTAGAAATTCTCGCAATGGGCGATGAAAGGAAATCGAGCGTACAGGCGTGTTGGTGACGGCTTCAAGGCGATTACAATCCGAGGCAACCTCCGACTCTAGTGAAGCAATCGCGGCTTTGCTCCCACTTCCATGATGTATCCCAAAATCAAAATGTAAAGCAATCTCATGACCCATGGAAATGAGGCGGTCCAGCACCGACCGCACAGAAGAGCTCTCCAGGGAATAAAGCTGCGAATTAACCATAAACATATAGGTTGATCGGATTCCGAATTCATTCTCGATTTCTGCCATCTTCATAGCTTTGTTCGGATCGATGTCCACGTCATGGCGTAAGAAAAGCAGAGGTTTCGAGATCCTAGAGTTGAGAGCTTGCGGCGCCTCACCAATCAGATAACAAGTAAAACATTCCTCTATTGCCCGCAGCATATCTCGGAAGTAGGCGTAGCTGAAATCGGACTGCCAACAAGCGGCCACGGCTCTCAACTCGCACTCGCTGCGGCTCTGGACGGGGATGTTACGATTCCTGGGTTAAAATGCCCGTGCCTGGTTCCGGCGATAAATCCATCCCCGCGGCCGATTTCCAGCGCCATCAGTGTCAGAATCAGCGCATCGGAACCCGAAGCCCACTCGACCGCATGCACGCATCCCGTAAACTGCGCGATTTCTTTCTCCAGCGCCTCTACTTTCGGGCCCAGAATGAAATGCTGCGACTCCATGACGTGCATGATTGCCTCCTCAACTTCTTCACGGATTCCAGCGTACTGCACGTTCAAATCCAGAAACGGAAGTGCCTGGCCGGGCCTCTGCGTCGTCTTGAATGCCATACTTGTCGTCATTTTTTCCTCAGAGAACAAAGCGAACTGGACTTCCGTGCCCTCGTCGAGATGGTGTGCGATAACTTCGTGCCTGGCTGAAACTAAGACTTGCGCAACACCGTTGTCATCTGTCCAACCAGAAAAGGTATCAATCCACTGACCAGAAAATAAGCCGAAGGCCATCGCTTCGAGAGGAACCGTCCAATCGGCGGTAGCAGCGGCCCCGCAAAAACTCCACAACGGCTCGTTCTCTCGCCGACATGGAAAAGTCTGGCAATTCTTTTCTGCGTAACTGCACGGTGCGCCGCGCTTCCCGGTTTCGCGTATCGCCAATCGCACAACAGGATGTGCCCGCCCGGCTTCGTAACGCGCACCATCTCCATGGCAATCTTCCGGGACAATTCATCATCCACGCTATGGATAAACATCGTCGCTTCATGCACTAGATCGAATGACTCGCTCGCAAACTCCATCTTCGTCGCGTCGCCATGTTCAAAATGGATGCTCGGACATTTTTTTCTTGCCACCGCAATCCGCTCGTCTTGAAAGTCAATTCCGTACAGATTTTCCGGAGCAAATCCCAGCCGTAGAAAGGTCAGCAGCGCTCCCCCAGACCCACACCCCACATCCAGGACCGTCGCCGTTTCCTCTTTCGGACGCATGGATTGCATCGCCCGCACCAGCGCTATTTCTTGCGCTAAGCTTTGGTACAACACTTCAGGGTTGTGCAGCAGGCTATTGCGCTCCTTTCCCTTTGCGGCATAGTAAGCGCGGTACCAGTCTTCCGCGACGACCCGATTTGCGCGTGAGATACCCAATGTTTTCACTACCCTACCTGTACAGGGATCTTTCCTATCTCCAGACTGGAAAATTATCTGCTGGGCACCAGGTGCATTTCGAATGCCGATCCAAGATGGCTGCGTATGATATCGGATAAGACCTCGGCCTTCCGGTCGAGACTAAATCGAGCTTCAGCAATCCGACGACTTTGCATTCCAAAACGCGCTTGAAGGTCGGGACTCGCCAAGAGAAGCAGGATGCGCTCCGCCATACCCTTGGGATCCTTCTCAAGTACAAGAAACCCATTCACTCCATCGTCAACCGCCTCTGGAATACCACCCGTCTTCGTTCCTACGATTGGTAGCCCACTCGCCATAGCCTCTACCACCACAGTCGGCAGACCATCTGTGTCCCCATCCCCATCGACAATGGATGGCATGACAAAGAGCGAGGCTTTGTAATACCACGGCTTGACAAGTTCAAAAGATGCGAGATTGCCAACCATTTCTACAGCGTCCTCCAAGCACAACTCGCGTCGCATCTCGAGCAGCCTCTCACGTTCCACTCCATCGCCTACGATCACGCATCGAAAATAGGCTCCTCCCCGGCGCAAATGAGCGCAGGCCGTAAGCAGGTCATCGAACCCCTTCTTGGAAATCAGCCGGCCTACTGCAAGAAGTGTGGGAGGAGAAACCAGGATTTCAGGCGACCGAACGGGAAAGTCCCCAATATTCACGCTGTTGTGGACAACTTCTATGCGATCCGGCGATACTCCGAATGACTCGACAAATTTTTTCGCTTGATGCGTATCTGCCACAATAAACAACGCATTTTGCAAGAGACCGCGTACCACTGGCACGGGGTAGTGTACGAACACCGTATACACCGTGGTCGTGTAAGGAACCCCAAGAAATTGATGGATGAAAAACGCCGCTAAAGCTTCGGTGTGGAGAAACGTCGCGCGAACGAGTTCAAGCCCCATCCCTCGGAGCCGAAACGAAAGACGCGCAGCTGAAAGCAAAACGTAGGTCATCTTCCACAGTTGACTTGGTCGCGACCATCCTTTGGCGAGTATCTTAAGGCACTCCAACATCTGCCTCGGACGAGACATCAGGAAAAACACGAAGGCAGTGAGCAAGTCCCATGAAAACCATGAAGCCTCGTTAACCAAGGGGAGTAGATCCTCAAATCCCTGTGACGAAGCCTTCTTGCGGGGCGGCCTTATCTCGCCAATCACCATATTCAAACCTCGGTCCCTCAATTGCCTTATTTCTCGCAGTATGAATGTTTGCACCACGGGAGAGGCGAATGACGACATCACATGAAGAACCGCGTTATCGTTGTTGGGTTGCATCAGGTTTACCTCTCCCACAGTGCTAGCCGGTTGACGAACCACTCAAAGTTTTTCCGCCGGTTGCCATCTGCTGCAGGCCCCAATCAGACCGCGATCTCCTACGGGTAATGCCTATGACCGTCTGCGCCCTGCGGGCCAGGAGCCAACCCACAAGCAACGCCAGAACAAACGTATTGTAGTTGGCGATTGATATAATCGGTGACCAAAGCAAAAAGGCATAGTAGCCCGACACGATCACTGTTCCGCTCAACTCCCTGCGGCAGGAAGCGTTATACGATGCCCCTGCGAACATTCCAACTATGCAGCAAACAACCATGGCTCCAGGAAACGAGAAGTCCTGGATCAGTCCCCTAAAGGCCGTTGCGATATTGGAGGTGACACCAGAATCCAAAACTACGGGGTCGTAACCCAGAGCGACCTCCCGTTTCTTGAATCCGAGTTGGTCGTAAACTCCCGCAAGTGAATTGGCCCCCCATGTGAGGCTCTTATCATTAGTTTTGTCTTGAAGCCATCGGTCAAACACCGGTAAATAACCAAGCAGATTTCCACGAACCGCCACAGAAACATCTTCAGAGTCGTTGTACTCGTGCCCTCGAACGACTCCCAGCAAAACGTACAGAATCGTGCAAGACAGACCTAGGGAAACGGCAACCAGTATCGTTTTCTTTCCCACGCGATACAGCCCACCCGTGCAATACGTCTTCGCAGCTAGGTAGCTAGCCACACAGCAACAAACCGCCATGGTAGTTGTGAACCTGGAAGCGACGGTGACGCCGAGGACAAGCGCTGGCAGTATGGCAAGCGCGCCTAGCGCCTTCTTCGCTCGGGGTACGTCAAAAGCAGCGACGATCCCTCCTAACAATACCGCTGGGAATACCCAAATCTTGGAGAGTTGCAACCACCATGGGTCAGGCTCGCCCCCAATCAAGCCGGGATAAAACAACGCACCAAGACTCAAGAAACTTTCTAACGTGAACGAGAGGTTAAAGCGTCTTAACCCCTCAACCGCATATGCTAGGCTGCCCACTAGAGCCACCGACGTGAAAACGATGCTGTATCGGACTGCGCGCTGAACAAAAACTTGGTCAATAACACTCTGGAACGGGACGACTGCCCTCCGCCTCGTGCTCTCCACAAGCAGGGAACCAAGCTGCGAACAGAAAACGAGAGCAACGATCGTCCACACGCTTGATGCAGAAACCCTGTCCGAAAGCGCCAGCAGAGGAAGGGCTATGAACACTGACCAGGCCGCCGGCGCAAATGCGCTCGGAGCGAGCCAACTCCCTTGAAGGACGCGCGCAAATAGGGCCAAGCATACAAGCCCGACCTCGGGGAGCCATGCTGAAGAGAGCATTTCCATTGGTTGCAGTAAAAACCGGCCAGCCAGTGCCAGTAATGCCTTAATATAATCCTACAGTTATATATAACATAATTATACTGCGATCCTTATTCGGGAAAGGCGTCCGTCGGTGCGCGGGGCAAGCGAAGGATGCGCAGCACCTCCGCGCTGGATAAGAGAGCCATCGCCAGCACGCCACAAACAAAACCCAGCAGCACCACCTGCAATTTGTCCTGCCACGCAAACACTCCCAACGCTCCCAAGCAAAAAATCCCGAATCCCGCGGCGAGGATCAGCGTCGTTACCCCCAGCTCATGGAAAGCATCAATCACGTTCCGAACCACCGTATACAGGCTATAAGGCACAGCTGCCAGGAGTACCAGCCGTAGAATCCCCGTGCCTTCCGTGAAATCGGCCCCGAGATAAAGCCGGATCAGCGTTTCGGCGCCCACCGCGATCCCGATAGCCAGCACGGCGGAAACCACCAGGGTGATCCTCGTCAGCAGCCACACTTGCCGCCGCAGTTCCGCAATCCGTCCCGCGGCCAGCAGCGTCCCGGCCTTCGGCAGCAGGATCAGCCCAAACGGAGAGAAAAACGACCCGATCACGTTCAGCATCGAAACTCCGAACGCCACAAACCCTGCCGCGCGGATTCCGCTTTTGTGCGCCACAAACGTTGCCGGCAGCGCGAACAGCGCCATCAATATAAAATCGCCCGGCACCCGCTGGATCCCGAATCGCAGCAACTCCTTCGCCTGCAACCGGTTGTCCTTCGCCGCAGCTTTCCACGGCGTAAAGAGCAGCGCGGTCCCAGCCACGGCGATCGACAAAACTCCCAGCGCCGTGAGGACCGATTGCACGCTCTTGTTCAAAAGTAGAAACACCGCCATCGGCATCAACCCGAAATTCACGAGTTGCAGGAGGTTGGCGACCCTCATGTGAAGGACCCCGCGGAAGTAGCTGTAAGCGATGGCGTGAAGCGCCGTTCCCGCCACCACCAGGCTCATCGGCCATAATAAGGATTCATACTCACGCGACCCGAAGAACAGATACGCCAGCCCTCCGGGAAGCGCGTTCAGGATCACCACGCAGACCACCGCCGCGATACCCACACACCACAGCGTCGCCCCCAGGTAGCGCGCCTTGGACTCCTCATCGCCACGCCCCGCTGCCATCGCCACGTACCTCGGCAATCCCACACCAAGCCCCAGCAGAACAATAGGATAAAGAATGGAAATCGTCCGCCGCGCCACGGCGTATTCCGCAAACCCTGTCGTCCCCAGGAAATGCGCTGCCAACTTGTATGTCAACAGTTGACACGCCAGCACAGTGAACTCAGTCGCGAAGGTGCCCCCGTATTCCAATATATGGGAACCCAAATTCTGCGTAATCCAAGAGAGTCGTGCATTTGATGCCGTGCTTGGGGCGGTCAGCTTCGGAGTGTCAATTGTTGCCATCAAATTGTGTTCCCGCTGATACCTTCATGTCGTTGATTTCAGGCATCTTAAAAAATATTATGAACTCGTACCGTCCAGATGTGTGGAACTAAATTGCAATTATTGGTTACAGGTCCTCGTCAAACCCGGCTGGTTCCCACGCTTGCTACAATTAGGTCCGTAACCCCTTTGGAATCCGAACTTACCAAAAGGGGGAAGGGACGGGCGTACCGTGCCAACTACTACGCCATTCACGGTGCCTCCAGGTCCGCTTCATCAATCTCCACCGCCATCGACCTCATTATCAATTCCATGGACACAACCAAGCGTGCCTTGCCCCTTCGCCGCAAGAGGATTCCCCGCATTCCCGCCAGTGGTCCGCTCCTCACCCTCACTCTCCGTCCTTCTGCAAGGTACGGATGCGGCTCAGCGACCAACTGCGAGCCAAGCCCTCCCAGCAGGATCTCCATCTCTTCGTCCGGCAGCGCTGCCGGCGATCCGCCAAATCCCACCAGCCGTGCCACACTCGGGATCTGCAGCACGCGCAAACGATCCCGAAGCGCCAGCCGCACAAACACATATCCCGGGAACAGCGGCAGGTCCAGTTCCACACGCCGGTCTCGCCACATTCTCACGCTGCGGTACACCGGCAAGAAATGCTCCACCTCCCGCGCAGCCAGTTGTTCCGAAACCCGGTTCTCGTGGTTGGCACACGTGTACGCGGCATACCAGTGCGGCTCGAAAAAAGGTGTCGTCAGTTCGAGTGCGCCACGGCCGTTTATTTCGTCACGGGCTGCCATCATGGGGGTCGAGGGTGTCATAGCAGACTCCATATACAGCTTCGCCCCGTCACTTACAGGGCGATATGTGACCTAACCGTTTATTTTACAAATACTTGCGGACGACTCTACAGATCAACCGGCCCGCTTGATGGCGGCCGACGACTGCTGAGTTCATCCTCAATTCTTTGCTTGCTCGAATCCGGAGCGTGTCCGTTTCGTGATCCCCATGGCATCCGCGCTTTCAGCACACCAGCGACTTCCTGCGCGAACACCTTTCGCGGATCTTTTGGATCGACTTCCTCCCAACGAGCCGATCCCAGAACCCAGACCACGGACAGGGCGGAGGCCAGAAATGTACCGAGAAACATGATCTCCAAACGATGAGGAAATGATTTCTTCTCCGGGATTCTGGCGGGGTCTAACACCTTGACGCTGGGCGTTTCTTTTGCCTCTTGCACTTTAGCAAGCTCATACTGCTCGGTCAGCAGCTCAAAGACCGTTTCCTGTATCTTCGCGCGACGGTAATAGTCGCCGTATTTCGCGCCTAACAACGGCAAACTCCGGATGGTGGGATAAGGAAGGCCTTGAGCTTGCGCAGGCGCTGTATCAGCGGACTGGCTCGCGGAGGCAGTGCCGCCATCCGCGCTCTTTGCCTGCGTACCGCCCAGCTTTTCGAGTTGCCTGCGCAGTTCCCCAACGCGAGCATTCAGGGAGCGGACACGCGGATTGTTGTCCGTATAGATCTGGCGGAGCCCTTCAAGCTGCGATTGCGCTGCGATCATCTCGCCGGCGATGGACCCAGCAGCGTCCAGCATGGCCTTGCCTTCCTGCTGGATATCAAGCGTATTGTTCTTACTGGAAAACTGCGCCAGTTGGTTGGAGGCACCGTCCAAATCTTGCTTGGCGACCTTGAGGCGCTCCTCGAGGAACACACGTTCCCGATGCGCGGATGAGGTGGACAACTCGGAAACGAGCGAGTTCAACTCATCAGTGTAGGCATTCGCTAGCGCTGCGGCTCGCTGCGGGCTGTGATCCGTCACGCTGATGGTAATGATGCCGCTCTTGCGGTCTTCGGAGATCGACGTGTTTTCATCCAGTTTTGCGCGGGCGTCCGTAACGAAACGCTTGCCGTAAACTTTTCTCAAGTCAAACTGCTGAATGAGACGATCCTCGGAAGTTTCGCTCCTCAAGACGCCGATAAATAGCGCTCCCGAGCTCTTCAGCCCAAGTAGATCTCCCGCCACCCCTGCCAAGCTGCCTCCGGCCTTCCCCGCCATTGCGGCCATCATTGCCATGCCGGAGGTGGATTGCGGATCTGGCGGCATTAGCTGCATAGTCGAGGTGTAGGACTCCGGAATCAAGAAGGCGATGATTGTCGACGCAATCAGGCCTATTGTCGCAGCTCTCATGAAGAACCGACGACGATCCCAGAGCAGGCGCAGCCGTTCCGCTTGCCACTCGCGCGAATCATCGATCGGCATTTTCGGCGGCGAGACCTCTCCCGCAAATGGCTGCGGTGCGGTCTCAGTCTGCGGCTTTGCTGCTGTCTGCGTCACGTCTCTCTTTCTCTCCGTCTTAATCCTTCACAAAAAGTGCTAGCGCGCACTCATTTCCAGGAACGCGGCCAGAACGTTACCTGGACCGATGTCGTCAAATTCGACTGGGGCCCATTGGCCAGCACAGGAATATTCCACTTTTCGTACTGCAATGAACCTGACACCTCCGTTGTACGGTTCAGTTGGACAGCGGCCCTCACTTCCGCGTCATTTACCGTGCCCCCGCCGGGACTGAACTGGCCGTCGATTTTCCTGTGGCGCAAATTGACCTGAATCGTGTCTCGGGGTGTCAGCCAATAGGTAGCCCAGGCTTGCTCTCCTTGGGAGGCGCGCCCCATCCAAGTTCCCAAAAGATTTCCGTGATTCGTATAAGAATTAACGAATAAAGAGTTTTGATAAAAGCACCCATTGCAAGCGGGAAAATCTACGGGTGAGGTCGAGCCCCCTTCCACCCGCAGATCGAGTTTCGAGATGCCGGGAATGGTTGGCATATAAATTCCGCCTTGAAACGCGGCCTTGCGGGGGTAAGCCAGCGGCGAGTACTCGTCTTCCGTAAATGCATCACCATAGAACGTCAGCCATTTGCGCAGCCCAGGAACCCTGTAGGTGAAGTCGATCGCGGAGCGGGGGTCCGTGATATCTGTTGCGGTGCTACTTTGGGCCACGATGAAACCGGTGTAGCTCTTAAGAAGATTGTGCAAGGTGAGTGCATACGGCCCACCCGCAAAAACTGTAGTTTCAGAAACACTAAACTCGAAATTCGATGTGGGTTTGAAGCTAAGTTTCTCTCCATGGAGGAAAGGCTGGCGGCCTAGTGGAACCCCCCACTGCCCCACAAGAATTGTATCGTTTGGGAATATGAAATCGTGTCCAGTCAATTGGCCCACGAAAAACTCCAACCGCATCGGCCCCATTAGGCCGAGAATACTCGGGAGCTTAAAAGGAGAGACGCGATTGACTCGAAACATTGTGATGGGAACGGCATTATCACTGAACAGGATAGGGCCGCCATCACTCGGTCCCCACCATAAACTTTGCTTACCGAAAGAAACCTGCCAATTGGCGAAGTTCATGGCAAGGTACGCATCAAGCAGCTGAACCTGATCGACTGCTGGAGCAGGCGTATTGGGCGGCAGGGGCAGTTGCGCTCCGTCAGCACCAGCTATGAACTGCCGCGCCTGAGCGGAGAGAGCCGGGCTGGACGGTGCGTGCTGATATTCGCCGCGGACATAAGCAACCAGGTGTCCCTCTGATGCCCAAGCGGAGAAGCCAGTGACGTTGTTGACTCCCTCAGCGAATGGTCGACCGTAGTCGTTGAGAATCGTCTGTCCAAAATGATAACCGTCGTTTAGAGGCTGACCTGAGATCCCTGTCAACCGCGTGTACA
>Ga0210406_10007579_pt1 | contig 10996 bp, 8 predicted proteins | sample IncBWC30MmetaG_FD_155454 | JGI IMG/M metagenome (GOLD analysis project Ga0210406, IMG submission 155454) | Forest soil microbial communities from Barre Woods Harvard Forest LTER site, Petersham, Massachusetts, United States - Inc-BW-C-30-M | ecosystem: Environmental > Terrestrial > Soil >... | reverse complement strand
CTTTTGGTCATAGGTGATGACGGGTCCGTATTTTTTCGCAAGCTTGGGATACATCAGCGCAACGGAAGGGTTTGTTGCCAGGGGGTGTCCTGAGGTATCAGCGGCGTAGTGAGCAAGAGCACCCAGCGCAAATGCATACTCGTTCAAATCGTGGGATTCAGCAATGAGGGCGAGAACGAAATCGCCGCTCCGAACATAGTGCGTGAGATCGCTAAAGAATAGGCTGCCGAAAGGGTAATAGCCTATGTCTTGAATGATTGCGCCTCCATAGGCATAGGCATGCGCCCCCTGCAGTTCTTCTGAGGTCGCGCCGGGGAAACGCTGCAACAGCAGCGGTTTGATTCCGTCACCCCATGCTGCATCAATGATCGCTTCATGGGTCAGGACAGAGTAGCCTGCGCAACAAGGGACGAGACACGCAAAGAAGAGGATTGCCAGGATGGAAAGGACACATACTGAGCCAGGATTAACATTTTGGAATCCGGGCCAGCGAGATTGCGAATACGTACGGGCATACTCTTGAACATTGGCCACCCTTTGGTCATTTAGTTTGGTCAATTCCACGTCGTATTCGCTATAGATCGGCCAGAATTTTGCAGCATCAGCCGCGCTTAACTGCATAACCGATCCCATCATCTCGGCTTTTTGTTGGCGCACATCGGAGCGCTTGGATATTTTTCTCTTGATTGTCTGCGACAGGTGATGCGTTGGCCTGCTTTCCGGCTTTCCCCGGCTGCGTCTCATCCTGGGACTACGCAAAAGTCAGCGACGTCAGAAGCATCACCCAAACTGCTGTCTTTTTGTTCATCTGTTGTCCTCCACGGAACTGCGAGTTAGCTTTGCTCAATAATTCATCGGAAAAGCGCTCTGGAAACGGAGACGTGGAGCACGCAACCAGATCTTACTCTCGGAGCCGTTTCCGCTCGACCCCGCTCCTCGTACACCGCCCAAAGCTACATAGCTACAGACGTCGCCACAACTGGTAAATCTGCCAGAAGGCCGGATCACAGCAATGGGTGGCCCGCGGGGGTGCATCCCCACTGTCAGATTTGCCAGTTGTAGTTTTGAATGCGACCATGAGCGCGCGCAGAAAGGAGGACCGTCTAAGTTCAACAACCAACACTACTGGGTGTAAGTTTTGACAGTTCCACCGCACTGTCAGGTGCTCATATACTTCGCTGACGAGAACCACTGGTTGAATTGAAGTTTCGGAAGGGTGTGCTTTCCGAAACACCACAGAGGTCAAAAAGAGTGGACATGGATTTCTCGAAATGTTGTCGTAAGACGACGAGACCTCGAATCATTAGACTGGCGCTGAGTCTGAAAGCAACGGATATTGTGTCGGCATGGAGAGTCCAGACTTTCCATGGGTTGTTGGGTGGTTTACTCTTTGCGGGCGCAACCCTGCATGCGCAACAAACCCTGGACAATCTCGAAAAATTGGCGAGGAACCCAGTGGCTGACGCAGTTAAGATCCCCTTCGTGGAAGACATCAACTTTGACGCTGGGCCCTACCGTCGCACCTCGAATTCCCTTCAGATTCAGCCAGTCATTCCGTTTGAGATAGCAGGGAACTTGCTGCTGATACCTCGGATCTTGGCGACCCTTGTGGCTTACGAGCCTGAAGTGGGGCAGGCCAGTGGCGGCAGTACTGGCCTAGGGGATACGGTTGCAACATTCTTTCTTACACCCGCTCATACCGGAATGGTGGTCTGGGCTGTAGGGCCGTCGTTGCTGATCCCCACCGCGACCGACACCAACACTGGTGCGGGCAAATGGGGCTTGGGTCCTTCCCTCGCCGTTCTAGTACAGCCAAACTGGGGATCCGCTGTCGCAACGGTGCAGAACATCTGGTCACTTCCTGGGAATTCGCAGCGAACATCGGTGAACCAGTTACAAATCGAAACCTCCTTTTCCTTGAACTTGCCGCATGGTTGGTATCTCCTAACAGCCCCAACGATCAGCGCTGACTGGACGCAATCGAACGGGGAGCGCTGGGTCGTCCCGTTCGGAGGCGGCGTAGGAAGAACTTTGGAAATTGCTAAACAGGCAGTGGACTGGAACATCGCGCTGTATTCCAATGCGATCCGCCCAGAGGGTGAGCTTTATCCGAAATGGCAAATGAGTTTGCAGTGCACACTACTCTATCCGCGCGGCAGCCGAGCGAAATCGAGTGCGGCTGCCCGAGATGTCGGGGCGTCCCTTCGCAAAGGCCCCGCGAAAGGATCAAAAGGACCAATAGACGAGAACCACGGGTCGGATTGAACTTTCGGGAGGTCATTATGCCCGTAGCCAAGATTGAACCACCGCCGAAGTCTGATATCGGTAGCAAGATAGTTCCGTGGGAGAAGCGGCACGCCGACGGCAAGGATTTACGCCGGGTAGTCCCCTCGGGGGTCGCATGCCGAGTGGTCGCCATCGAAGGGCCGGCCCGACCCACTGAAACTCATTGCTGAAAGCAACAAAGGCAGGCAAAAGCATCTCATTCCGTTGCGGATGGGACGCCACCTGAGACGTAGGTACACGTAACGCTGTAGGGCAAGCGAAATTGAGGGCGAAGGAAATCTATGGCTGCACCGGCAACATTGCAAGAAGCGCCGGATTTCTCCCTGGTATTGGGCGGACCGCTCTATCAGATGTTCAGGCGTGCGCACCTGACAGGTACGACGCTGGAGTTGCTACGTCGGAGGGTCGCATTTTTTCTTCTCGCCTGTTGGGTCCCACTGGCAGTTCTGTCGTTGGTGGAAGCTCACTTCCTGGGTGGAACAAAGCTTTCCTTTTTTCACGATATCTTGACTCACGTACGATTTCTCGTTGCGTTGCCAGTGCTGATCGTGGCTGAAGTCATCGTTCATCAGCGCATCCGGCCGGCCGTTAAGAGCTTTGTCGAACGCCGTGTCGTTACTGCGGAAGACCTCCCGAAGTTTTACTCGGCGATCGACTCCGCCATGCGTCTGCGCAATTCGGTCGTGGGTGAGACTGCGCTCCTTGTCTTTGTGTTTACCGGGGGCATTTGGATCTGGTGGCATCAGGTTGCACTGGGTGTCGCCAGCTGGTACGCCTCGCCCCAGGGCGGCCACATGAACCTAACGCTGGCAGGGTATTGGTTTGCGTTCGTCAGCGTGCCTATCTTCCAGTTCATCCTGCTGCGCTGGTATCTACGCATTCTGATCTGGTTCTGGTTTCTGCTGCGGGTTTCACTTTTAAAGCTTCATCTGCTGGCCGCACATCCCGACCGGGCAGGTGGACTGGGGTTCCTCGGTAAATCCAGCTATGCCTTCATGCCTTTATTGTTCGCTCAGGGCGCGTTGGTCGCAGGCCAGATTGCCGGCCGTATCTTCTACGAAGGCCGGTCGCTGCTTTCCTTCAAGTTAACGATCATTGGCTTTGTTTGCTTCTTTGTGGCGGCGATTCTGGCTCCGTTGATGTTGTTCACACCACAGCTTGCACGCGCGAAACGCGAAGGTCTCGCGGAATATGGAGCCTTTGCCTCTACGTATGTCATGGATTTCGATCAAAAATGGCTGCGAAGCAAACTGAACGACGAAGAACTGCTGGGCACGGGTGACATACAGTCACTGGCTGATCTGGGTAACAGCTTTGCAGTTGTTCGCGAGATGCGTGCCATTCCTTTCGCGACCGATGACGTGGTCCGGCTCCTCATCGCCACCGTTGCACCCATGGTTCCATTGTTGCTGACGATCATGCCATTCGAGCAGTTGGTCACCCAGGCTATCAAGATCATCTTCTGACATAGCCGACAGAATGGGGTTTCGGCGACGTCATCACGGACATGACCGATTCGTGAAGCGGGGCGCAGTGCCGTTGAGCTGCGCTTGCGCCTGTCGAATTCGACCTTGAACACCATGGATGGTTGAACAAAGTTTGGCTTACTAGATCGAATCCCTCAAACCCCGCTCACCAAGTCCCGTATCAAAGTGCGTCAAGAGGTCCTTGCTGTGATGAACCCCCATGCGAAATTTTGCTGCTTGGCCTACTAGTTCTGCCAGTTGTCAATTGTCCATCACAATCTGACAATTCCCAGGAGAGTAGCGATTGCCGAAAAGTATACGCAGTCGATGCGCGACCTAAGCAGTTGTTCGGAATACTGTTACTGGCCGCCCCAATGCACGTGGGGGAAAACATGCGTTGCCGCGCGCCAGTCCGGTCTCTGCTCCTGACGGTTTTGCTGTGTTCCGCAAAGGCCGTAGCTATCCAGGTCCCGAGAGCCAATTACGCCGACGATGAAGCGCTGCTGAGTGAGGCTGCACTGACTGCGAAGCCAGTCTCAGGTACAGAGCGCTCAACGCGAACCTACGAGTTGCCCGATGCGCCCCATGTAGAACTCGTCACTCGATACAAGCCGCTCCCGCCTCGACCGGTGGCCGACCGGTTCAGGTCATTGCCAGAGGAGACAGAAAATGATTATTCCTCGAGCGCTGCCACCTTTAAGGTGAACGGCGTCGACGTGGCCGTTCTACAAAAAGCTTTTCTACGCTACGCGCCGACGGGGCTAGACGCTGAAATGGCTTTCACGCTTCCCTCTCAGGATTCACCCAAGCCTGAGCGATATCACTGGCGTGGATTGCTCGCGCAATCTCTACTCTTCAATGCAATCGAAAGCTCCGTTCGAATCGCGAGCGACAGTCAGATTCGAACCTTGCTTTTCCATAAGCCTTTCTGGCATGACTACGTCGCTGCAATGGGTCAGTACAACATGCGTCGCTGGAGCGATGGTGACTCCTTCGTCGTCAACGACGTCGGCCATCCGATGCAGGGCGCAGTGAGTGGCTATATTGAGATTCAAAACGACCCCCAAGGACGAGAGCTGCGGCTCGGCATGAACCACGAATACTGGAAGAGCCGCTTTAAGGCTTTCCTTTGGGCGACGGTGTACAGCACACACTCTGAGATTAGTCCCCTTGGCGAAGCTGGCATTGGAAACCAGGGCGGCTGGACTTATCCGATTAATTGCAGCAATCCATGCACGAATCCCGAACCAAGAGTGGTGAAGTACACCAACAACACAGGATGGACAGATTTCATCATCACGCCCACGGTCGGAGTGCTATGGATTCTTGCTGAAGACTGGCTCGACCTTCATGTCAGCGACCGCGTAGCGGGGGGAAACGAATCTCGATGGGCCAACAAAATTATCCGCGGCACCTTGAATCCGAGCAGGACGGCGGCCAACTTCATGCGCGGCAAGCTGCCCTGGTATCGCGACTTCCAGCATCCCGCGGAACTACGCCGTCGCGGATCTGGCATACACATGTTGCGGTCGGATGAAGAAATCGCAGAGGCGCAAAAGTTTCGAAAATACGAGCTCGCGGTCCATTTCCGCGCGAACCCATTGGGCAGCGCCGGAAGTTCCTGCGTCGTCTGTCTGGGCGGAGCAGGTGGTGGCATCGAGTTCAACTATGGATTGAACCGCTGGCTGCGTGCAAGCGCGGCTTTGGACAAACAGCAAGGCATTACGCAAAAAGGCTCGCCCGCTGGCGGGTCAACATTGAGTGCAGGCTTTGGCCTGCGTGTCGAGCACAATACTCTGCGACACACGCTGTCGCTGGCTGTCCGTCCCGGTGTTGTGCTGGAACAGATAACCCTGCCGGCAAACACGAGCCTCGGTCAGAACTCCTATACGCAACAGCACGACAGCGTCGTACATACAGCCATGACAACCATGTTGTCCAGCGATTACAAAGTGACTCCGACCTTTGCATTCCGCTCCTCGATCGGCAACACCATCGTTCGCTATCCCAGCCCGGTGAAGGATCCGCCGGGCATAGGGAAACCACCAAATCTGAGTTGGCTGTCTCACGACAACTTCGTGAATCGAAGCACATGGATTTGCGAAGCCGGCCCCGTATTTCGCTTCTGATCAGCGGCCGCTCCCTAGAAGCTGGCACCAAAACTCGCTCGTCGTGGGCCGCCTGCGACCGGCAAGGCAGGCTTTTCCCTTGAAGCCCTCAACGTTTACTCGTCCGGAGACTCTTTAGACCGGTGTTCCTTCGATACCCTGGAGAACTCGGTGAGTGACTCGGCGATTATGTGCTCATTGAGAAACCCATAATGAGTCAATTGGTAACAATCACATGTCCGAATAGCCGGTTTTACGTCCAAGTGGTTTACTTCGGGATTGCCCGTCACCCAACAACCCAGGATCCGTACGATTCGGCAATCCTTACCAGACAACGTGACGGCAGAAAGCACCCCACTCAAGGATTGGTGCGCACCACCGGGACAGACTAACTATCTCGTGTTGCAGCAGAGTCTGATTCAAATGAGACGCCGTGATGTCGCTGGTCTTTTCTCCCGATGCGACCGCTTGAAAACGACAGAAGGCTCCCGCTGCTGGGAGCCCTCTGTCGTTCAATCTTTTGCTTGTTGCTGCAGGGATCAGGCCACAGTATCTTTCTGAGTGTGCCCTTTTAGTGCCTCAAGTTTTCTGCCAGACCGGACTTAAGTCCTTTAGGATCTGGCGGGGACGACGGGGCTCGAACCCGCGACCTCTGCCGTGACAGGGCAGCATTCTAACCAACTGAACTACGTCCCCAAACTTCTATGAGTGTAGCAGATGAGTGTGGTGGGCAGCGAGCAACTCGCTGAGGGAAACTCCTGTTTTGCAAGGCACAGTCTATGTCGGGAAAAGAGAGAGTTGAGAGGGAGCATCTGTCTTCGTGGGCCGGCGTGAAGCATCGTCAAAGACCGTGCGGCCACCGAGCGAGGCAGAGATGGCGCGCTCACGACTGACAGCGGAGGCGAAATCCGCCAGAGGCTGGCGTTGCTCTTCCACGGCGCGGGTAAGGCGGTCAGGACGGCGGAAGCCTTCGAGCTTTTCGGTATGACCGACGCGGGCGGCATCGAGTGCTCGGCGGAGAACAGAGATGAACTCGTCATAGGAGGGGCACGGGAAATGGATGACGCATCGCACGCCGCCGGCCGACGCTAAATTTTTACGTGCAGCATTTTGCCCAGCGCGGCCGCGGCGCGACGCAGTTCTTCCTCGCGGGTCAAGCAATCGGGACAGAGCCTAAGCCACTCGCCTCGCGCATCGCAAATAATTCCTTCACGCTCGAGCCTGGCTGGAAACTCCATCGCATCTGCAAGGCGGATAGTGAGAAATGCACCGTGGTCTTCGTCGCCGCCGGTCACAGTATCTACCCCGGCATCGGCCAGGTATCCGCGTAATGCAACAAGCTGCTTGAGGCTGTACGCGCGAAGCCTGTCAACGCCCATAGCCAGCGCGAATTCCTGTCCACTGCGCGCTTGATACCAAGTGAGCACGGGCGGAGTGGACTCGAGAAAAGCATCTCCGCCGGACTTGAGCACGGGCGACTCGGGCCGTTGGTACGCAAAGGTATTGGCATTAGCAAACCAGCCGGTGTCGAGAGGACGCAAGCCATCTTCGAGTACTTTAGGCGCGATGTATAGGAAACATGCCCCAGGACCTCCACGCAGATATTTGTAACTACCGCCGATCATATAGTCGGCACCTAGCTGAACCACGTCAACGGGAATGACGCCGACAGCATGGTAGGAGTCCACAAGCAGCCTTGTTCCGCGCTGATGACAAACTTCAGCGAGCGTGTCGAGCCCCTGGATTATCTGGCCGGTCATGAACATTACTTGAGATACGACTACGAGATCTGCTCCATCATTCACCGCGTCGATCAGCGATCCGATGCTGAAGTCGCCTTGCGTGTCCGGTTCAACCCATCGCAGCTCAATGCGATCAAGTGCTGCGTACTGCTTCAAGATCACGTCGATTGAATCGAACTCTCCCCGTGTGGTGATCACCCGAGGTTTGCCGTGCAATGCGTTCAAAACAGTCCGCAAGCCTTGTCCTGCTGACGTCTTCGGAATAATGCAATCCGCACGCGCAGCACCGATGAGCCTTGCAATACGCGTACGGAAGGCCTGCTGCTCTTCGAGCCATGGATCCCACGCGTCTCCAAGCTTGCTATACCAGAGCGCAGTCGCTTCGGCTATGTCACCAGCCATTGCATCCAGTGGCCGGCCCAGGGAGTGGTTTGCTAGATAAGAAAACTTGTTCGACAGGACACGGGAAAAGAGCGGCGCAATGTAGCGCTCAATAGAGTCTTCTTGTAATGGACCGCCGCCGAGTTTTGCCACGGCTCGCTGAACCTGTGCATTCATCGCTGCAATAGCCCTGTTCGTACTGCAAGCAACTCCGGGAAGAAAGTCAGCTCGAGAGCTTGTCGTAGAAAGCCGACTCCAGATGAGCCGCCGGTTCCTGGCCGAAATCCAATGATCCTCTCTACTGTCTTCATGTGGCGAAAGCGCCAAAGCTGAAAATACTCTTCGACGTCGACAAGCTTCTCGCACATCTCGTAGGCATCCCAGTGCTTCCGAGGTTGTTCGTAAATCTCCCGGATAACCTGCACGAGTCCCTCGTTCTTGCGATGCGGTTCGCTCCAGTCGCGATTAACGCATTCAGGCGGAACGGCAAATCCGCGTCTCGAGAGGTACAGGAGAAACTCATCGTAAAGACTGGGCGCTTCGAGGGCAGCTTTCAGCTCCGCATGGATCACCGGGTCATGTTCGAAAACGCGCATCGCATCGCGATTCTTGTTGCCGAGTAAGAACTCGAGCTTACGGTACTGGAAGGACTGAAAGCCGGACGCATTGCCAAGTACGCCGCGGAACTCCAGATATTCCGATGGCGTGAGCGTTTCGAGCACGGCCCACTGGTCGAATAGCTGCATCTGAATGAGCTTCGCCCGTGCCAGAATCTTGAAGCACGGATCAAGCTGGTCGTGCTGTACAAAGCGGATTGCGGCAGTCAGCTCATGGATCAACTGCTTGATCCATAATTCCGAGACTTGATGCTGGATGATGAAGAGCATCTCGTCGTGATGCGGAGGCGACGACAAGGGACGCTGTTGCGCCAGTAATTCTGGCAGGCACAGATACCCGGCGTAGCTCAACCGGTCCGTGAAATCTGTCACAATCCCCGGTTCGAGTGGTCTTTGATTTTCTTTCATCTGGTTCCACTTTACGACTGCTCATCGAACGCGGCAAAGATGCCTTTCGAAGCACGACACCACGGAGGCGTTCTTCCACGGGAACAAGAATCACTTTTGGAGGAAGTGTTGGCAACGGGCCGGCGCGGACACAATGTGCTACGCCGACTTGGGCTTCTTTGCCGGAACTCTCTTGGCCGCGTTAACGCCTTTCGCCTTGGCCGCGTTCACAGTCTGCGGCTCTGCGGCGTTTTGGCTCGCAGTCTTCGAGCTTCTTGAAGCAGCGCCGGCCCCGCCCTTCTGCGCAAGGCTCTCGCGTAATGCGTCCATCAAATCAATTACTTTGGTTGGTTTCTTTGCTGATTCTTGCTCGGCCACAGGCTGATTGTTGATCTTCGCTTCTACCAGCTCGCGCAATGCTTCGTCGTAATGATCTTTGAATTTGCTTAGCTCAAAGGGGCGCGCATAAACATTGATCAATTGCCTGGCCAACCCTGACTGCGACGGGTCTGCCTCGATGCTTTCTTCTTCCTTCAAGTACTCCCGGACATCTCGCAGCTCGGTTGCGAACCGCAGGGTGTACAGCATCATTCCTGGCTGCGAAGTATCGTGAGGTGGCGCGAGCGACATGAGATGTTGCCTGCCGCTGAAGACAATTTCTCCGATACCGGCCATTCCGGTGTCGATCATCGCCTGCCGCATAACAACAAATGCTTTCGCTTGCGGCCCGCTCTTTGGCAGGACGAAATAAGGCTTCTCATAAAGAACGGGATCAATCTCATCCAACTTTGAAAACTGTGAGATCTCCACGGTGCGCTTGCCAGCGAGCCGCAGGTTCTTCAATTCCTCCGGCTCTACTATCGCGTACTTCCCTTTCTCATATTCAAAGCCTTTCACTATGTCGGCCTTGGCAACGGCGTGCCGGGCACCGTTGGCGGCTTCTGCTTCTCCTCTTGCATCTTTGCGGTCCTTCGGAGCAAGGTGAAGCGAGGTTTTGTGTGCGATGGAAGCCGCGTCGTCTTCAGCAACACGGCCATCTTCAGAAGGGCCTGCCGGCCCTGCCGAATCGCTATCAGGCGCACCTTGTTCACCCACTACGCTCTGGCGGTGAACGCGGCCCATCGTCTGTCGATCAAGCTCGTGGAATGAAATTGAGCGGCTGGCCTTCGTGGCGGGATATACCTCAACCGCGAATCCAACTAATGAAATCTGAATCGTGCCAGCCCACAAAGGTCGCGCCATATAACTTCTCCTTCTCCCTCAACTTCTGCTAGTTATATGCGGCCAAGTTGAGGGCGGCGACCTTAAATCTCAGGTACCACTAAGCCGCTTTGGCTCCGTTAGCCCATGGATCCATCATGACCTTGATGCAGTGGTCTTTCTTGTCCCGGAATGTGCGGTACATTTCGGGCGCCTGATCGATCGACGTCCGATGGGTCACCACGAAGCTTGGGTTTATTTCGCCGCGTTGAACGCGTTCGAGCAGCGGCTGCATATATCGCATCATGTGGGTCTGCCCGGTCTTCAGGGTAAGCCCTTTGTTCATAAGCGCTCCGACCGGAATGTTGTCGTCAAACCCGGCATACACGCCGGGTACTGACACAGTGCCGCCTTTCTTGCACGCTGTGATGCATTGACGCAGCACGACCGCCCGGTCAGTAGTCAACCGCGCGGCCTGCTTGGCGCGATCGAGCAAGTACAGCGGGCCGTGTCCGGACGCCTCCATACCGACGGCGTCCATGCAGGAGTCCGGTCCGCGATTCCCGGTCATGTCGCGGAGCGCCGTGACCACATCATCGATCTCGTCGAAGTTTATGGTCTCGGCACCTCCTGCCTCGGCCATCTCCAGCCGCTCCTGTACGCTGTCAATTGCGATCACTCGTTCAGCACCAAGCATGAATGCACTCCTGACGGCGAACTGCGCGACCGGCCCGCATCCCCAGATGGCTACGGTATCCCCCTTTTGAATATTGCAGTTCTCCGCACCCATGTATCCAGTCGGGAAAATA
>Ga0210406_10007578_pt1 | contig 10996 bp, 9 predicted proteins | sample IncBWC30MmetaG_FD_155454 | JGI IMG/M metagenome (GOLD analysis project Ga0210406, IMG submission 155454) | Forest soil microbial communities from Barre Woods Harvard Forest LTER site, Petersham, Massachusetts, United States - Inc-BW-C-30-M | ecosystem: Environmental > Terrestrial > Soil >... | reverse complement strand
AGCGAGTGGTGCCGCCGACGGAGGGTCCGGGAGCGGAGCTGGTGGAGCAGAATCCGGGCCAATTGGCAGTAGCTGTGGGCTTGGCTTTGAGGAGCTTTGAATCCCTATGATCAGAATCAATCTGCTCGAAAATTCCAAAGGGAAAAACAAGCGCGCCGGTGGCAGCGCGGGACCGACAATGCCCGCGATGGACATGGGCGATATGGGTTCGCCCAAGCTGAAGGTGCTGGTGGTGGTGCTGGTGGCCGGGGTGTTGAATCTCGGTTACTGGTACCGGCTGGACCAGCAGGGCAAGTCGATCGCGGCGCAGATGCAGGCTGCCGAGCAGAAAAACCGCGAACTGAGCGACGTGAAGGCGCGGTATCTGGAGCGGCAGACCCAGGCCAACAACTACAAGCGACGGGTGGACGTGATCGATTCGCTGCGCGCGGCACAGGCGGGGCCAGTCAACCTGCTGGCCATGCTGGGCGAGACCGTGAACGGAACCGAAGCGGTGTGGCTGAGCAAGATGGATGACTCGGGTCCGACGGTAAGCCTGGAAGGCACGGCGCTGAGCACGGATGCGGTGGCCAACCTGATCGCGAACCTGCAGAAGACGGGTTTCTTCAAGAACGTCGAGATCAAGGAAACCTACCAGGACGACCAGATCAAGGACATGCAGGCATTTCAGTTCACGCTGACCTGCGAGAAGGGAAAGTCGTAGAGGCGGACCTATGGCGATGAATTTCAACGAACTGTCGGGCGTGAAACAGTGGGGAGCGGTGATTGTTGGAGGAGCGCTGGTAACAGCGGCGCTGTACTTCACGGTATTCAAGACCCAGAGCGATAAGAATGCGACGGCGCAGCATGCCGTGCAGGACAAGGTTCGGGAGAACAACGAACTGGAGTCCTACCGTCCCAAGCTGAAAGATATGGAACGGCAGCTGGCCAACTTGAAACAGCAACTGGAGATTGAGCGGCGCATCGTTCCGGACGAGAAGCAGGTGGATACCTTCATCGAGACGATGGACGGCGAAGCGCAGAAGGCGGGCGTGGAGCTGCGGCGCTATTCGGCCAAGCCCATGAGCGCGAAGGAGTACTACACGGAACTGCCGTTCGACCTGGAATTGGACGGTCCGTACTACTCCATGCTGAATTTCTTTGACCGGGTGGGCAAGCTGGAGCGCATCGTGAACATCAGCGGGCTGCTGGTCGCGAACACGAAAAATCCCGCGGCAGCGAAGGCGAAACATGCCTACCAATATGCGCCAAACGAGAGCGTTGTAGCCACGTTTACGGCAACGACGTTCTTCAGTCACGATTTAGAACCGGCTGGGGCGGGACCCGGAGCCAAGCCGGCGACGGGCGTGGGTAAATAGGAATCGCTTATGAAGCTGACTACAGGCATTCTGGCACTGGTGATGATGACGGGGGCGGCCTGGGGGCAAAACCCGGACGCCATCGACAACACGCGCAGCATGGCGAAATCGCTGCAGCAGATAAAGACTAACGAGACCAACGCGGCGCTGGGGACACCCGGAGCAGCGGCGGAACCGGCCAAGCCGGCACCGGGCGCTCCGGCGCCTGCGGTGAAACCGGCGGTGATCCCTGGCGCGAAACCGGCAGGGACGGCTCCGGCCAAGGCGGCAGCAAAGGCGCCCGTGGCTCCAACGTCGAGCCAGAATAACGCGCTGGAACGCGTAAACGTCGTCCGCAATGGGGATGATGTTCAGATCGAGATCAGCTCGCGCGAAGCAGTGACGCCGAAGGTGAGCAAATTGAGTTCGCCAGCCCGCCTGGTCGTGGAACTACCGGCGACAGTAATGGCGACCCCGCAGAACAAGATTCCGGTGGGTAGCGCCGGGGTCAAGGGGGTACGCATCGGCATGGACGGCAAGACGCCTCCGACAACCAGTGTAGTCGTGGATCTGGAGCAAGCCTGCAGCTATGACATGGCGCAGGGCGCAGGCAACAAGCTGGTTTTGACGCTGCATGCGGGAGCTTTGGCGAAGAGCGCTCCGGCGACAACTCCGGCGAAGACTTCTGTACCCGCACCCAAGCTGCAAGCCGTGGGGGCAAAGCCGGTTGTGGCGCTTCCAGCGGCAACTCCGGCGGCAAAGAGCAATCCTGCCCCGGCGACTGCGGTTGCGCAACCACACGATGCATTCATGCCCAAGAAACCGGCGGCATCCGCTCCGGTAGCGACGGCCAAGGTGGCGGTTGCCATGCCGGCAGCAAAGTCTGCGGTTCCCGCTACTACCAAGATTGCGGCTAACGAAAAGCCGTCTGGCGCGGCCAAGACTGCGGACGCTCTGAAGCCGCCGAAGCCGGAAGAGAAGAAGTGGGCGATGAACGGGAAGCGCGACCCCTTCTTCAGTCCCGTGGTGCAGCAGCCCTCCGGTTCCGGTTGCTCGACGGGGAAGAAATGCCTGGAGATCGGGCAGATCAACCTGCGGGGCGTGGTAAAGGCGGAAAGCGGCTTTATCGCGGTGGTGACCAACAGCCTGAACAAGGCTTATTTCCTGCACGAAAACGATCCCGTGTTCAACGGCTACGTGGTGAGAATCACGGGAGACTCGGTTGTGTTCCAAGAGACGGTGCAGGACAAGCTGGGCAAGCCGCTCACGCGGGAAGTGGTAAAGCGGATCTTTACGCCAGCGGTTTAGAAGTTGGCGGGGGCACAGCCGGGAAGCCGGAGGCTCCGACAAAAATCGAGTTTAAAAGAAGGACACGCGGGCCGGGCCCGCGGGTTGGGGAGAAGCGAAATGCGAAAGCAACTGCTGAGTGTAATCCTACCGTTGCTGGTCCTGGGGCTGGCAGCTTCAGCCGCCGAGACGCCGGCATCACAACCGGCGAGCCAGCGCAACGAACTGCAACGAGTGAATGTGGTTCGCGGCGCGGATGAAATCCGGGTCGAGATCAGCGCTCGTGGCGCAATGACGCCAAAGCTGAGTGCTGAAGACTCGCCTGCGCGTCTTGTGGTGGACCTGCCCGGGACTTTTATGGCGACGGGGCAGAGCCACATCACGGTGGGCAGCGCCGGCGTAAAAGGCGTGCGCATCGGCATGGATGGCCAGAATCCTCCAACCACGCGCGTGGTGGTCGATCTGGAGCATGCCTGCCGCTATGAATTGAGACCCTCAGCAGATGGGAAGCTGGTGCTTACGCTGTATCTGCGGCAGACGGCAGCGGCGGCGAATACGAGCGTTCCAAAGACAATGGCGGCGGCCAGCTTGCCGGCGCCGGCCAGCAAGACTATATCTCCGTTCGGGCCGCGGGTTGTCGACGTGAAGACGGAAGTGACACCGAAGGTCCAGCCCACGACTCAGAATCCCGAGACGGCTAAATCAAGCGACTTTGTGTTCGTCGAGCCTACTTACGAGGCCAAGAAGACGGTCGCGGACCCGGCGACGGAGCCGGCCGTTCGGTCGCAGGAAGCGGCCGCGAAGTTTGCCGACAAGACGGCGGCGGAAATGCTGCCAGTCAGCATGAACGCGGCGCAGTCGTCGTCGCAGAGCACGTCTTCCAGCACTAGCAGCACTGGCATCCAACCCGCAGTCAATCTTGCGGCGGAGCAGAAGGCGCAGGCTGGACAACAGCCGGCTTCGGTCGGCCCCAAATACACGGGCGAACCGATTTCAGTGAATCTGAAGGATGTGGATCTGAAAGACTTTTTCCGGTTGATCCATGAAATCAGCGGCCTGAACGTGGTGCTCGATCCGCAGGTGCACGGCAGTCTGACCGTGGTGCTGGACGATGTGCCGTGGGACCAGGCTCTGGACATTGTGCTCAAGAACAACGACCTGGCGCGGGAGCTGGAAGGCAACGTTCTGCGCATCGCCACTGTGGATACGCTGAAGAAGGAAGCGGATGGACGGCGCGCCCAGGTGGAAGCGGAAGCGCTGGCCGTGGAGAAAGTTTCGGTCACGCGTTTCCTGAGCTACGCCCACGCCAAGGACGTGATGCTGACAGTGAAGAAGTTCCTCTCGGCGCGCGGCGACGTTGTGGCGGATGAGCGCACCAACGCGGTTATCGTAAACGACATACCAAAAGTGCTCCCAGTGATCGATCGCCTGCTGACGCAGCTTGACCGCAAGACGCAGGAGGTCGAGATCGAGGCGCGAGTGGTGGCGGCAACGCGGCAGTTCGCGCGCGACATCGGCACGCAGTTGGGCTTTGGCTGGGGCGATGGCCATAGCGCGATCGGCGGAGCGTCCTCGGTGGGAAGCTCCCCGAACACGGTCAGCGGTTTGACTCCGGGCTACATCACGGTGCCGGGCAATACATCGACAGGATCGTCGATTCCGTTGTTCTCGAACCTGGGCTCGACCTCACCCAGCAGTGGCTTGACCTTCCTGAACGCCAGCAACACGGTGCGCATCGATGCGGTCCTGACGATGGCCGAGTCGCGCGGCTTATTGAAGGTTCTGTCGCGGCCGCGTGTGGTAACCCAGAACAATATCCAGGCCCTGGTAAAGCAGGGCGTGCGCGTGCCGATCGTGACGCAAGCGCAGTTGGGCGGTCCTCCGACCGTGACCTACGTCGACGCGTTCCTGCGGCTGACGGTGACTCCGCAAATTACTTCGGAGAACACCATCTTCCTGAACGTGGACGTGGAGAACACGACGCCGAACTTCGGCCAGGAAGTGCAGGGCAACCCCGAACTGATCACTCAGCAGGCGACGACGCAGGTGCTGGTGACGGACGGCGGCACGGTGGTGATCGGTGGCGTCATCCAGACGCAGAACTCGATCAACATTTCGCAAGTGCCGTTGCTGGGGAACCTGCCGATTCTGGGCAACCTGTTCAAGCACGTTCAAGTTCAGACTTCCAACCAGGAGCTGATTTTCTTCATTACGCCGCGAATCATTCAGACGTAAACAGCGTCAGACCTAGCAGCGCAGTTGAAGATTTAGAAGCCGCCGGCCCAGAAGAACCTGTCAGGGCCGGCGGTTTTGTTTTTGCATCGAGTCCCCAGTACCCAGTACCTAGTACCGTGTCCGCAAACCGCCCCAACCGTTCATTTGGAGGCTCTCGGTACCGGGTACCAGGTACTTCTTTCCTTTCCGCCTGCTAAACTCGCGAGAATGAACTTTCCTGCGCGCCAGAAGAAACTCCGGGAGCACCTTGCCACGACCCGCTTCGATGCTTTGCTGATCAGCCATCTTCCTAACATTCGATATCTTTGCGGTTTTACCGGGAGTGCGGGGTTGCTGCTCGTCGACGAGGTGGGGAGCGTCTTCTTCACGGACGTCCGCTACGATACGCAGGGGCGCGAGGAAGCGAAGGGCGCGAAGGTAGTGATCGCGCGCAAGGCGGTGTTGAACGCGCTGGGGGAGTGGATTGGAGCCCGCCGCCGGAAGTCGAGATCGAAGGGATGGACGATTGGGATTGAAGCGGAACACCTGACCGTGGCAGAAAGAAAACGGCTGGCGGATCTGCTGCCCTCCGGTGTGCGGTTGCGGAATGCCCCCGCCCAGGTGGAGCGGGCGCGCATGGTGAAGGAAGACGAGGAACTGGGGCTCATCCGGGCGGCGGTGCAGTTGGGGGCGACTTTGTTCAACCGGGCGCTAGAGGTGTTGCGGCCGGGCGCAAAAGAGTCCGAGGTAGCGGCGGAGATGGAGTACGCGGCGCGCCGGGCGGGGGCGGAGGAGATGTCGTTTCCTACAATCATCGCTTCCGGAGCGCGGTCGGCACTGCCTCATGGCAGAGCGACGGGGCAAACCATCACCCCGGGGGGATTCGTGGTCTGCGATTTCGGTGTTATACTCGCAGGTTATTGCTCGGACCAGACCCGTACTGTATGGGTAGGCGGAGCCTCAGGCGAGGCACGCGAGGCGTACGAAGCCGTGAGGGAGGCGCAGGAAGCCGCGATTGCGGCTGTGCGCCCGGGCGTCAGCGTCGGGGAAGTGGATGCGGCGGCCCGCAAGGTGTTGCGCAAAGCCGGGTTCGGGCGCTATTTTACCCATTCCACCGGGCATGGTGTAGGTCTGGAGATCCACGAAGCGCCCAGGGTTGCGGCCGGCCAGAAAGAGCTGCTTAAGCCGGGCATGGTTATCACGATTGAGCCAGGAGTATACTTCCCCGGCAAATGGGGCGTGAGGATCGAGGACATGGTGGCCGTCAGGGAAGGCGGCTGTGAAGTGCTGACTCCGACCAGCAAGGATTTTCTGGCAGTTTAGGGAGAAGGTCTTAGGTGCCAGGTCTTGGGTCTTGGGCACAAGATCCTTATCTTTTAATCTTTGGCACCAGCTAAGAGGAGCCTGATACCTAACGCCTAAGACCCAAGACCTGAAGCGGCAGTCCCACCGTACACGAATGAATCAAAAAGAGCTGAAGGAACTCATTGAGTTCTTAATCGAAAAAGACATTGCCGAGTTCGAGTTGGAGCGCGGCGACGTCAAGGTGAAGATCAAGCGGGCTGGCGAGCACACCGTGGTGTATGCCCACGGGGAATTGCCCAGGCCTGTGGCCGGGCCGGTCCCGGAGTTGAGGCAGGCTCCAGGGGCAGTTTCCCCTGCGCCTCCAGCGGTGCCGGTCGAACCGGCGCCGGAAGAAGACTTGCACATCGTGAAGTCTCCGATTGTGGGGACGTTCTATGAGGCACCCTCGCCGGGCGCGCCTCCGTTCGTCAAGGTTGGGGATACGGTGGAGGTGGGGCAGGTGCTTTGCATCGTCGAGGCGATGAAGCTGCTGAATGAGATTGAGTCGGACGTGGCCGGCGAAATCGTAAAGAAGCTGGGCAGCAACGGCCAGCCGATTGAGTACGGGCAGGAGTTGTTTGCCATCCGGGCGAAAAAGTGAAGGAGAAGTAATATTGGTAGTCGGGTAATTTAGTAATTTGGTAATTTTGCAATTGAAAAAGCCTACGGGATTTTGAATTACCTTCAAAATTACGAAATGCCCTCCTCTGTCCCCACATTTGATCCAAAATGTTCAAGAAGATCCTGATTGCGAATCGCGGAGAGATTGCGCTGCGCGTCATTTGTGCGTGCAAAGAGCTGGGCATCCGTACGGTTGCGATTTACAGCGAGGCCGACCGGCATTCCCTGCCCGTGCGTTTCGCGGACGAAGCCATCTGCATTGGTCCGCCGCAACTGGCGCTGAGCTATCTAAATATTCCGGCAGTGATCAGCGCGGCGGAGATTGCCAACGTGGATGCGATTCATCCCGGCTACGGATTGCTGGCGGAGAATGCCAACTTCGCCGAGGTGTGCGACACCAGCGGGATCAAGTTCATCGGGCCGCGGCCGGAAGTGATGCGGCTCATGGGGGAAAAAGAAAAAGCGCGGGCGGCCATGAAACGAGCGGGCGTGCCGATTCTGCCGGGCTCGGATGGAATCATCGCCGCCGAAGGCGAAGCCGTGGAGTGGGCGCGGCAGGTGGGCTTTCCGGTGATTGTCAAGGCGTCGGCGGGTGGCGGCGGGCGCGGCATGCGCATTGTGCGCAGCGAAGAGGAACTGCCGGGGTTATTCAAAGCGGCGCAGTCGGAAGCGGCGGGCGCGTTCGGCAATGGCGACCTCTACATGGAGAAATATGTCGAGCATCCACGGCACATCGAGTTCCAGGTGCTGGCGGACGAACTCGGCAAGGTGGTGAGCCTGGGGGAGCGGGAATGTTCCATTCAGAGGCGGCACCAGAAGTTGCTGGAGGAGTCGCCCTCGACGCAGGTGACACCGGAGTTGCGCGACCAGATTGGCGCCGTCTTGTGCAAGTCGCTGACGGAGATCGGCTACACCAATGCGGGAACCATCGAGTTCTTGATGGACCAGGACCGCCGGCTGCACTTCATCGAGATGAACACGCGCATTCAGGTGGAACATCCGGTGACAGAGATGGTGACGGATGTGGATCTGGTGAAGAGCCAGATCATGATCGCGGCCGTTGCTTCGATGGCGGACGTGTTGCATGGACCGATTGTGCACCGCGGACATGCCATCGAGTGCCGCATCAATGCCGAGCATCCGGAGAAGTTCACGCCGTCGGCGGGCAAGATTACGTCGTTCAATCCGCCCGGAGGCACCGGAGTGCGCGTGGATACGGCGGCTTATGCCGAGGGCGTGATTCCTCCTTATTATGACTCGCTGATCGCGAAGCTGGTCGTGCGCGGCAAAGACCGGGACGAGGCGGTATCGCGGATGTCGCGGGCTTTGGAGATGTTTATAGTGGAGGGTGTGTACACGACGATTCCACTGCACCGGAGGATACTGGCCGATCCGGACTTTCGCGCCGGGAATTTTGATACGGGGTTTATCGAGCGATTTCTAGCGAAGAATGGGAAGTGAGTAAGGCGCGCGAAATCCGCTGCCGGTTCGAGCAACGGGGAGAGCCGGTTCAGCATCCCTCTTGAACACGGGTGCTCTAATGACAGCCTCAGTCCGACGCCTTGCCTCGACGCTGGCCGTTTTTCTTTTCGGCCTTGCCTCTGCGGGGGCGCAGATCATGGAATTCCGCGAAGTCGGAGGGAAGACGTTTGAGTGTCTCCACACTGGCCTGATGAGCGACCTGAAGGATTGCGGGGTCAGGTCCGATTGGTACGCCTACGCTTTTGTCGGCTCCATTTCCGCTATCGCCACTATTGGGAAAGACGAAAAAGAAATCCGAATCGTCCCGGAAGAAATTTTCCACGGGGAACCAGCAAATCCATTAGTTGTGCAGACGTCGCAAGGAGCGTGCCTGCCGGAAATGGCAGTTGGGGATCGCTGGCTCTTCTTTCTCCGGGAAGGCAGGCCCATCGTTCTCGATTATTACGGCAATGACAGCCGTCCGATTGCCAAGGCTCAGGAGCAGATCGAGACCCTCCGCCGCCTTAAGACAGTCGGCGACCTCGGCATTCTGCGCGGCAGCGTAGAGCGTGGCCCGCGTTTTTTGGACGGAGAGGCCGTTCCCAACGCGCACGTTCTCGCCGCTAGAGCGTCTGACCATGCGCAGTTCTCCGCGATTACAAATGACAAGGGCCAATTCGAATTCGAACCGCTGGCTCCCGGCAAGTACAAACTAAGTGTCGATCCCATTGGATCATTCCAGCCAGACGACGCTAGTGTCAGCGTAAGGCCCGGTTCCTGTTGGGATGTTGCACTGTCGAGGTCACCGCATGCTCAGATAAGCGGGCATGTGAAGCATTCGGATGGCTCGCCTGTGCCCGAAGTGGCTGTAATCATCATCTACGAAGACGGCTCGGGGTTTAACACGATTACGTCCGATGCGCACGGCTATTTCCACTCAGACGGAATGGTTCCCGGGAAATACGTGGTTGGGATTAACCTCCCTGGCTCGCCAGCGTGGAAGATTGCTAGTTGCGGGGGCGCATGCGAGGTCCCGCCAGCATCTCTGTATTATGGCGGAATGCACAGCCGCTCCGACGCGCTTGTGCTTGCTTTGGGTGAGGACGAGCAGCGTAAGGACATTGACTTCGTCGTTCCGGTCCAATAATTGATTTCGCGAGGCAAGGTTTTCCCTGACGAAATCTTCATCTACGCATCAATCTTCTCGAAAGGATGAAATCATGAGAGCTTGCAAACTCACGATCCTCCCTTTGATTGTTCTTGGCGCGGTGCTCGCCGTGTCACTCCGTGCGCAAACGACCGATAGCCCCGCGAACCTGCCGCAGCACGATGGCTCGCACGACTTCGACTTTCTCATTGGCGACTGGAAGGCGCATGTGCGCCGGCTGCCCGACCGGCTCAACAACTCGAACGCCTGGGTCGAGTACGACGGCATCTCGAACCATCACAAAGTCCTCGACAGCAACGCGAACTTTGAACAGTTCGAAGTGACCAGCACCGACAAGAAGCTACACATCAAGGCGCAGACGCTGCGCCTCTATAACCCCGCGACGCGGCAATGGAGCATCTACCTGGTGGACCTGGATAACGGCATGCTCGACACGCCTCCCGTGGTGGGCGGGTTCAGCGGCAAGCGCGGGGAATTTTTTCATCAGGAGACCCTGAAGGGCCGCACTCGTGGAGGGCGTGTACACGACGATTCCTCTGCACCGGAAGATTCTTGCCGATCCGGATTTTAGGGCGGGGAATTTTGATACGGGATTTATTGAGCGATTCCTGGCGAAGAACGGTAAGTGAGTGGTTGGCTCTAGCCGGATCGGCGAGATTGGAAAACTTCAAAGATTGGGGAAGCTTCTTTGGATCCAGCTGACGGTGTGATCGGCCATGTGCAGGAAGGCTTTTGCCCCTTTCTGGTTGGCAACCGTTTGAGCTTTTGCCACAAAGGAATCGATTGAGCCGGCTTCGATGGGGATATAGAGGCACACGGACTGGGGCTCACCAACGCCTTTGGAGCCATCAGCCCTTAGCCTTACGAGCGCGACTGCGTGCCCCGCAGAATCCACACACCTGAAGGCCATGTCAATACCGCCTCCCGCGAAATTCGAGTCAGATGCTCCAAGCCGGACGTTACGCGAGTCTTTGAGGCTCGAAGGAAAGCCGCTCAAAGTGTCTGCAGCCTTCGATAGGTCTCCAGGAGCTAAATACATCTTTGTGGCGCCGCAAAAAGAACCGTTCGAGCACACGACTCGGTACTCGATCACTTCTTGGTCGAACCAGACGACCTCAAATTCGATTCCTCTCATGCCAGAGGATTCTAGCGGATAAGGAGATAGACTGGATACCTGTGCCGCTTCCCGCATTCTAATAACAGCCTCAAGAGGAATGGTATGAATGTACGCAAACTGAAGATCCTTGCGACGCTCATCCTCGGCATGGCGCTCGCTGTTTCGGTTCGAGCGCAAGCGCCTTCGGATCCCGCGAACCTGCCTCAGCACGATGGCTCGCACGACTTCGACTTTCTCATTGGCGACTGGAAGGCGCACGTGCGCCGGCTCCCCGACCGGCTCAACAACTCGAACGTCTGGGTCGAGTACGATGGCATCTCGAACCACCATAAACTCCTCGACAGCAACGCGAACTTCGAACAGTTCGAAGTGACCAGCATAGACAAGAAGCTGCACATCAAGGCACAGACGCTTCGCCTCTATAACCCCGCGACGCGGCAATGGAGC
>Ga0210406_10007575_pt1 | contig 10999 bp, 8 predicted proteins | sample IncBWC30MmetaG_FD_155454 | JGI IMG/M metagenome (GOLD analysis project Ga0210406, IMG submission 155454) | Forest soil microbial communities from Barre Woods Harvard Forest LTER site, Petersham, Massachusetts, United States - Inc-BW-C-30-M | ecosystem: Environmental > Terrestrial > Soil >... | reverse complement strand
CGAAGAACACTCCCTGCACATCATACCCGTAATCCTTCGCCAGCTTGATCCAACTGCTGCGGTCGTGAGGAGTAAGGTTCGTCGCATCCACGTAGTTCAACGGACGCCGCGCAACCAGCCTCGCCTTCAGCATGGATCGCAGGTTCGAAAACACCAGATCCTGAAAACGCTGCTCCTGCGCGTCATCGAAAAGAAGTTCACGCAGCAGGTCGCTTGAGAGCGGATGAATGTTGTGCCGCTTGAACCACGAACTCTTGCCCGATCCCGGCAACCCGATCGCCAGCACCACCGTTCCCTTGCTGGGGCGCGCGGGAACCGGCACAGCTTGAGCCGGCGCCTTTCCCGCGACCACTGGTTTCGAGACGGAGGCTTCTACTGCGGATACGCCAACGGGGGATGCTTCTACTGCGGACGCTTCCGCGGCGACTGCGGGTGGGGCCGTAGCCGCTCCCGGTCGCAAACGACCTCCGCCTCGACCTCCGCGACTGCGACGACGGCGCGGCATTCGCGGTCTCGTTTCGCCTGCCGCAGATGCCGCGGATGGCGCTACCTCAGCTGCCGAGACGGGTTCAGGTGTCCGCGCCGGCTCAGGCTCCGGTCTCGACGGGCGGCGCGATTCAACCGCTGGCACCGCAACTGGAGCGGCGGGCGGCGCGTCCGGCTCATTATCATAGAACCTCGGCTGCAACGGCTCTGGCGCGTTGGTCACCTCTTTGGCGGAACCTTCTCCCGGCTTCTTGCGGCGCTTCAAGCGCTCGGTCATCCATTTGCGCATATAGCTTGCTTGTAGCACACCGGCGCATGATGGAGCAATCCGTGCCCCGTGGCAGCCACGATACCCTGCGGATTTAGAATTGAAATCATTCAGGCGCAGGCAGACAACAGGGGAACCTTCAAAGATCGGTTGTGCTATGGTCGGGAGATTGTTCTGGCTTTTGTACCAAAGAGCCTTGTGACCCCGGAGCGCGAAATAAGATGACCGAGGATATTCTCGAACAATTGTTCGACGAGCTGTTCCCGATTTGCCGTAGCATCACCGGCGAGGGGATTCGCCGCAGTCTCGCTATTTTTCAACGGCATATGCCGCTGGAAATCGAAACCGTGCCGTCGGGGACCACCGTTTTCGATTGGACGGTGCCGCCAGAGTGGAATATCCGCAGCGCGAAGCTAACCGCTCCGGATGGCCGGGTGGTCGCGGATCTGGAGCAAAGTACCTTGTCGGTCCTCAATTACTCTGAGCCCATCAATCGGCGGCTAAGTCTGGCAGAGCTCAAGCCGCACCTCCATTGCGTGCCCGCTTATCCCGATGCCATTCCGTACGTCACCAGTTATTACAAGCGTACCTGGGGCTTTTGCCTACCCGGTCGTCAACTTCATACGCTCAAAGACGGCGAGTACCACGCTTACATTGACAGCGACTTTTCGAATAACGGTGGCGTTCAGTTTGGCCAATGCGTGCTGCGCGGCGACTCTACCAATGAGATTCTCCTCACCTCCTACCTCTGTCATCCTTCCCTGGCCAACAACGAACTCAGCGGGCCACTGGTCCTGCTCGGATTGTTTGACTGCATCAGCAAGTGGCCTCGTCGCCGCTTCACCTACCGCTTCCTGCTAAATCCCGAAACGATCGGCTCCCTGTGCTACCTGCATCGCTACGCTGACCATCTTCGGGAAAAAATGGTCTCCGGCATAGTTCTGACCTGTCTTGGCGGTCCCTCGGAGCGCCTTACCTACAAGTTGAGTCGTAAGGGCGACGCTTTGTCGGATCGTACCGTTCGCTACCTCCGTGCCCGCGAAAAATATGCGGTCGATATCCGGCCATTCGATCCCGTCGAGGGTTCCGATGAGCGACAATATTGCTCCCCGGGATTCAATCTGCCGGTCGGTCAGTTGGCTCGCACCCTCTACGGCTTCTACGCTGGATACCATAACTCGCTGGACACGAAAGAATTCATGGGGATACCAACTCTCGTCCGGAGTATTCAAGAAGTCGAGCAGATCCTTCAGACCCAGGAGATGGGCAGTTGCTACGTTAACTTGAAGCCGTATGGCGAGCCACAGCTTGGACCGCGGGGGCTGTACCCCAACGAGAACAGTGTGATCACGTGGACAAATTCCACTGACGACCTGGTCGATTCTAGACAGTTTCTGAACCGTATGCTGACGGTCCTCAACTACGCCGATGGCGACCAGGACATGATGGACATCGCCACACGGTGCGGCTGTAAACTGAGCGGACTCTCCGACGTCGTCGAAAAGCTTGAGCAATCCGGGCTGCTGGCCCACAAAGGAAGATAGGAAGAGCAAAATGGGAATTCTGTTCATGTGTGGAAGTCACCCGAGGCATGCCTACATAGCGCGCCAAATAGCCAAGAGCAATCTGCTGAGCGGCTTGATCATCGAGCGCCGGGAAGCATTCGTTCCCGACCCACCTCCCGGATTGAATCGACACATCAGCGATCTATTCGTCCGTCATTTCGCGGGACGCGCCGCTGCCGAATCGCGATTTTTCTCCAATCCACAACTGCCGCTCGGCGTCGAGACTCTAATCATCGAACAAGGCGAACTGAATACGCCGCGCGTGTGGGACTTCATCGATCGGCTTCAACCCGATCTGCTCATGTCCTACGGCGTCCACAAACTTAGCGAGGAAACGCTCAGCCGCGCCCACGGCCGGCGTTGGAACATCCACGGAGGCCTTTCCCCATGGTATCGCGGCGGCGTCACCTTGTTCTGGCCGAGCTATTTTCTCGAGCCGCAGATGTCGGGCATGACGGTCCATACCCTGACTCAGGCCATCGACGGTGGTGACATCGTCCATACGGTAGTCGCAGAACTGGTTCGCGGGGACGGCATTCACGATCTAGCTTGCCGCGCCGTCATTGCCGTGGGTGAGGACTTGCCACAACTGGTCGTGGCCGGAGTTAACGGCACCTTCAACCCGCCGGTAGCCCAGAAAACTTCAGGCCGAATTTGGCGCGGCGTAGACTGGCGTCCCGAACACCTTCATCTCGTCTATGACGTCTACGGCGATAGGATCGTGGATAAATACCTGGACGGCGAATTCATGAAACGCGACCCCAAATTAGTGCGCGGAGTGCGGTGACCATGGGCGTAACTCCGCGACCCTCACGCGTTCCTGCCATCCCGAGGTCTTTTTAGTTTTCCGAACTTCTCCGGAGGCATTGAATCATTAAACGATCGAGGCCGCGATTGAGATGTCTTAATGCCTCAATGATTCAATACAATAAATCCATGAATCCAACGCAGCCCGCAACTCTCGCAGTTGCCGCCGGGCAACTCCCCGCCGTGCCCCTGACGGTCGAAGGCTACGCCACGCTTCACCAGATGATGCGCTTCCGGCGAACCGCATGGCGCGCCCTTCCCGACAACAACCGTCGCGAGATCGCAAACGAAGCCAGGCAATTACTGGCAGAGATGGAAGGCAAGACTGATGGCCAGTCTGCGCTGTTCTCGTTGCTCGGACACAAAGGGGACCTGATGCTGGTCCACTTCCGCGAAACCTTCGACCAGCTCAATCAGGCGGAGCTCGATCTGACGCGCCTTCGACTCAACGACTTCCTCGAACCCGCCACTTCGTATTTGTCGGTAATTGAGCTGGGACTATATGAGTCGTCGCTGAAAACCTACAAAGCGCTCGCCGATCGCGGCGTCGAACCGCACTCGGACGAATGGAAGAAGTCGATCCAGGAAACCATTGCGCGCCAGAAAGAAGCGATGAAGCCGCGCCTCTTCCCCTCAATGCCGCCCAACCGTTACATCTGTTTTTATCCCATGGATCGCCGCCGCGGCGAAGACAAGAACTGGTACACGCTTCCAATGGAAGAGCGCCAGCGCCAGATGAACGAACACGGCCTCGTCGGACGCCGCTATGCCGGAGAGGTGAAGCAGATCATCACCGGCTCCATTGGCTTCGACGACTGGGAATGGGGCGTCGACCTCTTCGCCGACGATCCCCTCGTTTTCAAAAAGTTGATCTACGAGATGCGCTTCGACCACGTCAGCGCCGTCTACGCCCTCTTCGGAAGCTTCTATATAGGATTGCGCTGTCCAGCGAATCGGCTATACGACTTGCTGGAAGGAAATCTTCCGCAGCACGCATAGCCCTTCGACTAGAGCCAGTGAAGTGCACAAAAGAAAAACCAGATTTCCCCTGTGTACCCCCGTGACCTCCGCGGTAAAGAACTTCTTGAACCATATACCGAACTGGGGTACGCCGCGGAAACGAACGATTCAACTTTTCCGGAATCGAAACTCATGCCGCTTCATATCCACACGCGCCCCGCGAAACGTCACGCCCTCCATCCGCAGGCGGAATCTCTGTTCAGCGGCATTTTCTCCGCACAGCTTGATCGCCCCACCCGACCCGACCACGCGATGCCAGGGCAATCCCGGAACCTGTTGCAGGATGCGCACCACCTGCCGCGCCGCTCCTGCCCAGCCCGCAGCCTGAGCCACAGCTCCATAACTCGACACCATCCCCGCCGGCAAGCCGCGAATGCAGCGCACGACGCGAGTGCGCTTATCCTCCAGGGTGCTTCTTCCCGACTTGGATTTCTCAGACTTGGATTGAGATCGTCGTTGCACGGATGAACATTCACCGATGAATCATGCCAACTTGGATTCACTAATACAAACTTTTACACAAGCCCATAAAACCTGTGCCTACGATAAGAGCATCCCATGAGCTTGCCCACCACCAAAACTGCCTTTTGGAGAAGAATATGTTTCGCTTGTTGAAAGTCCCTTCCTTGACGTTGGCCCTTGCTGCCGTAAGCATCTTTGCCACCAGTTGTGGCTCCAGTAGTCAATCGCAGGTTCGTGTGGTCCAAGCCATCTCTGACGAAACCACCGGCCTGGATATCAATGTCAACACAACAAAAGTATTTACAAACATAGCGTTCGGCGCTGTTCAGCCGACACCACCGGCCTACACAAAGGTCGCTTCGGGGAGGGACACTCTCGAAGCGGTCAACACCGGCACCACGACGGCGGTCATCGCTAACACCAGCGCCGGCTTGAGCGGTTCGTCGCAGTACACGGTGCTCTTAACTGGATTTCTAAATGGCACCGGCGTCAACGCCCCCACCTTCAACCTCATAACCGACAACAATGCGGCGCCGACGTCGGGCAACGTTGAAATCCGCATCATCGATGGGTCAGCCAATACCCCCCAAGGCGGGTTTGATGTTTACATCGTCCCGCCCGGCACTAACATCGGGACGCTAACACCGCAAATTTCTGGACTCCTCATCGGACAGGCGAGCAGCTACCAAAGCCTTAACATTACTGGCAATGTGTACGAGGTGATCGTGACCCCCAACGGGACTCAGAGCTCATTCATTAACCAAAACTACACTATTCCAACCGGATCGATTCGCACGTTTGTGATCGTCGACAACCAAGGCGGTGGAGGTGGAGTACCCAGTCAGATTCCGCTGGAACTGAATGACCTCAACTAATCGCGGCCCAGATGCCTGGCCTAATCTCCCCGTAAACATTCAAGACAAGAAACCGGGCCTCGACCGAGGCCCGGGGAACCACTAAGCCGCATCCTTCTTAAACGACTGCGCCGCAACTTCTTCATCGTCGAACACTTCAAAAATGGTAAGAAGTTTAGTGACCTGGAGCAGATCACCCACGCGCTGGCTCAGCCTCGCCAGTTTCACCGCGCCGCCGGCGTTGCGGGCAGTCGTGTAGAGCGAGACCAGCGTTCCGAGTCCGCCGCTGTCGATGTAATTCACTTCCCGTAGATTCAGCACGACCTTCGGGCTCTCGGCCAGCAGTTTTTTGACGGTATCGCGCAGGGTGGCTGACTCTTCCCCGAACACAACTCGACCGCTACAATCCACCACCAGCACGCCATCCACCTGTCGAGTACTCATTCTCAGTTGCATAGGCGCTTTTCTCCCCAATGTTCGCAGTAAAACTCAATTCATGAGCCTACCCTTCCCGACTCAGCCGTGCAAGCGGTTCGCGCGCGTTCCTTAGTGATCCAACGTGTCCTCGGTGGTTGATGAATTTAGGACTCCAGCAGCGCAAACCGCCCGCGCTCGAAACTGTATAATCAATGATTCCGATGAGCTACCAGGTCCTGGCGCGCAAATACCGGCCGCAGAAATTCTCCGACGTCATCGGCCAGGAACACGTTACCCGCACGCTGCAAAATGCCATCGCCCAGGAGCGCATCGCGCACGGCTATATCTTCAGCGGCCATCGCGGAATCGGCAAGACGACGGTCGCGCGCATCCTGGCCATGTCGCTGAACTGCCGCTCCAGTTCCGACAACAAGCCCGTCGCCGAACCCTGCGGCGTCTGCGATTCCTGCATCGAGATTCGCGCTGGCAACGCCGTAGACGTGATCGAAATTGACGCGGCCACCAATCGCGGAATCGACGAGATCCGCGAATTGCGCGAGGGCGCCCGCTACCGTCCGGCGCGCGATCGCTTCAAAATCTACATTCTCGACGAGGCTCACCAGATCACGGACGCGGCGTTCAATGCACTTCTCAAAACACTGGAGGAACCTCCCAGCCACGTGATCTTCATGATGGCCACCACGCAGCCCGAAGATATTCCCCAGACCATCCGCTCGCGCTGCCAGCATTTCAGTTTTCGCGCGGTAAAGTTCGAAGACATCATGGGGCAACTCCGCGACATCGTGACGCAGGAAAAGATTCCCGCCGACGATGACGCTCTCGCCCTGCTCGCCGAAGCGGGCGACGGCTCGTTGCGCGACGCGCTCTCCATCCTCGACCAGGCCATCGCCTCCACCTCCGACCACCTCACTCTCGATTCCGTTCGCAGCCTGATCGGCGCCGCTCCGGCAGCGGCGCTCGAAACCGTAATGCAGGCGGTCGCCGAAAGTTCGAGTGAGAAAATCCTGGTGCTGGTTGATGAACTGATCGGTGAAGGCCACAGCCCCACGCATTTCGCGCGCCAGTTGGTGCGTTTCCTGCGGAATGTCACGGTGGCGAAGATCGCGGGCAAGGACTCGGGGCTGCTGCAGGTTTCGTCCGATGAGCGCGCCCGCGTCGGCCGTATCGCCGAGCTCTTCAGCGAGGAAGACCTGGCGCGGCATTTGCAGATCATGCTGCGCACCCACGGAGAACTCGGATACCGCCAGGAGCAGCGCTTCCACCTCGAACTGGGCCTGCTGAAAATGTCGCACGCGCAACGCCTGCTGCCCCTCGAACAGTTGCTGAGCGATGCGGCGGCGTCCGGTTCTGGATCGGCGCGCACCACACCGAGGCCGGTTCTCGCTCCGCCACTCGAGGCCCGCCGCACTGAACCTCCGACGTCAGCGCGATCAAATTCAGTGTCGCCGTTCGCGGCCGACTCCGCGCGTAAGGGCGCACCCAAGGCGGAGTCGTCCGGCGGAACAAGCGCAGCGAACGCCAACCTCGTCATCATGGGATCGGCCGCACCGGCAGTTGAAGAGTTATCGCCAGCGCCCGATCCGATGCCATCCGAGGGTGCCGAAGCAAAAACTGAAATGAGACCCCAGGCGAAGACCGAGGCGAACGCCGACTCTCTGCGCAACGCCGTTCTCAACGCGCTGGGCAATCAGCAAATGCTCGTTTCCCTATTGGAAAATGCGGAGTGGAGACTGGAAGGAAATGCGCTGATCGCAAAATTAGCGGCATCGAGCACGATGATAGAAATGTCATTCACCGCTGACGCGCGCCGCATCGCCTCAGCCGCGGCCAGCGGCCTGGCCGGTAGACCGATCAAGATGTCGGTCGAGTCCGGCGGCGCGCCGCAAGCGGCGTCCGCGGAGCACTGGGCATCATCAAAATTGAACGGAACCGCACGCAGTCGAGCCGAACAAGATCCAGTCGTGCAACGCATGCAGGAAAAGTTCGGGGCCGAAATCCGCACCGTGATCGACTATCGGGAGAAACAATAAGCTTGCACCGCCGAGACGCAGAGCAATCCAAGAACTTGAATTTGTTTTCTCGGCGTACTCGGCGTCTCGGCGGTTAAAAGGTTATCTATGTCGAGCTTCAATTTGCAGGAACTAATGTCGCAAGCCAAGCAGCAGTACGAGACGCTGCAGAAAAAGATGGAGCAGACCGTCGTCGAGGCCTCGGCCGGAGGCGGCTCGGTCACGGTCAAAATGGATGGCCGCAAGCAGGTGCTCGGCATCAAGATCGATCCCGAGGCGGTAAAAGCCGGCGATATAGAGATGCTGCAGGACCTGGTAATGGCCGCGCTGAACGAAGCCGGCCGCAAGGTCGATCAGGCGATGCAATCGAGTGTCGGTGGAATGCTCGGCGGACTAGGAGGCATTTTGTAAGCAATCGGGTGATCGGGTCATCTGACCGTCGGGCGATCGAAATTCAAAGACAGAAGCATTTGCACTTTCACATCACCCGATGGCCGATCACCCGATGACCCGATTGGTTTCCCTATGTCCAAATTTGCCGAACCGATGACCCGGCTCATCGACGAACTCAAGAAGCTGCCGGGCATCGGCAACAAGAGCGCGCAACGCCTCGCCTTTCATATCCTGCGGTCCAGCGAAGACGACGCCGAAGCCCTCGCCTCCGCCGTCCGGGACGTGAAGGCCAACCTCCGTTTGTGCACGATCTGCAACAACATCACCGATGTCGATCCCTGCGTATATTGCAGCAGCCCTACCCGGAATCAAAAACTCGTCTGCGTGGTCGAAGAACCGACCAACATTGCGGCAGTCGAAAAGACGCGGCATTTTAACGGCGTCTACCACGTGCTCCACGGATCGATTTCACCATTGCACGGTGTGGGGCCCGAACAGTTGCGCATCTCAAACCTGATCAGCCGCGTCGGCCGCGGCGAAATCGAAGAAGTCATCCTGGCCACCAATCCCACCGTCGAGGGAGAAGCCACCGCCACCTACCTGGCCCAGCAACTGAAGCGGCAGGGACTGCGCGTAACCCGGATTGCCATGGGAATTCCGGTAGGCAGCGACATCGAATACACCGACGAAGTCACCATGCTGAAAGCCATGGAAGGCCGGCGGGAAATGTAGTTTTACGAGGTGCGGCGCAGCCCGCAAACGAAGTTCCTTCCCGCCGCTCGGAACCGCCCAGAGATTACTAAAGGGCACTAGCTGACCGCCAAGCCGCCTGCGTATAATGGCCGCGACCCCAACACTTCTTTCGAGGGATCGAGCCTATGGGCCGCGTCTTCCGCTTTGCGCAAAGAGCCATCCTGTGCGTCGGTATGCTGCTGGCGACGGGCATACTGTCCGCGCAAGAGGCGCCGGCAAATCCTGCTTCGTCCCGCCAGCAGTTTGGCATACCAGAAGATTGGAGCACCCGGCACGTCATCTACACCCGCAACGGCTCGGTTGAGGACATGCTGAAACTCCGCAACGATCCTCGCTTCCTGAATAGCATGCTTCAGCATTACGTACGGGAGCACCGCAACCAGACCGGACAACCGGCAACTGCCGGGTTGAATGAAGACAGGCAGGGCGAACCTGGGCTGAACAATAATTGGCTGAACGAAAATAGCCTGAGCGAATACACCTCCGGCGCCGATACGCAAAACTTGCAGCCGTACTTTCCGCCGGACCCGATCAAATACCGCCGCCCTGTTCCACGCCCCAGAAACAAGCACTCCAAGGTTGACTGGTCCGTCTCTCTGGGGCCAACCGCTGGCCTGGCGTTAGGTGAATCCCCGGCGGTCTACACCTATAACTACGCAACGCCCAGTTGCAGTAACCTCAGCGCCACGCCCCCCGTCGTTGGCGACTTCATGGTGTACACGATTAACGCGCCCGCGTCGGTGGGCAAGCCGGGCCAGGCCAATCTGGTCGGCTTGACGAATCTCTACACCAACGGCGCCGGCACCGGATTTTGCTCTGGCACCGATCCCTCGTTTCTGTTTTCTTACGCGATCGGGAGCGGCGCATCGCCGCTGTCGCCCGTGCCTTCGCTCGATGGGACAAAAATTGCCTGGATTGAAAACCGGACCGCCACCCACGCGTACTTGCACATTACGATATGGGTTGCCAACCAGGGCGCCAGCGCCACATATCCAGCCGCCGTGAATGGCGTGTTCTTAAATGGGGTCTGCACTCCCGCCGGCTCCTCCTGCGACCGTGCCGTCGACTATACCAACGCGACCTATCCCGGATGCACCACCGCATTTACCGCCGCAAATGGCCATTCCGACCTCTACGTTGACTATCCCAGCGATACCGGCTTCATCAGCGCCAACAACGGACTTCTTTACCATGTTAAGAATATCTTCAGCACTACAACCTCCCCGTCCGTCGATTTCTGCATCCCCGTAAATCCGACTTTCGAAACTACCCCTGGTTCCGCCATGAGCGGCCCGGTCTATGATCCTCTGCTCAACGAGGTCTTCATCACCGATTCCGAAAAGATCTATGCCTATAAAGTGAATGCGTCAGCACCGATACCAAACTTCTTGCCCGCATCCCCGGCGTCTTACACCTACGGAAACAACGCAAGTAACTACAACTACCAGACTGGTCCGGGACCACTGTTGGATATGTTTAACGGTTATATCTACGTTTTCTCCACCTATGACGCGAGCGGCAAAACTTCCGTGACGCAGCTGCCCACCAGTCTGGCTTCTGCTGTTCCTGTTGCGCTCGGCAACAAAAGTACCAATGTCAACCCCCTTCTGTTCTACGGAGCGTTCGATAACAACTATTTCACCAACGGGCCGAAGAGCGCGGCGTCCACCCTGTACAGTTGCGGCACCGACTCGACGACTACAACTGCACAGGATCTCTTCGCGATCAGTTTCAACGCCATCACAGGGGTAGCGAACACGACCCCCTCCATGTCCTTCAACAAAAATGTTAACCCCGGCGGGCATAACGGACTCTGCTCGCCGATCACTGAGTTTTATGATGGGACCAATGATCGAATCTTCGTCGGCATGGGGCAGAACGGCGCCGCGACCGGAGCCAACGTCGTCACCATGTGGAACGTCAACACCCAACTCACCAACACCA
>Ga0210406_10007574_pt1 | contig 10999 bp, 9 predicted proteins | sample IncBWC30MmetaG_FD_155454 | JGI IMG/M metagenome (GOLD analysis project Ga0210406, IMG submission 155454) | Forest soil microbial communities from Barre Woods Harvard Forest LTER site, Petersham, Massachusetts, United States - Inc-BW-C-30-M | ecosystem: Environmental > Terrestrial > Soil >... | reverse complement strand
AGGGCAGATGAGGCACATTGGCGGGGATGTAAAGAAAGTCGCCAGCTCTAGCGACGAGATGTTGTTCGAGTCGCTCGCCGAACCACATCCCGGATTCTCCGATGAGGACGTGAATGGCAGTTTCATGGTGCTCATGCTTGTGCACCTTGGATCGTTCACCGGGTGGAAGTCTCGCGATCTGCAAATGGATTCCCTGCGAGCCCACGGATTGGGCGGAGATTCCCGGCGCCAAAAAGTGTCCCTGCTTGCCTCGGAACTCGGTTGCTGCGCTAACGACTCGGCACGTCGGCTTATCGGCGTCGATGAGGTTTCGTTCGATCAATTTAGTCATCTCCTTATTCTCCTGATTAGGCGGCCTGACCGCGATAGATCTGGCTATTCTTCACAACAGCGTAGCCGCGGCCAACGACGGTCAGTTCTCGCAGGAGCGGCCGCGGACGTGGCGACCGGCAGCACCGCCGTAAGTCGGCCCGGTGCTGCTATCGCTTTAGCATTAGTTTCCTGCGGGATGGTCCGACGGGTCTTCACCGCCCGGAAACGACCGGTTGAATTCGAAGTTCTCTATGCTCCTCCCCCTATCCGTTCGTGGGGTGGCATAGGAGGGTCCGGTCACCTGATTATACGCCCCGCGATACCGATCCAAGGCTCGGCCATGATGGGTCGGTTGAGCGACCACCGGCGTGGCAACGGCGGCGGAAAAGATTATTACAGCACTTAGTGTTTTGATTTTCTTGGTCATGTGGTTTCTCCGTTGTGTTCTCGGGAAACCCGCCTAGGAACGTTCCGGCATTAGAAATGGTGCTCTTAGAAAGAACGTTCAATTCAATCGAGCGTGACCTTCTGGACTGCTACAATCACCCGCCTGTTATTATGCATCGGCAGCACCTCTCGTAGCAGGCGAACGCATGGCGGCCCGTTACAACGGCTCGTACTGCACACGAGGACGCTAACAAGCAACGCAACCTGTAAATCACAGCGGGGGGACCATTTTCTTACAAGATTCTTTGCTTAGCGACTTCCGGGTTTGGCACGTTTCGGACATGACGCGATGTCCGCTTGATGTCTGCTTTCAGGGGTAAATCGGAAGTCGCGATTGCGTCGGCCGACTTCCGGTTTTGACCGATGCTGTCGAAAAAGTCGAAAATCGAAGGACGCCGAAAATCTCGCAAATGGCGAGTTTTGGACTAATCCGCCGCTGCGATGCTTTGTAGTGCTGATACGAAGGTCCGTGGTCGTTTTTCTAAGACACGATGTGGTCCCTCACGTCGCGGCGCACGAAACGCATCAGCAGCTTTAGAAAATTTCGTTTGTTACCCCTAAAGACTTTTTCGACAGCATCGACCCAACCCGGACATTGGCGCAAAGGACTGATGGACGTCGATTAGCGATGCAATAGCAATAGCGATAAAGTGTATCCGCGTGATGTCGCGCGGCCCCGGCCGGGAGAAGGCGCTTTACCGAGGGATCCTGAGCGGACACGAGCGGGCGGTTCATTTGCGATGCGCCGCATGGTTTGCGTTCAATCTATGCTATACTACTCTCCTTCTTTTCCTTGGGGGAAACCTGATGAGTGGCGGAAGTTTATTGCCCTTCTCGGTAGCGCCCTAGTGACGTGGCCAGTGGCAGCGCGCGCCCCAATCAGGAATACGAGTGCGAGCACATGACGTTCAACCCGTGGAAATGCTTGGAGCAGCACAGACCGCTCGGCAGCATCAGTCGGATGCGGCTTGCAGTGTATCTTGCTTCGCTGCAGGTACGGCAGAAGCTCAACATGGTGGCATCGTGAGCGGGCGAGCGAAACCGGGCCAGTCGGCCGCACCTCAGCGGACAGGGTCGCTGCCGAATGCCGAGATCGCGGTTCTGCACGCCGAACGCCGACAGCTTACCGTGGTGTTTGTCGACATCGTCGGATCGACGCCTCTGAGTGAGCAGATCGATCCCGAGGAATTCTTCGCAGTTATCAGAACCTATCGCGATATCTGCAACGAGCAGATTTCCCAGTACGGTGGCCACATCGCCAGAATGATTGGCGACGGACTGCTGGCATATTTCGGCGTGCCGCAAGCGCACGAAAACGATCCCGAACGCGCGGTGCGCGCCTCGCTCGCGATCGCCGCCGCTGTCAGAGAACAGAAGTTCCCGACTTCGGATGGCAGCTTCGTCCGTCTCGGTGTGCGGATCGGGGTGAATACCGGAGTGGTCGTCGTCGGCAGTGTACCCGGCGAGCCCGCTGACCGGCGAGAAGTGTTCGGCAGTTCGGCAAACATCGCGGCCCGCCTTCAGGAGATCGCCGGTGAGAATGGCGTCGTAGTCGGCTCGGGCACTTACGAGCTGATTCGCGGAACGTTCAGCTGTGAGCCGCTCGGCAGACGACAGCTGAAGGGCGTGGAAGAGCCGGTCGAGGCTTGGCGCGTGGACGCCGTTGCGGGGAGCGAAAGCAGGTTCGACAGGGCGCGGGCGTCGCCTTTGCCGCCAATGATCGGCCGAACCGCCGAAAGTGCGATGCTTGCCGAGATGTGGGAGCGGAGCGCAGCGGGGTCAGGGCTTGTCGGCGTCATATACGGCGAACCCGGCATAGGCAAGTCCCGCCTCATCCGCGAGTTGCGTAGCTCTCTTAATACATCTGCGGTTGATATTCTGTCGTATCAGTGCTCGCCGTTTCACGTAAACACGCCGCTTGCTCCGGAAATCGAGCGGCTGAGGCGCGCAGCGCGCATTCAGGAAGCCGACGACGCCGAGCTCTCGATAGCGAAATTGCGCTCGCTGTTGGCGCGAGCTCTCCCCGATGTCGAGCACGCTCTTCGCTACTACGGAGCCCTGCTGTCGATACCGGCCTTCAACGAATACGAGCCTGCCGACCTTGGTTCGCCCTCCGAGCGCGAGCGTGTTTTTCAGGTGATCATCGAGGTCCTCATCGCGGCCTCGCGCAGGAAGCCTATCTTGGTGATCGTCGAGGACGTCCAGTGGATCGATCCGACGAGCATCGAGCTGCTCCTGCGCGTGATAGCTCACTGCCATTGCGAGCGGATCCTGATCCTGATCACGCACCGCGATGACTACGATGCGAGGTGGTTATCGGGCTCCGCAATTCAACGGATTGCTTTGCAAAAACTGGCAGCGCGCGAATGCGAGCAGGTGGTAGCGGCTGTCGCCGGCACCGGTTTCGTGCCGCGCGGGATTATCAGCCAGATCGTGGAAAGAACCGACGGCGTGCCACTCTTCATCGAGGAGTTCACGCGATCCGTCATCGATTCCGGGGCGGTCGAGCGCGCCGCTGATGGCCTGGTACTGAGCGGGAAATTGCCGGAACCTCTGGTGCCGGCAAGTATTCACGATTCACTGATGGAGCGCCTTGACCGTCTCGGTACCGCCAAGCGCGTGGCCCAGATCGCCTCCGTCTTCGGACGGCAGTTCAATTATCAGGGTATCTCCAACATGCTTCCGGGCAGAAGCGAATCGCTGGAACACGCACTGCAGGCTCTGGAGAGCGCCGGGATCGTGTATCGCATCAAGGAACCCCACGACACCGTCTTCGTATTCAAGCACGTGACGATTCAGGAAGCTGCCTACTCCTCGCTCCTGAAGGAGGAAAGGCGCGAACTCCATGCGCGCGTAGCGTCGTGGCTGCTTCAGAAGACGGCGATCGGGGAGAGCAGCCAGCCGGCCGTTCTGGGCTATCACTACGCGCGGGCCGGAAACATTCCGGAAGCAACCGAGGCCTGGCTGCAGGCAGGAAAATCTGCGCTCCGCCGATCAGCCACCAAGGAGGCTGTGGCCCATCTTCGCGAGGGCATTTCGCTGATATCAAAGCTGCCCGCTTCACAGCGGCGGTACGAGGCTGAAATCGCGCTGCAATCCAACCTTGCGATGGCATACACGGCGAACGCAGGATGGTCCGATCCGAATGTCTATGAACCCTACAGTCGAGCCCTCAAACTTTGCGCAAATTACGGGACTATTCGCGAGAAGGCCACGGTCCTGTGGGGTATTACCTTAGCTGAACTGGTCAATTGCGAGCTCACCAAGGCCCTCGAACACGCGGGCGATTTCCTCAAGCTGGCAGAGGAGTCGCGCGATGACGAGGCTGCCCTTATGGCGCATACCGCAGCCCTGATCGCCAACTTCTTTATCGGCCATCTGGAGCAAGCACACGAATTGGCGGGTCTGATCAGCGCGCGCTACAATCCGCGAGTACACGGCAAGCTCGTCCAGATCTATCAACACGATCCACTGATCGTGGCGCTCGTCTATTCGGGTCATATCGAATGGCTGTTGGGGCGGCCAACCCGAGGCAGAGAGTGCTGTGATGCTGCGCGGCAGCTTGCGAAAGAGATCGGACACCCTTTCATGCTGGCATTCGCGTCCATTCTTGGCGTCAGCGATCACTGGTATGAAGGCGATCTTGCGGCCAATCTTGCCAGCGTCGAGCGCGGCATGAAGATCGCCGACGACTACGGGTATCCGATGTACCGGGTCATCGGTCCGTTGTGGGCGACCTCCGCGCTGGCGGCGCGAGGCCCTGCGCCGGACGTGCTCGAACAACTGTGCCGCCTGCTCGGCAAACTGCCGGCCGAGAATCGATGCATTCAGATGCCTCTCTACCGAATTCTGCTCGCCGCGGAATTCGGGCGGATCGGGCAGATCGATAGGGCGCGGACGTTCGCTGCTTCGGCCGAATCTGTGATGGAGCAAACCGGCGAACGCTGGCTCGCGCCGGAGATTTATCGGATCCACGGGTCGCTGCTTTGCCGCGAACCGGGCCGGGACGACGACGCCGCCATGGGCTTGTTCAGGCGATCGCTGGCATCGGCAACGAAGCTGAGGGCAGTCGGCTGGGAATTGCGGACCACGATCAGCCTCGCGCGCCTGCTCATGAGCAGCGGCGGACGTGGGCGCGCCGAGGCACGAGACCTGCTCGTATCGACGAGGGCGAAATTTCCGTCCGCCGAAACGTCCGCGGACCTGCGAGAGGCTGATGAACTGCTGCAGCAGTTGACCTAGTTTGACAACGCGGCTCGGCCTCCTGTCTTGAGGGAGGGTTGTGAACAAACCCCCATCTCAAGACAGGACGCCCTGTCGCGCTATCCCATAGGCCGTATCGCCCGCCGCTGTGCCCTACCGCGCGAGCGGTTTAGTCCCATGGCACAAAACCGACATGCCGATGCAGTCGCCGCGTGTCTGCTGTTGAGGGCAGAACCGACATGCCTTTCAGGCTGAGCCACTTCTCAGGCGCATGCTAACTTACGAGTTACCTATCGGCATTAAATAGCTTCAAGCGTGAGCGCGCCACCTCCTTCACCGATTCCACTGCGAACGGCAGGATCTTATAAGGAACAACTTCGTTGGGCTGTTTGCTCAGGCCCTCCTCCAAGCCACGTCGCCATGCAACCCGCAGTTCAGTGTTGATGTGTATGATATTGATCCCAGCGGTGATTGCCTTCCGCAAATCTTCGTCGTCGGTACCCGATCCGCCATGCAGGGTAAGCGGCACTTGGGCCGCATTCTTGATCTGGGCGATTCTCTGAATATCTAACCGCTTCCGTGTCTGTCCCTGCACCATGCTCTTTAGCATCCCGTGCATGTTGCCCACGGCCGGAGCTAGGATGTCGACCCCTGTAGCCTCAACAAACTGTTTCGCTTCTGCAGGAGATGTTAAGCCCCTCGACAAATCGGGAGCCTCTTCATGGATTTCAGAACCAGTTCCAATGTCGCCGATCTCTCCCTCCACAAGGATGGCAGAATTGATTGTTTTGAGGGTTTCGACCGCTTCTTTCGTTTGCCGTACGTTCTGCTCGAATGGCAGCGCGGAAAGATCGAAGACGATAGCATCAAAACCGGCCCTGGCCGCTTCTACGGCCTTCGCCAGGGAATGGGTATGATCCGCGTTAAGAAAAATTGAGCAGTCGGATTCCTCCCGCAAACTCCGGACCAGAGCCGCAATTTGCCGGACTCCGATAAACTCCCGTTCGCCCTCGGACGCACCGACCACCACTGGAACCTTAAGTTCCTGCCCGCAGGCGCACACCGCCTTCAATAGTACCCAGTCGCCGACGTTGAAATGGCCGATCGCCACTCCATCTTTCTGACCCTGCTCCAAAATATCCCGAAGGCTACGCATACCGGTTCTCCTCGTAAGATGTGCATAATTTCTTTCTGCGCAGTGCCCCACGTCATTTGCTCGCAACTGCGGGGCACCCGATTGCCTCACGACAGAGGCGCTAAAGTCTTTGACAACGCTATGAGCGAGCCCATGATCAATCATGCGCTCTTCTCGACCCTATCGAGATCTCCAGGAGGAACTCGTCCATTGATTGGGGTCCTGCACCGAAAACTGGGGTTTACTGAATAATCCTATACTCAGACTCGATGTTAACATGCAGTTCGTTTCGAACTAATCGGCCATGGCGAGGCAAATGAAGGATGGAACTTGAGAACCGACCGCTCCAGAACACGGGAGACCCGTCGGTGACTGAAGAGCAAGATGCCGCTTTGGTGCGCTCCTACCGGCTCAATTCGACTCGGAAGGTCTTTCGCTTAAGATCTGGGCCGCTTAAAAAAGAAACCAAATATCCCGAGGACAGGAGAGTCGCGATGACCTTTGCCCCCCTCGAGCCCATTACTCAACGGTTCATCGATGATTTGATGGCCGCAGGCGGTCCGCCGGTCCACACGTTGTCGCCCGCGGATGCTCGCGCCCTATTGGCTAGGCAGCAATCAGTCCCCACCGCGAAGCCCGATGCACATATCGAGGACGCGACTTTTCCGGTCGGCCCCAAAGGTGCTGTCCGCGTGCGCATCGTTCGCCCGAAAGACAGCAAACGCCTGGTGCCGGTTATAATGCATTTCCATGGCGGTGGCTGGGTCCTCGGTGACGTGAATACTCATGACCGCCTTATCCGCGAGATCGCCGTCGGTGCCCATGCAGCTGTTGTATTCGTGGATTACGACCGCGCGCCGGAAGCCCAGTTTCCGATTCCGCTCGAAGAGGCCTATGCGGCGACCAAATATGTTGCCGAAAACGGGTCAAATCTTAACGTAGATAGCTCGCGCTTGGCCGTGGTCGGCGACAGCGCCGGCGGTAATATCGCCGCAGCGGTGACGCTACTATCCAAAGAGCGGCGCGGCCCTAAGATTTCTTTCCAGCTGTTATTCTATCCTGTGACCGACCAGAATTTCGAAACCGGCTCTTACACGCAGTTTCAGGACGGTCCTTGGAACACCAAAGCGGCGATGGAGTGGTTCTGGAATGCTTATCTACCGGACAAGGCCGCCCGGAGAGCAATCATCGCTGCGCCGCTTACCGCAACGCCTAATCAACTCGAGGGGCTGCCTAACGCTCTCGTCATCACCGCCGAGAACGATGTACTCCGAGACGAGGGGGGAGGCCTACGCGCGCAAGCTCTGGGAAGCCGGCGTGCGCGTCACCTGCACCCGCTACATCGGTACGATCCACGATTTCGTGATGCTCAACGCTATCGCGGATGCGCCGGCGGCGCGCAGTGCTATTGCACAAGCCAACGGTGCGCTGATCTCTGCGCTACAACAGGCGCGAGAAATCGAGGGAGACGTAACAGGAATGTCACACCGGAGTGTGTTGGCTAAGAGCTGCCCTATTGCCCTTCAGCAGCAACATTGGCCTTTTGCTGCAGTGCATGAGTCCGTTCATGGCACCTTTCGGACATGCATGGTCCAGCCGACGATGTCCGATCATGGGGGTAAAGCAGACTTGGCGGTTACGTGGGTCGAGGTCCGAGTTTGATCCTCTTCGGACTTCGGAATGGGCTGTGCGATTTGGAACAACTTCGAGCAGTCTAGCAATTCGCAACGTGCTAGGTTGCGCGCATTGGTTCACGCGCGCATACGGGCCTAGTTTCCGCGATCAGCATCGCATCGCGCCGAGACCTTTCCCGACAGCACTGTGGGTCCCATTCACCGTGCACCGGGTGACTACCCATCCGGCAAGAAGGGAGATGTTCTCACAGTCGAATTCAAAGTTGGTGTCTCTTGTATCGGCCTTAACGGCTTGCGATCAGATGCCGTCACTGCGCGGATCTTGGCTCTCCAACAGCGCCAAGCATGACCAGCATCTCATGCTCCTGCTCGACAATGATGTCGCGAGCCAGACGTAGCAGCTCTTTATTGTGGCCGTATTTGAGCTCGGCGCGCGCGATATCGATGGCCCCCTGGTGGTGGGGCGTCATCATGGCGACGAAGTCCCGGTCGACGTCCCCCGTCCGCTCGGCGGTCATGCCCAAGCTCATTTTGCTCAAGGCAAGGTCGCTCTCGATCGTAAACCGCTTCCCTTCGCTAGCCGTGGCCGCAGCGGGGGCGTGGCGCGTCCTTGTTTGATCCTGGGCAAGCGCAAAGGGAGTCACTGACATCAATGCGGCAGCCGGCAGGAAAATGAGCGCGAGCGCCTTATATATAGACGGGCGGTCCTTGGAAGGGTCGAGTGTGGCTTCAGGCGACATCGCGGGTTTCCTTTTCGGCTTATGTAGACTGTTGTCTCGTCAAACGCCGCTACCGAGACTCGGCAGTTCAAATCGGGCGCACGGCGCGACGTCCCAAATTCAAAGTTAGGGCCCCGTCTTTTCAATTTGCATCGCGTGTTGGGCCCTAGGCCAAGGTCCATTTGAACGGCTCTTTCTTCGATATATCACAGGTCAGTGACCAGCCATTCCCGACGCCATCGCGCCTTCGTCTAAGCCAGACCAGTACGACGGCACTGCAATATCGCGGGGTGCGGCATAGGCATTACTGTTCCGCAATTGCTCGGTTGCCACCGCACGACTCTTCGCTCGCGCGCGGTGATGTTCGGAGGCAACCGCGGTCTGCGCGGTTAATGCAGCAACTAGCGAAGCAGCTAGTACGGTGGTAATTGTCTTTCGCATTGTTGTCTCCCGTCATTTGTCTGATGACATCTCTTTCGGCGCGAAAGGCAGCGTCCACGAGAGACCCGCCGATTCGTCGCGCTGATTTGCATTTCAGTCACGCCGCCAGGCACCAACCAAGCGACACATGGAACACATCCTTAGATGTGTTCCATGTCGTGTTTGTTGTAGTTAGTTTCCGGCGGGGTGGAGCGACGGGTCTTCACCGCCCACCCATGACCGGTCGCTTCCACTAAAGCCAAAGTTCTCGATGTTCCGGCGTTCCCGCGTTTCTGGGATGGCATAAGAGGGCCCGCCCAACTGATTGTAAGCTCCGCGATACCGATCAAGAGCGTGGCCGTGTTCTTTAGCGAACACCGGCGTGGCAATGGCGGTGGCGAGAATGATCACAGCACTGAGGGTTTTCACGTTGGTCATTTGTCTCTCCGTTCCTTGATGTAAGCGCGAAAGCGCCTACAGGTGACGTCGCAACGGCGCCGCGCGGCTCGGTGAATGCTTAGGCGCGACGCCGGTATGCGATCGCCACTACGTACGCCTCTTGCCTCGGTGAGATAATCCCGCCTTCCTTTGAATGAGTTTTGCGTGTTTCGAGAAAATCGACGGATGGTGCGGGTGGTGGAGAGGGGTTTCCTTTCCGGCCGTCGCCCGTGAGCACAAGGTGCGCCAGGCGGCGGTAGTGCGCAGCCGGAGGAGGGGTCCGCCTCGCGCGAAATTTCGGCTACGGATCAGTTTACGAATCCTACGGCTTTGACAGGGCCGGCGACGTCGCTCACGGAAATTTCTCCGATGACTTCGACCGCAGAAACACGTTCAACTGACTCGCAAGCGGACGGAGGCAAAGGAAATCAGTTACACAAGAGGGCAGCTATGAGCCGACCTTTTGTGTCCGCAAGACATAAATCTATGAACCGCACCGCCGGAGACAACAAGGGGAGTGGGGCTAGCGACCGCTGAAGTGCTGTCCCGATCAAAGACTCTCAGGCAGGAACAGCGACTGCGCGTCAGCACGGTGTTCACGGTGTTGACCCGGTGCGCTCTGATCCGGTACCGCTTCAAGCTCAGCCCGAATTTGTCGAACCTGCTCCCAGATAAAATCCATCACAAGACGTGTCCGTGGCGCGAGATGTCTCCGCGACGGATAGACCAGATTAATTTGAATGCCGGGACCGGGAAAGTCGCTCAATACGCGAACCAGCGTGCCGCTGCGGAGGTCATCGAAGACTTCGAGCGAACCGAGATAGGCGATGCCATATCCGGTCCGAGCGGCCAGGTGCACCGCACGCACGTCGTTGGCGAGAAATCCACCGGACACCCGGAAGCCTTCGGGACCCTTCTGCGTGACAAAAGTCCATACGTCCGAATCCGGTCCAATGTCATGCACAATACAAATATGGTTCGCGAGTTCGACGGGGCTGGATGGTTCGCCGTGCCGTTTGATGTAGCTTGGTGCAGCAACGGCAACGCGCATTGCGGTCCCGCTTCTGCGCACCACCAGTGAAGCATCGCTGATTTCACCGATGCGCATGGCAAAGTCGAGCCGGTCTTCGATCAGGTCGCTGAGCCGATCGCCGACCACAAGCTCGACTTTCAGCCGAGGGTGATCAATGAGCAAGGACGGCAGACGGAGCGAAAGGAAGCGGCTAGTCGTTACTGTGACACCCACGCGTACCAGGCCGACTGGCAAGGTGCTCTGCTGTCCGAGGGCGGCTTCGATTCCTTCGACGCCGTCCAGCACGGGTCGGGCCAGGCCGAGTAGTATCTGCCCATCGTCGGTCAGACTGAGCTTTCGCGTCGTCCGGTGAAAGAGTCGAACCCCAAAACGGTCTTCCAACTGAGACACCTGACGGGCGACCGCGGCTATGCTGAGTTTGCGCTCGCGGGCGACGGCCGAAAACGAGCCCGTCTCCACCACCCGCACCAGGATTCCCAGCGTACCGAGAAGGTCCATCGATTTTCTCTTATGACGCAAAAATCATTCAGTTAGATGCTGACTAATCCCTCCGATGCAAGATGGTTAGGTCGGCGGCATGGCAGACCAGCGATGCGCGGAACCGGGTTCCCCTTCGCCATTGGCAAGCGGTCCGAAGGAGGTGTCCGATGTCAAAGCT
>Ga0210406_10007573_pt1 | contig 11000 bp, 9 predicted proteins | sample IncBWC30MmetaG_FD_155454 | JGI IMG/M metagenome (GOLD analysis project Ga0210406, IMG submission 155454) | Forest soil microbial communities from Barre Woods Harvard Forest LTER site, Petersham, Massachusetts, United States - Inc-BW-C-30-M | ecosystem: Environmental > Terrestrial > Soil >... | reverse complement strand
TGCGGATTGCGTACAGCAATTATAAGAAGTTCGGCGCGGAATCGACGTTGATTGTAAAGTAAGCTACCAGGGACCGATGAAAAAATCTTCCAGGGTTACATTGACGGTGGTCGCAGCGATGGGGCTGGCCTCCTGCGGACGATCGCGGAGGGACCCGTGCGACCAGTCGTCGTTCAACGAGATGGCGTGCCAGGACGCGGTGCGGAGCGGCGGTTATTACTACGGCGGATCGTGGTATCCGATGATGTATCACTACCCGTATCCTTACTACTATGACCATTACCGGACTTATGTGGGCAGCGGCGGCCGCGTAGTTGCGGTGCCTGCGGGAAGTTACGCGCGGCCGGGCGGTGGCGCCACGTCGTCGCCGGGAGTGGAGCGCGGCGGATTCGGATCGACGGGTGCGGGACACGGAGCGGGGGAATAATGCGCAGAGTGGCAGCAACGCCGCGGGCCGACTGGCAGCGGAAGGTGGAAGAGGCCGGGCTCACATGGCACACGGGCGAGCAGACCTATTGGAATGAAGCGGCATTCTACGAATTCACCGCCAAGGAAGTGGACGTGCTGGAGGCGGCGACCAACGAGTTGGAGACGATGACGCTGCAGGCTGCACAGCACGTGATCGATCAGAAACTGTACGCGAAACTGGAGATTCCGGAGATCGCGATTCCGTTGATCGAGAGCAGCTGGGAAGCGGAGCCGCCCTCATTATACGGGAGGTTCGATTTCGCGTACGACGGCACGAATCCGCCGAAATTGCTGGAGTACAATGCGGACACGCCAACCTCGCTGGTGGAGGCGGCGGTGGTCCAGTGGTATTGGCTGCAGGACTGCTTTCCGAAGCGGGACCAGTTCAACTCGCTGCACGAGCGCCTGGTGGCGCTCTGGAAAGATCTGGCGAAGTATCTGCCCGGGCGGCGGGTGAGCTTCTGTTCGATGGACGATGCCGAGGACGGAATGACGGTGACGTACCTGCAGGACACGGCGCAGCAGGGCGGCCTCGAGACCGCCATCTTTCCGATCGACGAAGTGGGCTGGGATGGGAGCAGGTTCGTGGGCCCGGAAGACGAGCCGCTGGGAGCGATCTTCAAGCTCTACCCGTGGGAGTGGATGATGCGGGAAGAGTTCGGAAAACATGTGGGGGAAGCCGAGACACTCTGGCTCGAACCACCCTGGAAGATGATCCTTTCGAACAAGGGCATGTTACCCATCTTATGGGAGTTATTTCCGCGGCATCCCTATCTGCTGGAGTCTAAGTTCGACGGTCCGGGGCTGATGATGGCGTGGGCGAAGAAGCCGATGCTGGGGCGGGAAGGCGCGAACATCCTGCTGCACCAGCCGGGCAAAGACGTGGAAACGGGCGGCGAGTATGGCGAGGGCGGGCACATCTTCCAGCAGATGGCGCCGCTGAAGAGCTTCGACGGGAAATATCCGGTGATCGGGAGCTGGTTGATCGGGCATGAGGAAGGCAACGTGGCGGGCGGCATGGGGATACGGGAATCGGACACCCCGATCACCACGAATACCAGCCAGTTCGTGCCTCACCTGTTTGATTGAATTCAGACCATAAAGTCAAAGAGAGTGGTGCGTGGCATTTTGGCCTGCATGGCGAATGCGGCCTGCAGCTCGGTGTTGCCTTGCGTAATGGCGAGCGCGGCGGCGGTGATATCGGCGTCCTGCTTTTGTCCGAGCTCAATTTTGAGCCGGGCGGAATAGCCGTCGGCATAGTTGGCGGCATCCTGGATTCGATTCTGGACGGTGCCATAGAAGGCCTGGGACACGTTCAGGTGGCCGGAGGCGACCTGAATGGCGCTGTTGGCCGCGGTGATCTGGGGAAGGTCGTTGGCCAGGAGGCTGTTGCGCAGACTGTTGAGGGCGGAGAAGACGTTGCCTGAGGCCAGGTTGTCGTCGGAATCGCGGAGGTCGAAGATCTCCTGGGCGCTTTTGGAGACGGCAAAGGAGCCTCCGGAGGCATCTTCCACGCGGCGCGTCGCGGCGGCGTTGGTAAGGCGCGCGACGCCATTATCGGCGGTGAGATCGAGATCGTAGGGGGGAGTGGCGTCCTGATCGCCGCCGAAAACGTACCGGCCCTGCACGGTGGTGCGGCTGATGGTGACCATCTGCTCGAGAAGCGACTGCACTTCCGCGGCGATGCTCTGACGTCCGCTGGCATCCATAGTGAAACTGCTGGCCTGGGTCGCAAGCGTGCGGGCGCGGTCCATGAGTTTGGTGGCGGAGGTGAGCGCGGTATCGGCGGCATTGGCGTCGGTGGCGACCACGGCGAGATTCGACTGGATCTGCTGATTGTGGGTGTCACCGGTCTGAAGCTGCATGATGGTGTCGATATTTCCGGGGTCGTCGGAGGCCACGTTGACACGCTTGCCGCTAGAGACCTGTCGGCTGGCTTCGTCGACGGTGCGCTGGACGCGGGCGATGTTGGCGAGGAAGGCTTCGGAGGACTGGTTGAGATTGCTGATCATGTCTCTTTACCCGATCACGTTTTCAAGATGTCGATGGCGGTTTGGGTAAGCTGGTCGAGCACGCTCAAGTATTTGGCGTTGGCCTGGTAAGCGCGCTGGAACTGCATGAGGGTGGTGGCTTCCTCATCGAGCGAGACACCCTGGTATTGCTGACGTAGATCCTTGGCCTGGGTGAGCAGGGACTGCTGGACATCGGCATTGTTCTTGGAATCGTTGAGGAGGCCGCCGACGGCTCCCGCGACCTGGCCGTAGAACTGGCTGAAGCTGAAGCCGTTGATTCGGTCGGCGTCCTGCGTGGGAACGGCGAGAGCGGAGAGCGCGAGCGGAACGCCGTTGGACACAGTCGGCGGACCTACCGAGATGGCGGCCAGTTGGTCCGGCGTCACCGAGGTATCGACCTTTATGGCGGAGGCGATGGAGGTCGGGTCATCCGGGTTGTACTGGAAGATGGGGACGCCGGGCTGGCCCGCGTTGGTGTCGCCCCCGGTCAGCAGTTGATTGACGCGATCGGCGAACTGTTTGGCCATCAGGTTGAGATCGCCGGCCTGAAAGCGATCGCCGATCAAGGAGGGCATGACTTCGTTGCGGAGCTTGACCAGGGCTCCCAACTGACCGCCGGCATTGGCGATATCGCTTCCGTCCCAGCCTTGCAAACGCATCTGGCCCGGACCCAGAGGGTTGGTGGCAGGGGGATCCGCCGGCTCGTAGAGGGAGGCTGAGATTGCATACTGCTGGCCACCGATCAGGAGCGGGGTTTGGCCGCCGATGGTCACGCTGACCGAGCCGTCGTCGATGAATACAGCTTGAATGTCGGCCAGGCTCGAAAGCTGTTCGAGCGCGGAGTGGACACGGGCGCTGAGGCCGGCGTCGTTCTTGTTCCCTTGCAGGGCGAGTTGATTGTAGCCCTGGAGCTGGCCGACCAGTTGATTGATCTGGCCGACGGTCTCCCCGACCTGGCGCTCGGTGTCGCGCGAGGCGGAGGAGACGGAGTTGGCGGTTTGATTGAAGGCCTGGGCCAACGCGTCGGCGCGCTGCAACACGGTCTGTCGGGCGGAGGGATCGTCCGGAGTGGCTCCCCAGGCGGAGAAGCTCTGCAACAGCGTGTTGAGGGCTTGAGGGATGCCCTGGTTTCCGGTGATATCGAAGTTGGTTTGAAGAACGGTGAGGCTGTCGGCAAGCTGCTGCTGGTAACCCAGGCCAGTGGACTGGTGGCGCACCGCCTGTTCGGCATACTCGTTACGGGCGGATTGCAGGGTGCCGGCGCGGACGCCGCCGGTGGCCCCGCCCTGAGGATCGAAGGGCAGGGCGTAGAGGTCTATGCGCTGCTTGGCGTACCCGGGGGTGGAGGCGTTGGAGACATTGTTTTGAGTGGCTTCGAGGACCCGGCCATAGGCTTCCAGGGTGTTGGCGGAGGAGACAAGGGAGGCAAGCAGATTCGACATGGCGTTTATCCCTGCAGCGAAATGCGATGTCCGTGAAGGACGGGCGCGGGGTCGCCCGAAGATGTGTAGCCGCCGGTCATGGCGCCGCGGAGACCGATCCAATTGCAATGGAAATCGCCGGCAGTCTGTAGGAGGCGTTCGGTACGGCGGAAGCTGCGGCGCAGCCTCCAGGCTTCAGCGAGAGCCTCGGGGTCTCCGGCCTGTTCCGCCAGCCGGGGCTGCCACTCGGTGAGGCGGCGTCCAGCAGCTTCGAGCACGGAGGAACAGCGGTCCAGCGCGCCTGGCGACGGGGAGGTGAGGAGGTCGCCGGCCCGATCCAGCTCGAGCCGCGCGGCCGCCAGTTGTTCGACCACCGTCGCTACGGGCATTTATTTAATTCCGGCAGATTGAATTCCGGCAGAACCCAGGGCTTCACTTACCATGCCCCGGCTGATGGCGGCGGAATCCGGATGGTAAGCGCCGCTTTGATACTGTGCGGTCAGCGATTGGACGCGGTCGGCGCGGCTGGTGTCATAAGTAGACAGAGTACGCGACAAACGGCCCAGATTGCCGGAGAATTCGACGCGGTCGCCGGATGTATCGGCCCCGCGGTTGGCGGCCTTCCCAGTACCGCTCCCCAGTTTCTGAATGTCTTGCGTGTGGCCCGTTTCAGCGGGGGTGAGAGCTCGGTCGTAAACTTTCATAGATGGTGGCCAGCTTTGGCTGACTGACATATCGGCACGGGGACAGAAAAACTGTAGGGAGGAAATGGCGAGCTAACTAAAGATTCGGCAGCGGGCTGCCGATGGATGGTTGGATATGGGACCAACAGAAGTTTTATGGATCAGCGCGCAACCGGAATTGCCCGGCGATTGGCCCCACCATCCGGCCATTTGGAACCTGGACTTCCAAAGTCCTGACGAGGCGCTGGAGAGTCTGGGTTCTACCGAATACGCGGCGATCGTAGTGTCCCTGCCGATACCGGAGTGGAGCACCTACGAGCTGCTGGACTTGGTCCAGCGGCAGGCCGCCGGGGTTCCGGTACTGATCCGGGATGAAACGGTAACGGCCACCGAGGCGGTCCGGCTGGCGCATTTGGGTGTGTACCAGATTCTGACAGACGGGGAACAGGCGTTTGAGCTGATCGATCAGGCGATCGAGGATTGGCGGCGGCGTCAGCTGGCGAAGCTCTCGGCGAGTTTGAACGGAGCGGAGTGGGCGCGTCAATTGATCGGCGGCAGCCGGGGGATGCGCCAACTGCATCACATTATTCATCTGGTGGCAGGCCGGCGCTCGACCGTGCTGATCACGGGCGAGACCGGAACCGGCAAGGAACTGGCGGCGCGCGCGCTTCACTTGGGGGGCAAGCGCAGCTCGGGGCCGATGGTGTCGGTCAATTGCCACGCATTACCGGAGAGCCTGCTGGAGAGCGAGCTTTTCGGTCACGTGCGGGGCGCGTTCACCGGGGCGTTTCAGAATCGCATTGGACGTTTCGAGCAGGCCCAAGGGGGCACATTATTCCTGGACGAGATCGGCGAGTTGCCGATCGATCTGCAGGCCAAGCTGCTGCGCGTGCTGCAGGAAAGGGAGGTGCAGCGGCTGGGCAGCTCAGAGACGATCAAGGTGGATATTCGAGTGGTGGCGGCGACGAACTGCGATCTACCGCGGCGCATCGAGGAAGGCAAATTCCGGGAAGACCTGTATTACCGGTTGAACGTAGTGCCGCTGGAGATGCCGCCGCTGCGCAAGCGCCTCGAAGATGTGCCGATGCTGGCGGCGCATTTCGTCGAAAAAATCTGCAAGGCGGAATCGATCCCTCTGAAGATGCTGACGCGGGAAGCGCTCGAGCGGCTCTGCGGATACTCCTGGCCGGGCAATGTACGGCAACTGGAGAACGTCGTGGAGATGGCGATCGCAATGAGCGAAGACCGGCACACCCTGACGCCCGCGGATTTCCTGCTGCCTGCAAACACACGTGAGCGCGCGCCGGCCGCCAGCGGACCCGTGATTGCCGTACCCGCCGACGGGCTGGACTACGAACAGACCCTGGCGGTCATCGAACGCAGCATCCTGGAACAGGCGCTCAGGCGGACGGGCGGCAACAAGAAAGCGGCGGCGGACATGCTGCATTTAAAACGGACAACGCTTTCGGCGAAGGTTCGCATTTTGGAACAGGCGGCGGCTTGCTCGTGAGGATTACCAGATATAGTCTTTGGCGATATCGCGCTTGTCGTGCCCGTCCAGCACGTGGACCACGCGGATTCTCTTAACGGACACGGGCGAGAGCTGCCCGATGGGGATATAGATGATGGTGCGGCCGAGACGTGAAGCCATGGTCTTGAAGATGGTCCGCGGGGGCTTGGCGGCGACATAAACGACGTGCCGCTGGATGGAGTAATCGAGCGCGGCCATGAGAAGACGCTCTGACTTGGATTCGGCGAATTCGTAGTCAGGGTCCTGCCACACGTCGTACATGCGGCGCGCAGGCAGGCTCATGAGGAAGCCGCCGTATTCGGCGCGGCCCATGCCGGGACCGACCATGTTGTCGAAGGGGAAGGTAGAGTAGAAGGCCATGTCGGACTCGTTCTGGTTTTCGCCCAGCCACGTGGTCATGTAGGTGTAGCGGTTATCGCGGTCCTCGTCGAAGATGACGACGATGCTGCCGACGTCGCCCTGGACCTTGTGGAACTGGCGGACGTAGATGCGGCCTTCATACCATTTACGAATGGTCTCGCGGAGATCGATGCCGTCGAGGATGGAGGTGGTGAAAGGTTCGACACTGACACGTTCCTCGGAGAGGATGCTTTTGCCCTTTTTCTTGAGGTAGCGGCCGTAGTCTTCGATCACCAGGTCCTCAGGCGGATAGGAGCAGATGCCGGCGCCGTTCAACTGGCTGGCCCATTCGCCGGGCACCTTCTCCTTCTTGCGCGGCTTGAGGCCGTAAGGGCGGAGTTTCTGCTTGGTACTGGGCAGGCGGCGCCGGAGGCGGATGTGGCGGGTGTCGATCCAGACCTCATCGCCGGTGATGCGGACGGTGGGCAGGTCGCCCTCGGTGCGCTGGGGAGGGTAGACACCGGCGGCTTCCCAGACGTCCCAGGCGTAGTTATCGTCGGCGATGGAACGCGCGGCAACTGCCAGATCGAAGATGCCGGCGGCGAGATCGTTGGCGGCGAGCGCGAGGTTGCGCGTGTAGCGCGCCAGCAGGCGGCGCTGCCAGTGGGCGATGCTTTCGCCGGTGTGCGCTTCGTACTCCTTTTCGGCGGCGCGCAGGACGGCGAGTTGCGCGTGGCGCCGATCGACCAGGTTCGTATCGGTAAGCAGGGCGCGGAAATTTTCGTAACGCCACTGCAGCGCGGGGTACTCGAGGAGGATTTCGGCCAGCGACTCAGGGTGGGGATTGAGCAACTCGATGCCTTCGCGGCGGCTGCGCGCCATGGGCTGGGCCTGCGGCTCTTCCATGGCGTCGAGGACAGGGTCGAGCAGGTTGAGCGAGATCACGACCAGCACGCGGGCGGAGGGGTCGGCGCCCTGGAGTTTCCACGCGATCCCCGCGGCGTGGCGGGCGAGTTCGTCGGAGCGTTGCTGGGGCCAGACGCGATAGGCCTCGATGTAGCGCGCCATGCCGATGTGACGGATGGCGTACGTGTCGGGATAGGCGTCCTTGAGGTGGGGCCGGTGGCCGGCGTCGGGGTCGGCAAAGACGATGGAGGCGCCGATTTCGATGCCGCTGCGGATGGCTTCGGTGAACGGGTCGGCCGGTTCGATGGGAACGTAGACGGCCTGATCGCCCTGGGGACTTTCGTCGGGGTAGACGATGACGGAGATCTCGGGAAGCCGCTCCACGGCGCGGGTCCAGGCCGGCTGGAGTGTGGCGGGCAGCTCGACGGCGACGACCTCGGGACGATCGCGCAGGATCGCCTGGCGGACTTCGGTAGCGAACTCCAGGCGCCCGGGGACGACGGGGAAATAGGTGAAGCGCCCGCGCGTCAGGCTGCCCAGATCGGGAAGCGGTTCAGGAAGCGGTGGGTCGATTTCTCCGGGCATAGCGCAACGCTTCTTCTCCCAACACCTGGGTCACGGCGATTTCGAGGGCTTCGCTTTCATGAGTGCGCTGGGTGGCCAGGCTCTTGAGCTTGATGGCGAAGCGGGCCACGTTGATGCCATCGCGAACGGTATAGCGTTCGTCGGCGGCATGCGCGAGTTGCAGGAAGTCGGTGACGTACGTGAGGATCCGCTCTTCGGCGAAGGGCAGATTTTCCTTGAGGATGTGGTACTCCTCGTCGCGCTCGGGAAAATCGATGAAGATCTGGGGCTGGAGGCGCGAGTGGATGTACTCGGGCAGTTCGAAGGTGCTGGCGTCGTCGTTCATGGTGGCGACCAGCCGGAAGTGCGGGTGCGCCTTGATTTTGATTCCGGCGACGATGGATTCCACGTAACGGCGGTTGTCGAGCAGGGGCGCGAGGCTGGCCCAGCTCTTCTCGCTCATGCGATTGCCTTCGTCGAGGATGGCGATGCCGCCGCGGATCATGGCGGTGACCAGCGGGGAGGCGACGTAGCGGAGCTGGCCGGCGGCTTCGATGACGGGAGTGACCAGCAGATCCTCGGGGCGGGTATCCATGGTGGCCTGGAGGATGAAGACATCGCGGCCCATGCGGCGCGCGGCAGCATAGGCGAGCGTGGTCTTGCCCACGCCGGGCTTGCCGAGCAGACGCGGGTTCATGGGCAGGTCTTGCTCATTGACCACCATCCACGCGGCGAGCAACTGCCGCATCAGCTCGTCCTGCCCCACCCATTGGATGGCAAGTTCATCGGGATGGGCCAGATGGAGGGTTACGCCTTCAATCTCTACCGTCATAGGCTATCCCTCATTATGCGGCAGGCGAACGAGCGGCGTGGGGAAATCGGCGGAGGGGTAGCGTCGAACGAGAAGTAACGCAAAGAAAACCAATCCGTTTTCTCTTCTTGGCGTTACTTTGCGGCTTCGCGTCTTTGCGAGAAATGGGCTCTCTCCCACCGATCGATCTCCAAGTACCGCGCGGCGCTTGTTACCATGAAAAGCTGACGCCCCGCGCATGAAACAGGTTATTCGTAAAGGACTTAAAGACATCATCGTGGACGAGGTTCCGGACCCTGGATTGATCCCTCACCACGTCCTGGTGCGGCCGATCTATTCGCTCATTTCGAGCGGCACCGAGACCGCCAGCATCCATCGCGACAGCCTGCTCTCCGAGGTCGCCGATAATCCGGGGCACCTGCGCAAGATCTGGGACGTGGCGATGAAGACCGGGCCCGCGGCTACGATCGCGGAAGTCCGCGCCAAGTTCAGCGAGTACGCCGTCCTGGGATATTCGGGGGCGGGCGTGGTGGCGGCGCGGCACGCCACCGTGACGGATCTCGAAATCGGCGAGCGAGTGGCGTACGGCGGCGAAGGCACGGGGCACGGGGAGACCATCCTGGTGGGCCGGAACCTGGCGGCGCGGATGCCCGCGGGGGTAGCCTACGAGCATGCCTGCTTCGCAACGTTGGGCAGCATCGCCATGAACGCGGTGCGCACGGCGCGCATCGAGCTCGGCGACGTGGTGGCGGTGATTGGCCTCGGCCTGGTGGGGCAACTGGTGGCGCAGCTCGTGCGGCAACAAGGCGGCGTGGTGGTGGGAATCGATCTGAACGCGAAGCGCGTGGATCTGGCGCGCTCGCTGGGCGCCGACCACGGAATCGCGGGGGCCTCGGCGTTAGAAGGCGTGCGAGCGCTGACCAACGGGCGCGGAGTCGATTGCGCGATCGTGGCGGCGGCATCGAAATCGCCGGCGCCCGCACAGCATGCGCTGCAACTGTGCCGCGACCGCGGACGCATCTGCATCGTGGGCGCAGTGGGCATGGAGTTCCCGTGGAACGACATGTACCTGAAGGAAATCCAGCTCTACATGTCGCGCGCATATGGCCCAGGCAGCTACGACGCATCCTACGAAAAGCAGGGGCGGGACTATCCGCTGCCCTACGTGCGCTGGACCGAGAACCGCAACATGGAAGAATTCCTGCGGCTGATGGCGGCGGGACGGATCGACGTGCGCCCGCTCATCACCCACGAATTCGAGCTCGACGAAGCAGCCAAGGGGTACGACACGATCTTCACACCGTCGGCGGACAGCCTGGCGGTGCTGCTGCGCTATCCGGCGGCGTCGGCGGCGGACCCGGTGGCGGCCTTCGCGCCGGTACGTAAGGTGACCACAGCACTAGCGGGGCGGGCCAAGGAGCGCATTGAATTCGCGCTGGTGGGCGCGGGCAACCTGGCGAAGTGGGAGCATCTGCCGAACTTGAAGAAGCTGCCGGGCGTGGGACTGCGCGCGGTCTATTCGGCCGCGGGAGCGCGCGGGAAAAGCTACGCGCTGCGCTTCGGCGCGGAGTACGCGTGCTCGGAGTACGACGAGGTGCTGAAAGATCCGCAGGTCGACGCGGTGTTGATCGCGAGCCGCAATCAACATCACGCCGCGCAATCACTGGCGGCGCTGCGGGCCGGCAAGCACGTGTTCGTGGAAAAGCCGATGGCGCTGGCAGTGGAGGAGTGCAAAGAGCTTTGCGCGGCGGTGGCCGAGACCGGCAAGCAGCTCACGGTCGGCTTCAACCGGCGATTCGCGCCGTATTACCGCGAGCTCAAGGACAACTTGAAGCGGCGCAATTCGCCGGCGGTAGTGCAGTGCAGAATCAATTCGCCGGGGATCTCGGGGAGCTATTGGATGGCGGACCCGGCGATCGGCGGGGCGATTCTGGGCGAGGCCTGCCACTTCATCGACCTCATGTACTGGCTGCTGGATTCGGAGCCGGTGAGCGTCTCGGCGTATTCGCTGCCGACCGGGAAGGCGGATCCGATTGGCGAGAACAACCTGGTGGCGGCATTCCACTTCGCGGATGGATCCGTCGGCAGCCTGACGTATTGTACGGTGGGCAGCAAGACGTCGGGCGGCGAGCGGGTGGAGGTTTTCGCGCAGGGCGTGGGCGGCTTCAGCGAGGATTTCAAGCAGGTGGGCATTCACAAGGGGATGCGCACATCGCGTTCGAAGATGTGGCCGGATAAAGGCTATGCGGGACAGATGGCCGAGTT
>Ga0210406_10007570_pt1 | contig 11001 bp, 11 predicted proteins | sample IncBWC30MmetaG_FD_155454 | JGI IMG/M metagenome (GOLD analysis project Ga0210406, IMG submission 155454) | Forest soil microbial communities from Barre Woods Harvard Forest LTER site, Petersham, Massachusetts, United States - Inc-BW-C-30-M | ecosystem: Environmental > Terrestrial > Soil >... | reverse complement strand
GCTCCAGGTCGCTTTCAGCTCGCGGGCGGCACGCACGGCGGCCCATTCGTCGGGCGCGACCACGCCCAGAAAATTCTCGATGCGCACCACGCGAACATCCGGGATCGCTCGTATGGAGCCTTCATCGACGGAGAGCAGCTTCGCGCCGATCGCCGGTGGCCGTATCACTCGGCCATGCAGCATGCCGGGCAGCGAGTAATCCTGGACATAGACATGCTTGCCGGTGCACTTCTCGGGCACATCGGGACGCAGCAGAGGTTTGCCGACCACCGCGTACCGCGCCGGATCCTGCAGCGGCGCTTTAGGATCAACCTTGACCGAGAAACGACCGTCGCCGATCAGCTTGCCAATGTCAACGCCTTCGCCACCAGCCAACGGCCGTACTTGACCGTCAACGATCGTCAGCTCAGCCGCCGCCCGCTGGAGTTGCACTGCGCCCAATTTGAGTAAAGCCTGTCGCGCAGTAGCCGCCGCTTGGCGCACATCCACGCCGCCGCGCGGGATGCCGGTGCTGCCGCCCGTTCCACCATGATCCGGCGTAAGCGCTGTATCGCCTTCCACCATCGCGATGCGCTCCACCGGAATACCTAGCTCTTCGGCGCACATCTGCCGCATAGCTATACGCAGCCCGACGCCTACGTCGACATGGCTGGTATAGAGCGTAACTGAGCCATCGGTATGAACCGCGAGAAAACTGTCCACTTCATGCGGGTCCAGCGGCTTGCCAAGATCGACGCCCGAGCCAGAAGCCTGCGCCACCGCTCGCGTCGGCGATCCCAAAGCAAAGCTCACCACTACCGCGCCACTGGCTCGAAGAAGATCACGACGAGAAATATTGTTCATGATCCCTCCTCACGCCTTCGCTGCCAGCATGACCGCTTGGACGATCCGCGTGTGAGTCCCGCACCGGCATAGATTGCCCGCGAGCCCTTGCTTCACTTGATCGAGTGTCGGCCGAGGCGTCTGGTTGAGTAGCGACTTCGCCGCCATGATCATGCCATTGGTGCAGTAGCCGCACTGCGCGGCCTGCTGGGTGATGAAGGCAGCTTGTACGGCGTCTGGTTTCTCAGGTGTACCGAGCCCTTCTAGAGTCGTGACAGCGCGGCCCGCAATTTGCCGCACGGGAAAAACGCACAAGCGTTGGGCTTTCCCATCGATCAGCACCGTGCATGCGCCGCATTGGGCGAGTCCGCAGCCGAATTTCGCTCCGTGCAAGCCCAGCGAGTTGCGTAATACGTAGAGAAGCGGTTGCGCCGGGTCCCAGGATTCGACCGACACCGGACGGCCGTTTAACTGGAAATTGTACTTCGGCATGGATCTGCCTCCTCTTGCTATTGCTTCAAGGCGAAAGTAAACAGCGAGTTGCCCGCGGCGACGCCAACATATTGCCGGCCATTCACCGAATACGTCATCGTGCCCGAAGCCACAGCGCCGCCCACGGTCGCTTTCCACAGTAACGCACCAGTACGCGCATCCAATGCGTAGAAGTAGCCTTCTCGCCCGCCGCTGAACAACAGATCGGAAGCGGTGGTAAGGATGCCCGCGTCGGTGACGTCGTTCATCTTGAACTCCCACTTCCTCTCGCCGGTCGCGGGATCGACGGCGCGGACTGCGCCATAGCCCTCTTCTTCTTTCCTGAAATTCTGACCACCCCGCCCAAAGGGAATGGCCGACCTCGGAAATCCACCGGCGTATCGTCGGCCCTCAACATAGTCGTCATCTTTCCCTTTGACGTAGATCGAGGAATAATTCGCCCAGGTCGGAATATAGAACAGACCGGTGTGCGGGCTGTAGGAAGGCGAATACCAGTTCGTCCCGCCCTGGTTGCCCGGATAGATGAGCGTCCCCTCCGCGCTGGGAACTTTCCCGGTGACCCGCATCGGCCGGCCCTTCTCATCAAAGCCGTTCATCCAGTTCACCTCAACGAACGGTTTGCCAAGCAAAAACTGGCCGCTGGTGCGATCGAGCACGTAGAACAGACCGTTGCGATTAGCCCACATCATCACCTTGCGGGGTCTCTTTACCCCATCCTTACCGGCCCATTGCATGTCAGCCAGCACCGGGACTTGCACGGCGTCATAGTCGAACTCGTCGTGCGGCGAGAACTGGTAATACCACTTCAGCTTGCCGGAGTCGGCGTCGAGCGCGACCACCGAATCGGTGTAGAGATTGTCGCCCGGCCGTGAATCGCCGTTCCAATCCGGGCCAGGATTTCCGATGCCCCAATAGGTCAGATTCGTAGACGCGTCATAGGAGCCGGTCACCCACACCGAGCCGCCGCCGGTCTTCCACGAGTCGCCACCCCAGGTTTCGTGGCCGGGCTCGCCAGGTTCAGGGATGTTGTGGAACCGCCACATCTCCTTGCCCGTGTGGACGTCGTAGGCGGCGATGAATCCGCGGATCCCGTACTCTCCACCGGCCGTTCCGACGATCACCTTATCCTTCACCACCAACGGAGCGTGCGTCAGCGCATAACCGGATTCGGCCTTGGCCACAGTCGTGTTCCAAAGCGGCTTGCCATTCTTGGCATCGATTGCCACCAGGTGCGCGTCGATAGTGCCCATAAACAGCGTGTCTCCCAGGATCGCCAGCCCGCGATTGATGCGGCCGCAGCAGGGACGTGATTCGGGCGCCGGAGTGTACGAGTAGGTCCAGAAGAGCCGTCCCGTCGCGGCATCCAGTGCCATCACGTCGTTGGGAGCCTGCACGGTGTACAGAACGCCATCCACCACCAAGGCTGTCGCCTCGAACTTCTCGAGCGACCGCGCCTGATAAACCCACTGCAGCTCTAGATTCTTGACGTTGTCGGGCGTGATCTGGGTCAGCGTGCTGTAGCGCTGGCTTTGGGCGCTACCGGAATAGGTGAGCCAGTTTTGCGGCTCCTTATCGGCGCGCATGATTCGGTCAAAGGAAACTTGCGCGAACAGAGAACTCGTGATGGAAATGAGCAGCAGCGCACGGCGATTCATTGCTTGTCGATTCCTTTCAGTGAGACCAGATAGCTGACCAGATCGGACTGTTCCTGCGGGCTCAGCTTACCCCGGAACGACGGCATGGGAGATTTGTTGGTGAAGGCGTACTCTTTCAGTTTCGACTTCTCCAGAGACACCAGCCGGTCATTGGTATCGTAAAGCTGGATCGTAAAGGCGTCCTGGTTGAGCAGTCTGCCGTTAATCGTCGCGCCATCGCGGGTCACGACGCGGATGAAGCGGTTCTGGGGCAGAACTTCTGCATCGGGCTCCAGAACGGAGCGTTCCAGTTCAGCCGCGCGGCGAAGCGAACCGATGTCGGTGAGTTCCGGGCCAAGTCGTGCGCCGTTACCGTTGACGCGGTGGCAACTGAGACATCCCTTGCTCTCAAAAACCGCTTTACCGTGAGCGGGGTCACCCGTTGCGGCCGGCCCGCGCGATGGGGACGCGGCCATGAAGCGCAGGTAGGCGACCACCGACCTGGCTTGAAACGCCGTGAAGGTATGGGGCGGCATTGCCGTGCCGGGAATTCCTTTGCGGATGATGTCTCCGACCTCATCATCGGACGATCCGTGCCGGAACGTTCCATGATCCAGTTGGACGCCCGGCACCGATTCGCCCTCGGGGCCATGACAGACAGCACAGTTGGCGACATAAAGACGACGGCCGTCTTCGACATCGCCCGGGGAGTAATTTTGTTGAGCCAGCAGCGTGCCCGCCGCCAAAATAAAACAGGAAATGGGAAGGGCCCTCATACGTAGAATGCCTTTCAAACGATGTGGTTATACTACCGCCGACGGAGCGAATAGGTCAAACCTGGCGCTCACTCCTCCCGCAGCGCCATCGTCGGATCCAGCCGTGCCGCGCGATGCGCGGGGAACCAGCAAGCCAGGGCGGCAATCAGGAAAAAGACCACCACGATAGAGGCGAACGTCGGCGGATCGGTGGGCTTTACTCCGATGAGCATGGTGGCCATGGCGCGCGTAAGACCCAGGGCCGCCGCGATTCCGGCCACGATTCCTAGCGCAGTCAAACGCAAGCCATGGCCGACCACCAGATTGAATATGCTCCTCGGCGCAGCCCCCAAAGCCATTCGCACACCAATCTCGGAGGTGCGCTGGCGAACGACTGTAGAGAGCACGCCGTAGAGCCCGACCGCGGCGAGCAGACCAGCGATCGTCGCGAAGATGCCGATCAACACCAGCGAAAACCGTGTCCCCGCCTGCGCCTTCTCGACCAGCGTATCCATTGGAAGCATATCGTTGATAAGCATGTGCGGGTCGACTTTGGCGATCTCGGCGCGTACCAACGGCGCATACTTGGCGGGATCGCCCGATGTTCGTATCGCCCATTGCCCGACATTTCCGTACTGCAGAAATCCGTCGGTAAAGTAGATCTGCTCGCGGCCTGGATCGGCGATCGAAGTCTGGCGCTGATGCGCCACCACCCCAATGATCTCGACCCATTCCGGCTCCGGCGTTCGGAGGCGAATCAGTATCCGTTTTCCGACTGCCGACTCGCCCGGAAACGCTTTGGCGGCGAAAACCTGATCCATCACCACCACGTTTCGCTCTGGGATGTTGTCAGCTTCTGTGAAGGTTCGACCCGCCAGCAGAGGTGTGCGCAGCGTATCAAAGTAACCGGGGAGCACCACTTGCCAATCGACGGCCTGATACTTGCCTGGATCGGCCAGCGCTTCTTCCTTTCCCCATCGAATTGTAGAGAATCCCCCGGCCAGCGGAAATGGAAACGAGCCGGTCGCGCTTTCGACGCCGGGCAGAGCGCGCAGCCGGGTTTCAATCTGGCGCATGAGCGCGGCCCGTTGTTGCGGAACCGTGTTGTCGGGTCCGCCGAGGATCCCAAAGGTCAGAAGATTGCGCGGGTCGAATCCCAGGTTCGTATGCTGCAAAGCTAGAAAGCTGCGGAACATGAGGCCGGAGCCGATGAGCAGCACAAACGACAGCGCAACTTCGGCGACAACCACGCCGCTTCGCAATTGACTCGATCCTAACGCGACCGAACGGCCGCTGGCCCGAAGAACATTCATCACGTCCGGGCGCGAGGCACGCAACGCGGGCACGATGCCGAAGATAGCTGCCGCGAGCGCGCCGACGAGAACCGTGAAGGCGAGTACCAGTGGATCGAGCGGCACCGAATCGAGGCGCGGCAGATTCTCCGGTGCAATCCTCAGCAGCTCATGGATGCCGATCCACGCTAGCCCCACTCCCAAGAGGGTACCGAGTCCGGTCAGCAGTAGAGCCTCGGTCAGCATCTGCCGCACCAGCCGCCATCGGCCGCCTCCCAGGGCTGCCCGCACGGCCAGCTCGCGCTCGCGCAGAGACACCCGCACCAGCAGCAGGTTCGCCACATTGGCGCAGGCGATCAGCAACAGAAAAATTACCGCGCCCATGAGCGCCAGAATCGCTGGCCGGACTTCAGCAACCATATACTGCTTCATTGGCTCGGCCCGGTATTGGAAACGGGCAGTGCGGTAGAGCGGAAAGTTCTTGCGAATCTCTGCTGACACCAGATCCACTTCTTCCTGAGCTTGCCGAAGCGTCACGCCGGTTTTCAACCTCCCGACGGCCCGCAGGAAATAGGTGTTGCGGTTCTTATTGTCGTAGCGTAGGCGCGCCGCGATCCAGATGTCAGGGTGGCGCTCCACCTCCGCGCTCGGCCGGAATAATAGCTCGAACCCCGGCGCAAGCACACCCACGATCTGGGGATTGAATCCGGGCGCGTTGTTGAGCATAGGGCGGCCCAGCACCGCTGGATTTCCGCCATAGCGTCGCTGCCAATATTCGTAGCTCAAGATCGCATTGTCTGGAAGCCTGGAGGTAGCGGGCGGCGTGCCCCCGGGTGGTGGCGGCGGCTGAGGCTGGCCGTCGGAGTCGGTAAAGTCGCGTCCCAACGCCATTCTTGCGCCCATTAGCCCAAAGAAGTTCGTGGTCACTTGGGCAAAGCGGACCTGCTCAGGCGTACCGTCCTCGCGGGGAAAATTCCCGCGATTGGTCGACACCGCACCGAAGTCTTGGAACGTGCGCTTGGCCCCGTTGCGCAGATCAATGAAGTTCTCAGCGGAAACGGGTGAGTCCACCACATTCCGCGTCTGCATGTCGGCGCAGGCTAAAACCAACCGGTCCGGGTCCTTGTAAGGAAGGGGCCGCAACAGGACCGCATTCGTGACACTGAAGATGGCCGTGCTTGCGCCGATGCCTAGCGCTAGCGTAATCACCGCGGTAGCAGAGAAAACCGGGGTGCTCAGAAGGGCGCGAGCGGCGTGCCGAAGGTCACTAGCTAACATGTTCTTGCCGATTCCTTCAGTGCTAGAATTTAAAGACTATTCCTTAATTTTACGATGGAGAGGGGCAAGATGATACTGCGCCTGGCTTGGATTTGTGGACTTGTATCGACGCGCGACTACGATTCGCGCATGCGGCAGAGAAAAATAGGGATCGCCGCGATTGCGGCCAACGATGGGGCATTAGAACGCATGGAGCGCTCGCTCGTAGAGGATCGCATCGCGGTGATTGTCTTCCTGGTCGCGATTACGATCTTTCTCTATACGCTCGAATACGCTCCCGCGTTTAGAGCTTAGTCGTCAGGCTCTTCGTGCCAAGTGGGCGATCAATGAGACAACGAAAAGCACGATGAAGATAAAGAACAGGATCTTTGCGACGCCGGTTGCCAGAATGGCAACGCCAGTGAATCCCAGGACAGCCGCAATAAGCGCGATCACAAGAAACATCAGAGCCCAGTAAAGCATACTTGAAGTCCCCTTTCCGTCGATCTAAGTGCAGCTTCAAGGCCCACGCAGGATTTCCTTTAAATTCAACACCTATGGAACATCAACCCGCCATCTTGCAGGTAGAAAAGTCGATTGCATGTTGACTTTTTTGCGTAACTAACCTGTACGGGATGGATGTTTAATCCGATAGGTAAGGGAGGCTACGCTGAACTACGCATGAACCCGCCTGTGATTATCCCGGCAGGTCTAAAGAAGGTCCCTCCCTTTCCTCCCGTCGCGGCAAGACTACTAACCTTGCTAGCCCAGCCGGATGTGAAAGTCAAGGAAGTGGCCGATCTAATTGCTTCGGATGCAACATTTACGGGGCGGCTGCTGCAGTGCGTGAACTCCTACGAGTTTGGGCTGTCCTATCCCGTAAGTGACGTAAAGCAGGCTGTGGCTTTGGTCGGGCTGGATCGGACCCGGCAAGTCACCATTTCCCACGCCACGGCTGCCTATGCCAAGGGCGCGCTCCGAACCGCCGAGTTGCGGCGTTGCTGGCAGCACACAGTGGCGACCGCCGTCTTGTCCGAAGAGATCGCGCACGCCTGCGATGCCTTTACGAACGTGGCATTTACAGCCGGGGTCATGCATGACATCGGCAGGCTGGCGCTGCTGGTGGCTTATCCGCAGGAGTATGAGCGCGTTATCCGCGGCGCGGCCGAGCAGAGCCTAGACATTCTGGATTTCGAACGTGAGGAGTTCGGCGTGGACCACGCCGAGGCCGGCCGCGTTCTGGCCGAACGTTGGGGACTGCCGCTGGACCTGCGTGTTATTGCCGGACGCCATCATGACCCAAGCGAAGGCTCTGAACTCGACCTGTTGCGGATCGTGCACGTGGCCTGCAGGTTGGCGGAGATACTGGGATACGATATAGTCCACGCGTTGGTACCGCAGGACGTGGATACGGTCTTGGCCGAACTGCCTCCCCGCGCGCGGGCCCGCCTGAGGAAGACCCCGGCGGAGTTGTGCGCGAAAATCGAACAGCGGATTCTGGAATTCGACTCCGACAACGGCGACAAGCCTCCTCAGGCGGCGCTGCCGGTGTTGGCTGCCGCGACTTCCGAAGAGCTAGAGGCCGAACCGGAACCCGGGCTCGAAACAGTCTATGAGACCGAAGTAATTCCGCCCGGACCGAATCGGATGGCACGTTTCGCGATCGGAGCAGTAGCCGTGGCACTGGCGATTCTTTCCGTCATTCTGCTCTGGAGAATGCAGTAGAGCAGTAGCTCAATCGTGGATTTTGAGCACTGCGGCGCCGCGAATGGCGTCGTTCTTCAGCGCATTTAGCGCGCGGTTCGCATCCCGCAGCGGAAAGACCTCAAACTGGGTATGAATCGGAATCTGAGCGGCGATCCGTAGGAAATCGTGGCCGTCCTGGCGGGTGTTGTTGGCCACGCTTCTCACCACGCGCTCCTGGTAAAGCAGGTCGTAATCGAGCGCCGGAATAGGGCTCATGTGGATGCCGCCCAGGGTCAGCGTTCCGCCTTTCTTCAGGGCCTTCAGCGCTGCTGGAACGATTTCGCCAGCGGGTGCGAAGATGATCGCGCTGTCCAGCTTTTGGGGAGGCTCGGCTACTGTACCGCCGGCCCATACCGCGCCTAATTCGAGCGCGAGCTTCTGATGTCTTTCATCCCGGGTGCACGCGTAGACTTCGGCGCCCCAATACCGAGCGACTTGGATCGCCACGTGGGCGGCCGCTCCAAATCCGTAGAGGCCAAGACGCCCGCCGCGCGCGATTCCCGAAAGGCGGAGTGACCGGAAGCCGATGATGCCGGCGCATAGCAGCGGAGCCGCGTGGAGATCGGCGAAGCCTTCCGGAATAGGGTAGACGAAGCTTTCTTCGGCTAGCGCGTACTCAGCATAGCCGCCATCCACTGTGTACCCAGTGAAACTGGGGTGATCGCAGAGGTTTTCCTTGCCGGCGCGACAATACTCGCACGTGCCGTCGGTCGAATGCAGCCAGGCGATGCCGACGCGCGCGCCAATATGGTGGAGGTGGGCTCGGTCTCCGGCTGCTTCAATCACACCGACCACTTGATGACCAGGCGTGATGGGCGACTTGCGGGCTGGTAGTTCACCTTCGATCACGTGCAGATCAGTCCGGCAGATTGCGCAGGCGCTAACACGGACCAGTACTTGCTGACCTGCTGGCACTGGCTTGGGTACTTCGGCAAGTTCGAGCGGATTGGTCTCGATCGGAGCGGGAGAGCGGAGAATGCAGGCTTGCATGCAGTTGATCACAGGCCTCAGGCCTGCGCCACTATAGTAACCTGAGGTTTCCATGGTTATTCCGGGCCGCAACTTCGCGTTGAATCTGGTGCAGCGCCGCACGCTCCTGTTCCAATTGGTCCGCCGCGATTTCGAACAGCGCTTCGTCGGCTCGGCGGCGGGCTGGCTGTGGGGCTTGATTCATCCGGTGGTGCTGTTGGTGAGCTGGGTCTTCGTTTTTCAGGTGTGCCTGAAAACGACGCTTCCCAGCAATGAGGTGACGCAAAACTACTCCTTGTTTCTGTTTTGCGGTTTTCTTCCGTGGCTGCTGTTTACCGAGACCGTAACGCGGTCGGCCGTATCCATGCTCGACAACGCCAACCTCATCACCAAGACAGTGTTTCCGGCCGAAGTGGTGCCCGTTTCCATCTTTCTTTCGTCGCTCATCAGCCATTTGATGGCACTTGCCTTAGTGATCGCCGTGGTCGGATTTTATGTCGGCCACTTCAGCCTGTGGATGCTGTTGCTGCCGCTTTACATGCTGCTGATAGGGCTGTTCGCGATCGGGATAAGCTGGATCGTCTCCGGCTTGCAAGTCTATTTGCGGGACACGGCCCAAGTGCTATCCGTGATCCTTACCTTCTGGTTTTGGGTAACACCCATCTTCATTCCCGAGAAGTCATTTCCAGAATGGGCGCGGTTTGCTTTGAGGCTGAACCCTCTGGCGTTCGTAGTAAGGGGCTATCGCGATCGGCTGCTTTCCTACCGCGTCCCAAACCTGGAAGATCTCGCGATCGTGACCGTGTATGCCGTGACCGCGTTCCTAGTGGGTGGCTTATTCTTCCGGCACCTGAAGCGCGGCTTTGCCGATGTGCTGTAGCGGCGCCATGCCCTTACATGTTGCCTTCGTCGGCTGACGGTCCGTAGATCGACGGGACTGGAATGTCGTTCAAGCGCAGATAGACGCCCAACTGCGCCCGATGATGAATGACGTGGTTCATTACGAAGGTCCGGACGCAGGCGATTCGCGGCATCGTAAAGAGCGTTTTTCCAGCAGCCATCAGCGACCAGGGCTTTAGAAAGACTTCATCGCTGGCGCCAGCGATTGCGGCCCGAGCGCTGGCGACGCTCTTATCGAACTTCTCCAGTAGTTGTTTGGTGGACTCGGCAAGCTCTTCTTTGTAGGGTGGCGCGCCGGGCGGCGAGATATCGAATGAATCCTTGTTAATAGTATCGGCAGCCCACCCGGTCATGGTAGCGATGTGAGTGGCGAGCGAGATCATACTGAACGATTTTGGATGCGGCTTCCAGGAGAATTTATCTTCCGGGACTCTTTCGAGCGTCTTGCGAGTGTTGGCCATCTCCTGATCGAATTCGGGGAGCAGAGCGTCTTTGATTGTCATAGGGTTCGGTTCCTTCTCGGGTTCGTTTTGTAATCGACGTACTTTGCCATCATAGGAGAATAATAGGCGAAAATCAATAGGAAATGTATGTAACGAAACCCACGGTCCCCTGGTGCTCATCTAACAGATGGAGGGGAAAATATGTTACGAAAAATCGGGCTTCCTTTACTTGCGCTGACGGCGATGCTGATGTTTGTGGCACCGACGCATGCTGATGCAAGAGTCGGCTTCGGAGTGTACGTGGGCCCGGGCTACGCCGCCTATCCGTATGCTTATGGTTATCCCTATGCGTACCCATACGGTTACTATGATCCCTACTATTATCCGTATGCCTACGGTTATCCGGGCTACGGATTTTATGGCGGATATTGGGGCGGATATCGCGGTGGCTACGGGTACCGCGGTGGATACGGATATCGAGGCGGATATGGCGGGTACCGCGGCGGCTACGGCGGATATCGCGGTGGATACGGTGGAGCGCGAGGCTACAGTGGCGGAGCACGAGGCTTTAGCGGCGGCGGAGCGCGGGGTGGCGGCGGCCACGGCGGTGGCGGACGCCGGTAGTCCAATCCGGGTAAAGTAGTGGATTGAAATCAGTCCAGCTGATTGCTCCACGGACGCTAGAGATTAG
>Ga0210406_10007568_pt1 | contig 11001 bp, 16 predicted proteins | sample IncBWC30MmetaG_FD_155454 | JGI IMG/M metagenome (GOLD analysis project Ga0210406, IMG submission 155454) | Forest soil microbial communities from Barre Woods Harvard Forest LTER site, Petersham, Massachusetts, United States - Inc-BW-C-30-M | ecosystem: Environmental > Terrestrial > Soil >... | reverse complement strand
GGTGACGGCGATGGCACCAAGTGACCAGCGACCGGGGAAAAAGCGCGGACTTGATTTGTTTTTCGATACTTCGAGGTAAATGCCGAAATTCTGATGGCGAATGGATAAACAACATGAACTACCCTCTGAAAAACTTCGCGGATTTTTGGAAATTCGACTCGAGGCAAGTCGGTCTCGCGATCAAGTGTCCCAACTGCGGCGAAGCGTGCATGGCGTTTTTCAGAAACCCCATCGGTGGAGGAGCGCCGGCGAAAACGCAGGGCGACATGTGGGACCGGACTGGCGAGACGCTCGAGACTCTGTCGCTCGCGCCGAGTTTCCGGGCGACCGGGCACTACCACTCCTGGATTAAGAACGGGGAACTGCAGGTCGATTCGCCCTTCTCATGCGAAAAGAGAAACTAGAAAAGCCGCGCGTCGTCGGCATCAAGCAGCTCGCGCAAATCCTGAACCTTACCCCGAGCCGGATTCAGCAACTCGTCCAGGAGGGCCTGCCGAAAAAACTACGCGGGAAGTACGACCAGGACATCTGCGTCGGCTGGTACATCCGCTACCTCCAAGCGCTCGTCGAGAAAAAAGCAATCGTCGGCGAGGGCGGCGCCGTGCTCGCGAACGAACGGGTGGAGCGGCTGCGGCTGCTCAGTGCTGACGCGGATCTGCGGGAGATCGAACTGGCACGGGAGCGCGGCCAGCTCGTCGCGATCGAGGACGTCGAACACGAGATGGCGGATCTGATTCTCGTCACGAAAGCCAGAGTGCTCGCCGTGGGCGCGCGCGTCGCGCCGATGCTCGTCGGCGAAAACTCGCGGGTCATGATTCAAGCGGTGATCGAAAAGGCGCACAAGGAAGCGCTGTCGCAGCTCGCGAAGAAGGAGGCCGGAGCGTGAACAATGCCGAGAGCCGAACTCACGAATCGGCGATGGTCAACTTCCAGTCGATGCTCGCCCGCGTGCGCGAGCATTTCAACCCTCCGCCTGATATCACGATCTCGGAGTGGGCGATGCGGAATCGAACGCTTCCCAAGGGGACGACCAGCCGGCCTGGACCCTTCCGGCCGGAGGTCTTCCAGATCGAAATGATGAACGTGATACTCGATCCGAACGTGCACGAAATCGTGGTGATGAAGTCAACGCAGGTCGGATTCACCGACGCCGTCCTGCTCAACGATATCGGCTACTACATCGACTCGGACCCCAAGCCGCTCATGCTCGTCTACCCAACCATCGACAACGCGAAGGACAAGGGAAAGAAGGTCATCACTCCGATGATCGACGCGTGCCCGGCGTTGCGGCACAAGATCAGGTCCGCGACGTCGCGGCGCCCGGGGAACACGCTGGCGTTGAAAGAATTCCCCGGCGGGTTTCTGAAATTGACGGGCGCGAATTCTGGCGCGGGGTTGCGGTCCGATCCTCTTCCCCTGGTTTTTTTCGATGAGATAGACGGATACCCGTTAGATGTGGAGGGCGAGGGCGACCCTATCGCGATCGGGTCCAGGCGCACGGACGCCTATCCCGACTTCAAGATCGTGAAGGGCTCGACGCCGGCGAAACCGAAAGGTGTCTCCCCGATCGAACGGGATTTTCTGCGAAGCGACATGCGCCGCTTTTTCGTGCCGTGCCCTTTTTGCAATCACGAACAGGTGCTGTGGTGGAAGGACCCCGTCACAAAGGAATACCGGCTCGTCTACGAGACGAACGCCGACCACCAGGTCGTACCTGGCAGTGTCGCGTTCCTCTGCGCAGCCTGCAAAAAACGGATTCCCGAACGGTTCAAGCAGCAGATGCTCAACGGCGGGAAGTGGATCGCGGAGATGCCCGGGCGGCCGATCGTAGGCTTCCACATCAACGCGCTTTATTCGCCGTGGCGAGAAAACTGGCCGGCGCTCGCGCAGGAGTGGCACGAAGCGAACCAGGAAAAGAACGTGGAGAAGCTCCGCGCATTCATTAACCTCCGCCTCGGCGAAACATGGGAAGAGGAAAGCGACGCCGTCGAGGCCATCGCACTGAAATCGCGGCTCGAGGCGTACAAAGCGGAAGTACCGGACGGCGTGGGCCTGCTCACCGCGAGCGTCGACGTCCAGAACGACCGGCTCGAATGCGTGGTGAAGGGATGGGGCGACAAGGAGGAGTCGTGGCTCATCGCCTATCAGCAACTGTTCGGCGATCCAGGCCAGGAAGAAGTGTGGAACGAACTCGACTCGTTTCTCGTCTCAACGTGGGAGCATGAGTCCGGCCAAAAGGTGAAACTCTCTTGCACCATGATCGATTCCGGCGGCCAGCACACCGACTCCGTCTATCGGTTCGTCCGCGCACGGCAGAACCGCAAAGTCTTCGCGCTGAAAGGCTCGAGCGAATCCGGGAAGGAAATTCTCGGGAAGTTCTCGGTCAACAATCAGTACCGGGTCAAACTGTGGAGCATCGGGACCGACACGGCGAAGGACCGCATCTTCGCGCGGCTCAAGATCCCGACCGCCGGTCCGGCGTTCATGCACCTGCCCGATTTCATCGAGGAAGAATACCTCCTGCAACTCACGGCCGAGAAAGCGGTGCGACGCTACCGCCGCGGCCGCGGCACAATCCGGGAATATGTGAAGACGCGCGCAAGGAATGAGGCGCTCGACCTCGAGGTCTACGCGCTGGCGGCGCTCTACGTCCTTGGGCAGGCTGTGATTCGCAAGCTCGGAGAGATGGCCGCGGCGCTCCGGCTACCTCCTACGGAGCCAGGCGGCGGGCAAGAGGGCGGCTCTGGCGGGTCATCAGGGGGTCCAGGGCGCGCCGGCGACGGGTCATCCTGGGTCCAAGGATGGCGCTAGTTAACCCTTTTTCTTCAAATTCGCGAGGTATTGGACAATCGCTTCCCGTACCAGAAATCCTACAGAGCGCTGATTCTCTCGGCCGAGCGCCTCCAAGGCTGCTTTCTGCTGAGGCTCTATAAGAGCGAAGATCCCAACCTTGCCGTTTTTGTGCTTCTTCTTCTGCTGCATGTCCCATCTTTGTACTCCCCTAAGGCTATATCTGTCAACACTAGTACCGCTAGAACGTCCTGTGGTACTTCGGTACCATATACGCAACGATAGATACATATATAATGTCTATAGGTTGTTAAAGAGGGCCAAAGGAATGAAGACCAAAGCGACAAAGACATACAGAGAATGGGAAGAGCGGTCGCAGGTTCCCGAGTGCATTCCAGTCGTCCTGTTCGACCGCAAGGTATGCATCCTGCGCTGGAGGAAGTCATGACGGCGCGCGTCGCCAAGGTATCGGCTCCCGCGATGATTCTCACCACGCAGGAAGTCCGCAACCAACTGAAAGTTATCGCTGCACTCACCCGGTCGACGATGAAGGAAGTCATCGCCCGCCTGGTGGCCGAGGAAATGAAACGCGTCGCGCCGGCGGTGAAACCATGAACCCCGCGGCACTCCACTGTCTCGCTGAAGAAATGACCGCAGCTTTCAAAGGAGAAAGAATCGCCATGTCAAAGTCGGAACGCATCATCGAGCTCGCCGAGGCACAGTGGGTTGGCGTCCAAGAATCGCAGGACGGTTCGATCATCCTGTTCCGCGACCCGGTCACCATGTCAACTCTCGCTTTGCTCGAGCAAGGTCTAACCGTCTCCGGCGTCACGGCGAGGCTCGAAGCAACGCGGAAAGTGTTCGGGGGAAAGTCGTGACCGAACTGACTCCGAAACTCACCGACGCCGAATTGCGGGAGATGGCCGAGTGGATCGAAAAGACAAACAAGGGTGACCGCGAGTCCTTCATGCTGGCGCTCGCCGAACTTGCGCTCTCCCGTCCAAGATTCGATCACTCTCTCGGCCTGATCGCCGACGAACTCCACGGGCGCGCGCTATTCGAACAGTTCAAGAGCGGGGCAACCTGCGTGTTCTGCAACCATCCGGCGCACTACGGGAAACCGTGCGGGGTGGCGACGCCGTGGTGTTCCTGCCGCGGGAGGCTCGCATGAAATCCTTTAGCTTGACTGCGTTCTTTCCCGAAGTGAAGGCTCACCTGGCGTGGCAGACCGTCACGGTCCACGCCGGAAGTTTCGACGTGGCCGCGAGCCGCGGCCTCAAACAGATCCGCGCGCGTCCGGGCATTGCCGGAAAGCGCATCACCGAAGTACGGGTCACGATTAAGATGTCCGATACTGAGTTAAACTCTGTACTAGGAGATAAATCATGAAAGCACTTGCTTTGCTGGTTCTGGCGGTGATGACGGCGGCGGGCGCTTTAGCTCAGACCAGTCGTCCCACCGTGTTCGTCGAATCGAAGGATGAATTCGCGAACGACTTTTCGGCTGGCGTCATCCGAAAGAACGTCCCCGTCACTTTGACGGGAGATCGCCAACAGGCCGGCTACGTTGCGAAATTCACGTGGGCGACGAATGAAGGTTCGAAGACGCAAGGTGTCATGACCGCTCTGATGGTCGGCGTGTATATGAACGGTTCTTACGAACGCGTGTCGATGAGCATCACCGAGCGGAAGTCGAAGAACCTGATCTACAGCTACACCTGCCAAAAAGGTGGACGCCACATGCAGTCCGTCGCGGAGTGTCTCGCGAAGCACTGGAAGGAAACGCTGGAGAGCGGGAAGCTAAAAATGCGCGAATTCACGGACGCAGATCTGGCCGGCATTCAAGACGTGGAAGCCGAAACCGTTTCGGTGCGGAAGGCCAGCGACACGGTGCCCGCGCAGGTGACGGTGCATCCGGCGGCACCGATAGTCCAGGCTCCGCAAGATGCCTTGGATACGCCGCCAGAATCTGTAGCAGATGCCGCGCGTCGTTTGAAGGCGGAAAAAGCGGCGGCGCGGACTAAACCTCCTACTCCTAACGGAGGAAAGTCATGAAAAAGGCAATCGTCGGATTTGTTGTGTTGCTGGTGATCGTAGTCATCTCTGTCATGTACAAGGGCACGAAGGCGGAGATGCACGTCCAGGCACAGAAGGTTCAGGTTGCTGCTGAAACGCGCCCGCGCGATCTGCAGCTTCTGAAACATCCCAAAGTGCGCGCCGCTTGCGCCAAGAATCCCGAGTGGGAGATGGAAGCCTGCCAGACCATCGACCAGGGAGAGGTCTCGATTGGAATGACCGCCGAGCAGGTGCGGCTCTCGTGGGGGAAACCGGAAAGGATCAACGCCACGCTTTCCGCGCAAAGTCAGCGAGAGCAGTGGGTCTACGGCAAGCAATATCTCTACATGCACAACGGAGTTTTGAAGTCGATGCAGACGTCGCGGTGAGGAACGGAGTAGAATAGCCAGCACAGGGCTGCAAGCACATCCCCCCTCGCTGTTGACCCCCATTTTTTCAGTTTGTCCACATTGCTGCTCCCGAGCGCTACTCGGGGGCAGCCCCCATTGCCTGAACTAACAACTGAGTAAGTCTCTGGTACAGGTCCGCACGGCAAACAGCGTAGCGTCACCCTCAGTGCCGCCAATCATCCCCGATAACGTGCCGGATCATTTCCCAGCGGGCACGACTGTCAAGTTCACTCGTTCGCTCGATGACTTCGCTCCGACGGATGGCTGGCACTACACGATCTACCTGAATGGTCTCACCCAGAAGTTCAGCAAGGCCGCGACGGTCGTCGCCGGCATCTTCCAAATTGAATTCGTTCCCGCCGACACAGCCTCTTTGAATCCCGGACCCTACCGCTATGCCGAGCGGCTCGTGAACGACGGCACGACCGATTCGACCCTCAATGGTGAAACCTACGACATCACGGGCGACGAGCTCGTGATCAACATCGAGCCGAACGTGGCGAGCGCCGCGGCCGGCGTGTTCAACACGTGGGAAGAGAAAACGCTCGCAGTGATTGAGGCCGTGCTTTCCGGCAGGGTCACAGCAGACGTTCAGGCGTACCAAATCGCCGGTCGTTCCGTCACCAGGCACACGTTCGCGGAGCTCCGCACGATGCGCGGCGAACTGAAGGCGGCGATCTGGCGCCAGAACAATCCTGGCCAGCTCGGCATCCCCTACCGCGTGGCGTTCCCGCTCGAGGACGAAAGTCCCAACTATCCACCGACGTGGCAGGACGTCACTGGCTTCGACCGATGAAGCCTCCATCCTGGTTCCGCCGGCTCTCTTCTTTCTTTTCCGGCAAGCGCGCGACCACCGTCTTCAATGGCGCGATGGGCGGCCGGCTGACGATGGATTGGGTCGCCGCGATCTTGTCCGCCGATCAGGAAATCAAAGGGAACATGCGGCTGCTACGCGCGCGCGCGCGCGAGCTCTCGCGAAACAATCCCGTCGCGAAGTCCTACCTGAAGATCCTCACCTCGAACGTGCTCGGAGAAAAAGGCATCGGCTACAAGCCGCAGGTGCGCAACAACGACAAAACCCTCAACACCCCGTTCAACGAAAAGATTCAGGACGCGTGGAAGGATTGGGGGAAGGTCGGGAATTGCACCGTCGACGGCAAGCTCTCTTTCCGTGGCGTCCAGACTCTCGTGCTGAAGAACGTCGCGACCGACGGCGAGGTGTTCGTTCGGAAGGTCCTCGGATTCCCGAACAAGTACCGCTTCGCGCTGCAGGTGATCGACGCCGACCAGGTCGACCATCTCTTCAACCGCTTCTCCGCGAAAGGTGAGAACGAGATTCGCATGGGGATCGAAGTCGACGAGTGGGGACGTCCGGTCGCCTACCACGTCAATGAGAGGCACCCATCCGACCTCGGCGGCTCGCTCGTCCGCACGCGCATCCCGGCGGACCAGATCCTCCACCTCTACGATCCCGAGCGTGTGAATCAAACCCGCGGGATCACCTGGTTTCACCCGTGCATGTTCGAGATGCGCATGCTCGGCGGATACGTCGAGGCGGAACTTATCGCCGCGCGCACGGGCGCCGCGAAGATGGGCTTCTTAGAGTCCACCGATGCATCCGCGTTCGTCGAACCCAATGCCGACGCGAAGTACCGCATCGAGGCACAGCCAGGGGTCATCGAGCAGATCCCGCCAGGTCTGACGTTTAAGGCGTGGAGTCCCGACCATCCTGCGTCAGCATTCCCCGCGTTTGTGAAGGCGATGCTCCGTTTCGTCTCCTCCTCGATGGGGGTTTCCTACAACGCGCTCGCGTCCGACCTCGAGGGTGTGAACTATTCGTCCATGCGCTCTGGTCTGCTCATCGAGCGCGACCAGTGGAAGATGCTGCAGTCGCTCATGAAGGAGCAGATGCTGCAGCCGATCTTCGAGCCGTGGATCTCGATGGCGCTGCTCTCCGGCGCTCTCGTGCTCGACTCCCGCGATCCCGCGCGCTTCTGTGCCGGCAAGTGGGAGCCGCGCGGATGGGCTTGGGTCGATCCGCTCAAGGATGTGCAGTCGACCATTCTCGGCATCGGCGCGGGTCTCACGTCACGTGACGCGGCGATCTCCGAGCAGGGCGGCGACGTCGAGGAAGTCTTCGAGCAGCTCGCGGAAGAGGACGAGCTCGCGAAGGAGTACGACCTGCAGCTCACGATCACGGCGAAGGCTCCGGTCGTCGACAAGGGTCCGAAGGATCAGGTGGTCGAGGAAGACAACCCGGATGCAGCCGGCGCCGATGACGCCGAAAAGAAATCTGCGGCAGGCGGCCGCCTCATTCCACTCAGGGGGAGCAAATGAACCCGACAGAGAAACGTGAGAAGGAAAAACTCGGAGCCACGCTCCCGATGCTGACGAGAGAGTTCGAAGTTTTGGAAATGGTCCCCGTGGCCAAGCGGGTTCTGACCGACGCGGACCGCGCTGCTCGCGAATTGCGCCGCAAAGCGAAGGCCGATGCCGGCGAGAAGCCAGATCCAGAGGACGAGGACGAGGAAGACAGTGGGGCGGATCAGGACCGCTTCGACATTTCCATCTCTTCCGAGTTCCCCGTGGAGCGGTGGTTCGGGAAGGAAATCCTCGACCATTCGCCCGAGGCCATCGATCTCTCCCGCGCCAAAAAAGGTCTTTCGTTCCTCGATTCACACGACGCGAAGTCTGTGATCGGCATCGTCGAGAAAGCGAAAGTCGGCGACGACAAGAAACTTCGCGGCGTGGTCCGGTTCTCGCGGAGCGCTCCCGCTCAGGCGATCAAGACGGACATCAAGGACGGCATTCGGCGGTTCATCTCCGTCGGCTACAACGTAAGCGAGTACACGCTGGAGAAGTCCTCAAAAGAGGAAGGCGAAACGTACCGCGCGACGAAGTGGACTCCGATGGAGGCGAGTTCGGTCGGAGTTCCCGCCGATCTTACCGTGGGCCACGACCGCAAGGCAGGAGACAGGCTGTATCCAGTTTTAGTTCGCAGTGCTAGCCCGGCTTTCGAGCCGAATCTTAAGGAGGGTACCGTGCCAGAAATTACCGTAGCAGATTCACGGGCCGCCGGCGCTGAAATTATTCGGCTCGGCAAGGTCCACAAAATCGATCAGGAGCGCGTGGCGAAGGCTGTAGCTGACGGCGAGTCCGTCGATGCATTCTCGCGATTCGTTCTCGACGAAGTCTCCAAGCGCGGCGCGCAGCCGCTCACGCAGCCGCCTGCCGAAAAGCAGGACCGCGTAGACCTGACGGAGAAGGAACAGAAGGAGTACAACCTGGCGCGCGGAATCATGACCGCGGTCCAGAACATCGAGGCGGCCTCAAGCGGGACTGCGTCGCGCCGCGAGAACTCTTTCGAGATGGAAATCTCCGAATCCATCGAGAAGGACTGGAAAGGCGCGCGTCACGGCGGTTTGTTTGTGCCTTGGAGTCTCCGCCACGCCTGGACGCCGGACCTGCAGAAAAAGTTCGGCGACCAAGTGAAAAAGCGCGCGGGTCTCGACTCCGCGACCTCGACCGCCGGCGCCGAGCTAAAGTTCACCGAGCCGGGGGAGTTCATCCAGTACCTCTACAACCGGATGCGCGTGAAGGAACTCGGCGCTCGCACCATCTCCGGCCTCCGCGACAACGTCTCCTACCCGAAGCAGACTGGACGAGCGACCGGCTCGTGGGTGGGTGAGAATCCCGGCTCTGACGTCGCGGACTCCGCGCTGACGCTCGGCTCCATCGCAAGTTCGCCGAAGACCTACCAGTCTTCGACGAGCTATTCGCGGCAATTGCTCGCACAGGCCGTGATCGACGTCGACACGCTCGTGCGCGAAGACCTCGGGCGCGATCTCGCGCTCGCCGTCGATAGCGTGGCCATCGTCGGCGGAGGCTCGAACCAGCCGACAGGCATCGCCGCCACAAGCGGCATACAGTCCTACGTCATGGCCGCGGACGCCGGCAATGGCGGCGCTCCCGCGTGGGCCGACATCGTCAAGATGACCCGGCTGCTCGAGGATGCGAACACGGACCAGCTCGGGGACGGCGCCTGGCTCACCACTCCTGGCCTCAAGGCCACGCTGAAGGGCATCGCGCGTTTGGCGAATACCATCGGCCTGCCGATCTGGTCGGAGGACAACACCGTCGACGGCTACAAAGCGGTGTCATCGAACCAGGTCGCGAAGACCGCCACGAAGGGCACGAGCGGCGCGACTCTGCACACGCTGATTCGCGGCATCTTCGAGACGATGGTGATCAGCACGTGGGGCAGCGGGTTCGAGCTCGTGGTCGATCCCTACCGGCTGAAGAAGCAGGGCATGATCGAACTCACCACGTTCATGCTCGTCGACGTCACGCTGAAGTACCCTCTGGCGTTTGTCGTCGCGAAGTACGTCATCAGCTCCTAATTTCTTCCCGCGCTCCGGCGCGGCGTCGCGGCGAGTGGGCGGAATCCGCTCACTCGCCGCAGAAAGCGAGGACTGCAGCAATGGAAACGAACGACGAAACAAAACGAGATGCGGGAGAGGCAGTCGACACAAGGCCGGAAGCGAGCCGGGACGAGCGACGCGGAACGCGCCGCATCAGGCTCCTGCGCTCCATTCTCTTGGGCGCAGAACACGCCGAGGAGGGCTCCGTCCACGAAGTCTCGCGCGCGCTCGCGCATCGGCTCATCGGAGAAGAGTCCGCTGTCGCCGAAGACGGCGGCGAACCTGGCGACCCCAACAGGGCGACGACGGTCAACCGGATGGAGCACGCCACGAACCGCGAACCCGAACCGCGGCGCATCTCCGGTCCTGCTACGAAGGTTAAGAAGTAAGCAATGCCGACGCCGTCCACTGCCCCCGCTTTCGGTGACGCGGATATCCCCGCCCTGATGAAGGACATGGGTATCGCGATCACCGTCGGGGGCGTGGCCGGCATCGGTTTGCTCGACGAAGCGGACCAGATTCTCGTGCAGGACGTGAACCGCGGCGAGGTGGTGGCCACGGCGACGACTGTCACGATTCAGACGTCCGCTTTTCCGGGCACTCAGATAGGGCAAGCCGTCGTTGTCGCGGGAAAGAATTTCACGATTCGAGAGCGGCTCCGCGATAGCGATGGCGGGCTGACGAAGCTCTTGCTCGGAGACGGTCCTCCGACTGTCGCAAATGCCGGCATTGGCGGTGACGTCATGAACGTAGTCACAAAATCGAGCAACTACACCGCTGTGGCGAACGATTTCGTTCTCGTTGATTCAACTTCCGGGCCGGTCACGATCACGATCCCGTCGGCGGCGGCAAACGCAAATAAGCGCATCTCCGTGAAGAAGATTTCCTCGGACGCGAACATGGTCACGCTCGCGCGGTCCGGTTCTGACCTTCTCGAATTCGACACGAGCATCACCTTCTCTGATCGTGGAGTGGCGGTCGATCTGATTTCCGACGGCGCTTCTTCGTGGGATCTGTCATGACATACATCCCCGGCGGATCGACGGCAGCGAATCAAACCACGGAAAATGTCGACCTCGCTTCCATCGACTCCAAAACTCCGGCGCTCGTGAGTGGACGCGTTCCCGTCGACCCGTCCGGCGTTACGTCTCCAGTTTCGGCGGCATCTCTCCCGCTTCCCACTGGCGCGGCGACGGAGGCGAGTCTCGGAACTGACGGCGCGGCGCCGCCAGTGATTGCAGGAACGGGCATACGTGGATGGCTCCGGGCGATCTACGACAAACTGGTCGCAGGCCTCACTGTCACCGGCACGTTCTGGCAAGCCAC